>Ga0310695_10002104_pt1 | contig 43164 bp, 40 predicted proteins | sample RumenRJG_04DNA_FD_203882 | JGI IMG/M metagenome (GOLD analysis project Ga0310695, IMG submission 203882) | Bovine rumen microbial communities from Lethbridge, Alberta, Canada - RJG_04 (v2) (version 2) | ecosystem: Host-associated > Mammals > Digestive system > Stomach > Rumen | place: Canada... | reverse complement strand
CAGCTCCTGACTCTGGAAATCGATGTCGCCGCGCAGCGTGATCCCCTGCCCGATCATCGTGCCGCCGAAACCGCCGGCGCTCGCATCGATATGCATGGCGCTGTCGGTATTGATATCTGCGTAAAGCTGGACGCGGTCCATCAGATAATGCCGTTCCTTGACGAACACCTCGACCTTGCAGTTGTTCAGATGGAGTTTCGTATGAATGCGCCGATCCCCGCGGTTGAAGTTCGACCATTTCTTCTCGAAGCGCTGCTGCCTCCGCGCGCGTTTCATCTCGCCGAGCCTTTTCCGCTGCTCCTCATTCAGCCCGTTGATGCTCACCTTATCCATCCAGTCATCTTCCTTATCGACATGCTTCATGGCTGGCGTCGGCCGGATGAAATCCACCTTCATGTCATCGGTGAAATGCACGGACATCTCTGCGTCATTTAGCGTGATTTCCTGCAAAGTCGTCGCCTTGAAATTCTTCGTCAGGATATCCCACAGACGCACCTGAAAGGAGCCGGATGGAACGAAGAGGATGGTATCCCCGTCCGGATCCTTCCAGTCAAGATTCTCGAACTGGACGTGCCCCCAAGGGTCGGCGAGGATTTTCTCTGCCGTGATGGTGCCGCGCAGCATATCCTGATTGGCGACCGCGCGGTTGAAGATCATGGCGGCGCCGCGGCTCAGGAATTCCAGCATCAGGAGGAGGCAGGCGCAGATCAGGAGCAGCACAAGCACGGCCCGTTTCCCCGCTTTGGCATGCCGCCGCAGGAACGCCATCGGGTGCATCTTCTTTCCCATCCGCATGAATAGCTCCTCCTTCCGTGGCTGCTTTTTCCTTATTCCCTATTCGCGCCGATTCTGGAAATTCCTCTTTTTTTGCATTTCAAGAATCCGCACAATCTTCACGCATTTTCCTTGCACGCAAAAAGGCCGTCCGAAGACGGCCCCTTCATTTCCTGACCTCAAAGCGTGATGCCCGCGTAGCTCAGAATGGACTCAGCGAGTACCGGCGAATCCTTCTGCCCGATTTCATTCTCATCGAGCTGATCCGAATGGCTCTTCACGATTTTCTTTTCCTGCGGGTCTGCATTCTTCTTGCCCGTTACGAATTCGACAAAATCCATGATAGATTTCCTCCTTTGAATAGACCGATTACTTATCTATCATCGACGATGGGATTATCTTACACGGAAGCAATTATGCTGTCTATGTATTGCATATTATTTTTGTATTATATCGGTCTGGATAAAGTATGGAAAGGGACGGCCGCTTTTTTCGGGATTTTTTCTGCAAGATATGATAGAATAGGAACGTGATTTCCATAAGCCATGTCAATGTTCTATACGAAAAAGGAGATTGTAGATCATGTTTTCCATGCATAAAAAATCAAACATTTCCATGCTGCTCGCGGCCCTCTGCCTGCTGATCGGCACGATGGCCGCCTCTATCCAGCCGGTTTTCGCCGCGGAAGAGGCGCCTGTCCTTTCGGTGGATGGGTCGGCATCGGCGGAGCAGGCCCCGGATCGCGCCATCGTCACGGTCGGCGTCACGACGCAGGCTGGCGATGCGGCCAAGGCGCAGGCAGAGAACGCCCGCAAGGCAAAGGCCATCCATCAGGCCATCCAGGCGCTCGGCATCGCGGATAAGGATATCCAGACGCAGAATTATTCGTTCTACCCGGTCTATACGCAGACGGCCAACCGCGAGAACAAGATCACGGGCTACCGCGTCGACAACACGATTACGGTTACGGTCAACAACCTTGCGCTGACGGGCAAGGTCATCGACGCCTCGCTCGCAAACGGTGCCAACGAGATCTCGTCGCTGGATTTCAGCGCGAAGGATTTCTCGAACGCCCGCAATACCGCGCTTTCGAACGCCGTGCTTGACGCGCGTTCGAAAGCGGATGTCCTTGCAAATGCACTCGGCCTGCGCATCGTCGGCGTCAAGAATGTTTCGGAGAACGTCAGCACGCCGGGCACGCGCCGTTATGCAGGCAACATGCTCATGGCGATGGCAAAAAGCGATGCTGTTCCGGAAACGCCGATTGCAGCCGGTACGCTCCGCGTCACCGCAAATGTGCATGTCGACTTCATCCTGAGCAAGTAATCGGGCCGATGCCATACCGCAGTAATGATTCAGTGATTTAAGATTGGAGTCTTTTCCTCGATGGAATCTCAAAGCCCTGCCACAAAATCCGCACAGCCGGTGAAGAAACGGAAGCCGCGTCTCGCCGCAATCGAGTATATCCGCGGCATCTCGATGATGGGCGTCATCGCCATCCATGTCGGCTCGCAGTATATCGGCAATCCAGCCGCGAACATCAACCTGATTGCCCTGCTCGAGATCGTGTCCCGGTTCTCGGTGCCGATCTTTTTCTTCATCTCGGCGTTCGGGCTGTTCTATAACCTCGACATCCACGCGCCGTTCGACCCGAAATACTTCTATACGCGCCGGGCGAAAACGGTCCTGATCCCCTATTTGGTCTGGTCCCTGTTCTACCTGATCCACGACGGGATCCTATACGGAGTCGGGTTCCCAGATCCGCTGCATCTGCTGAGCACGCTGTTCTTCGGCACGGCGAAGTACCAGCTCTATTTCCTCGTGATCATGCTCTGGTTCTACCTGCTGATGCCGCTCTGGATCTGGGTGGTGCGGCGCATTGGGATCAAAGGGCTGTTCACTTTGCTGCTCCTGCAGATCGCGTTTGACTACTGGTCGAGCTTCTCGGTCTCGCTCAACACGTTCACCTACGGCCTGCCGGATGGCTCCGCGCTGAAACCGTTCTTGATGTACCGCCTGAACTACTGGGTGCTGCATTATGTATTCATCTTCGTGCTCGGCGGCTGGCTCGCGGTGCATATCGATGCGTTCCATAAGTTCATGCAGAAGCGCCGGCTTGGCATCACGGTGTTCTTCTGGGCGACGATGCTCGCACTGCTCGCGTTCTACTACCGCCTGATCTTCAAGCAGGGGTATACGGCACTTGAGGCCATCAACACGGCGCATCAGCTTTCGCCGGAGGGCATCTTCTATACGCTCGCCTCGTGCCTGTTCTTCTTCACGATCTTCACGTATCAGAAATACCCGTCCTTCCTGAACCCAATCCTGCACCAGCTCGGCAGGCACTCCTATTTCGCCTACCTCGTGCACCCGTTCTTCATCGGGTACGCCGCACTGTTCCTGCAGGGGCATGGCATCCTGATGACGGCGGGCCTCACGATCGTGTTCTACTTCGTGATCCTCGCGCTCTCCATGCTCGCGGCCGTCCTTTGCCGCCGGATCGGAAATCACGTGCCAATCCTGAACGAACTGACCATCGGCGCTTACCCGAAAAAGAAACAATAAAGTCTGAAATCGGCAGCAAAAAAGGGACTGTTGCAAAAAAGCCTTCCCCATAGGGGAAGGGGGACCGCGTAAGCGGTGGATGAGGTGTGGCCACAAGGTTGAGACACATTGAGATGTTCTTCCGACCTATTGCCAACACCTCTTCCGTCTGCCCTTCGGGCAGCCACCTTCCCCTGGGGGGAAGGCTATATCTATTCATGCAACAGCCTCTTTTTTTGTTCGACACTGTTCAGTTTTTATCCAGATATTTGTGCAATTTCTCGAAAAGTTCCTTGAGGTCTATCGGCTTGGTCAGGTAATCGTCCATGCCGATATCCATCGCCGAGCGGCGGTCTTCCTCGTAGGCGTTTGCGGTCATCGCGACAATCGGCAGATCCTGCACGTAGGCAAGCGGCAGGGCCCGGATCTTCTCCGTGGCCTCGAGACCGTCCATGACCGGCATCTGGATATCCATCAGGACGAGGTCGTAGGCATCTTCCCCGGCGTCCGCGATGCGCTTCACCGCCTCCTCGCCGTTCTGTGCGACATCGACATCTACCTTCGTATCCTCGAGCAATGCGAGCACGATTTCCACGTTGATGCCATTGTCCTCAGCCAGCAGGATGTGGCCGGAAAGCGCCTCTCCGTTTTCCTCCAGCTCGTCCGATTCGATCTCCGCTTCTTCCTCGCTGTATTCTAGCGGCAGGGCGATCTCGATGCGCGTCCCCTTTCCGGGCTCGCTATCGATATGGATGGTTCCATGCATCATGTCGACGAGGTTCTTGACGATGACCATGCCGAGTCCCGTGCTGCCCTTCCGTTTCGGCGCAAACGGGTCGAAGATATGCGCGACGAAATCCTTCGTCATGCCGATGCCGTCATCTTCGATGACGAAGGTATAGATGCCGCCCTTCCCGTCTGCATCAGGCTTTTCGTTGACGATGAAATGGACATGGCCGCTTGAGCGCGTGAACTTTATGGCATTCGACAGGCAGTTCAGCAGCATCTGCCGCAGGCGGAACGGATCGCAGGCAACGTATTCATGCTGATAGTTCTTCTCGAATTCGCAGTCGAGCTTCTTTGTACGCATATTGCCGTCGATGATATCGGACAGTTCCTCGAGCAGCGCGTCGAGATGGGTCGGCGTCTCCGCCAGCGAGAAGCGGCCGCTCTCGACCTTGCTGACGTCGAGGATCTCATTGAGCAGGGAGAGCAGATGCCCGCTTGCGGTATCGAGCTTATAGAGGTACTCGCGTACGCGATCCGGCTGCTCGGCATGGGCAGAGGCCAGCGCCGTGTACCCGATGATCGCGCTGAGCGGCGTGCGGATATCGTGCGACATGCGCGTGATGAAGCGCCGCTTCGCCGCGTTGGAGTCCTTCTCGTGCTGGAAAGCCTTCTGCATCTTTTCCCGCTCGGAAAGCAGCGACTGGCAGCGCCGCGCAAGGCGCTCGTTCTGTTCTTTCAAGGCCGAGAGCAGGGTATTCCCACTCTCCATACCGCTTTCCTGATTCTGTTTGCTCTGAACCATAGTTCCACCTCAACTCAGCTATTTATCCGACGATTCCGATTGCGGAGCTTTTCGGCGCGCTGCCGTGCCCGCAGAGTCCACTGATCTGTTCGGCCATTTTCTCGAGCGGTACCTGCCGTTCCACTGCGCCGATATCATAGGCTGCCTTCGGCATGCCGTAGACGACGCAGCTCGCCTCGTCCTCGCCGAGCGTCCGGGCGCCGTGGTGCCGCATCTCAAGCAACCCGTCCGCGCCATCCTTCCCCATGCCGGTGAGGATGACGCCGATGGCGGAAATGCCGCTCGTCTGCGCGATGGAATGGAACAGCACGTCCGCAGACGGACAGACGCTGTTCACCGGACGTCCGGGCCGGCAGTCAAGCAGGAGCCTTGCATCCTCACGCCGCAAGGTCATGTGCTTATGCCCTGGGGCGATATAGACGGTATCGGGCTCGAGGCAGTCGCCGCTTTTGGCTTCTTTGACATGCAGTGCGCTTTCCGCATTGAGCCGGTCGGCAAACTGCTTGGAAAAAGAGGACAGGATATGCTGCACGATGAGGATGGGCGGCATCGGCGGGCGGAGTTTCGGGATGATGGCCCGAAGCGCCGTCGTCCCGCCTGTCGACGAGCCGATGGCGATCAGCGTGATCGCCGTCGGTGTAACCGGTGCGCCCGAAACATCGGATTCCATCGAAGGGGGCAGCGCATTGAAGCCGCCAGCACGGGCAATCGTGGGCTTCACGTCCATATCCGGTTTCGGCCGCTTTTCCTCCGGCAATGCCGCGGATAGGAAAAGCCCGTGGTGCTCACTGTCCCAGAGCTCGCGCAGGATATGATCATTCTGCTCCTGATACAGATCCTCTTCCGTTTCGCATTCGTCATGGAGAGCATCCTGGAGGTTCATGACGATCTCATCGTAGAAGAGCTCGCGTTCCCGCAGATCTCTCGGCTTGACGAGAAAAGCATAGGCACCCATCGACAGGGCGAGCATACGCGTCGAGGGCAGCGCCCCGTATACGATGACCGGCGCATCCTGCCCTTTGGTGAGCTCTACGAGGAAGGCATCGCCTTCCTGCCGCTGCGCGGCCATCGCGAAGTTCAGCAAGATGGCCGTCGGGTGAAATTTTTCCGCCTGTGCCAGCGCCTCCCCCTGCGACTCGACAGAACGGATTTCAGCATCCGGCAGCCGTTTGGCAATCTTTTCCACTAATGTTTTCCGGAAATGAGGAGCTAGTTCCACCAGCAAGATCCGCCAGGCCCCTATCGCAGATCTCGCCTTTTCTATATTCTGATTCCCCATATTATTTCACTCATTTGAATACAACGAACGATATCGGATTCTTTGTCTATTCTTCTCTGACGTTCCTATTATTTAATTCTATTTTAGCATACTTTCAGCATGCTGTCCATGTTTTCAAACGCAATACGCCACTTATGCGGAAAAACGGAAAAGAAAAAAGACGACCAGAAGGCCGTCCTTTTCCCTATCTAATGCCGGGTGGCAATCAGATGCTGATTTAGATCATATTCTTGGAATATGCGTCATAGAGAGCTTTGAGCTCCTCGACTTTGTCGTACATCTCGACCTGCAAGCCAGATGCCGTCTCATAGTCGCCGGACTCCAGCGCATTGATGAGCTGCGTGAACAGGCTCTTCTCATCGATGCTGTCCTTGGCGAGGTAGGAACGAAGGTTGTTAATCTTGTTCCAGTTGTAGGAATCCTGATCCGTAACGAAATCGGATGCAATCTCCTTCGCATTGCGGACAATCTCGCGGTTCTCCGGAATGATGCGGCTGATGAGCTCGGTCTTCCAGCGGAGCAGAGCGCCTTCCTCGAATGCGGAGATGATCTTATCCGTCAGCGCGCCGCCAGCCATGACGACCTGCTTCTTATCCGGATAGTTCTTGAAGCCCTGCATGTTCTCCCAGACCGTAGCTGGAGGAGCACCGAACAGACGGTCGCGTTCCTCATCCGTATAGTCCTCGAAGACATCTTTCTCAGAACGATACTCACGGTCTTTCTCGAGATAGAAGCCCGTGTCGCCAGCCTTCTTCGAAAGCTCGGCAAGGCACTCATCCGTCGACTTCGCCGCGCAAGCCTTGATGCCGTCGAGAGCCGCGCTGTAGACCGCAGCGAGCACGAGGTACGTGTTCGAATACGGGTTGCAGGCGCGGAGCTCGAAGCGCGTAGCGAACGGATTGTTCAGGTCGCGGATCAGGCCAGCGAGGATCGTACGGTTGCGGGACGGAACCTCCGGCGTATGACCGAGGGAGGTGACGATGCAGACCGGTGCCTCGAAGCCCGGCTTCAAGCGGTTCAGCGAATCGTTCGTCGCCGAGACGAACGGGTTGATGACCTCGTAGTTCTTCAGCAGGCCCATAATCGTGCCATAGCCGATCGCGCTGAGGAAGTCTTTCTTCTGATTGTCCGCCGTGAACAGGTTGTGCGTCTTGCCGTTCTTCGTCTTGCAAGCCATGCCGATATGCGTATGCTCACCGTTGCCGGCGACACCGATCATCGGCTTAGCCTTGAAGCTGACCTCGAGGCCGTTCGAACGGAATACCTCGCGGACGATGGAGCGGACGAAAATCTCGTTATCCGCTGCCTGAAGGGCATCGGCGAAACGCCAGTCAATCTCGAGCTGCTCGCATACATGCGTCATCTCGCCCTTCTTGTTGATCTGAGCCGTCAGGCCGCCGACCTCTTTATGGCCCATCTCGACTTTCAGGCCGTAAGCCTCGAGCTCTTCGAGGCACATCTCAAGCGCCGTGCGGACAGCGCCGTGCGTGCGCTCCCAATACTGCTCCTGCAGAACCTGGCTCGCGGAAAGTTCCTCGATCTCCTCGTCGTCCATCGGCGTCTTGACCCAGAACTCGAGCTCCGTAGCGGACGTGAACTCGATGTCCGTGACGTCTGCGCCATTGATGCTCTCGAGGCCGCTGATCTTGCCCTGCTTATGGAAAATGTCGAGCAGGTTCTTCTTGACGAATGCCGTCGTATCCGCGAGAACCGCACGCGAATCGACGCGCTTGCCCTCATGGATCAGGAAGGAAGGGATGCGGAGCGTGCCGACCGGCTTCTCCGTCTCTTCGTCATAATTCTCGAAGTTGTAATCGACGAACCAGTTGACCGACGGGTCGACCGGCATATCGACTTTCGCGTTGTTCAGCGTTGCGATGCCCGGCAGGACGACCGAGGAACCATCCGTCTGGACAGCCGTGCCGGCATAGAACTCATCGATGTCCTTCAGGAAAATCCGCATCGGGATCTTCTCATCCGTGTCGTTGCCCGCCATGTCGATGCCGACCAGCGATACGAACTGGATTTCCGGATGTGCCTTAAGGCTTGCAAGGACGTCCTCTTTCTTGGAGTTTGCCGGAATCACATACAGTAAATCTTCCATCTTCTTACCACCCTTTTGAATAAATAGAAAAATAGCCATACAAAACGTTCCACCAAAAAGGTGGCTCGTTCCGTATGGCTTCTTTGCCTAAGTTTACGATTGTACCAGCAGGAACGATTTCGGGTTCCCCTGTTTTCAGTTACATACTATAGCATAACTTCTCTGTCTTGTAAAGAGATAATACATGTATACATAAAAAGACAGATTCGGTGCGCGTATGGCTGCAGTTGTTACTTCAACCGCCCGTTTGCCGCATCGCGGCGGAGCGCTCGCTTATAGAGCGTCCGCTCCCATGGCTGCAGATCCTCGAGCAGCCATGCGGTCTTGGATCCGCAGTAACGGCCCGGCTGCAGGGATTCCCGGTATTCGCTGATGGCCAATGCTATCTCCGGTGTCGTGCATTCCATCTCTTTCTTGTAGAGGCAGCGGCTGCGGCAAAAGCGGATGTAGACGGCGCCGGTCGGGTCATCCTTTCTCCGGTAGAGGAATCCCTTCCCCTTTTCATATTCTGCATTGACGGCCTGCGTGATCCGCTCGGTGATGTCATCGGCCAGGCTGCGGGCGGTCTGGCGTCCCCTTCCATTTCTCCAGTCAAACGGAGGGGTTGAAGTATCTCTATCCAGCAATTGCGTGTTCCCATTTTCCATAAAAACTTCCCCTTTCCGATCCTCTTTCTCTGAATAGTGTGAATCTATATTATATTTTGAGGATTGATAGATTTCATCATACGCTAAATCCACGAAAAAATCAATCTATTTTTCGTCTTTTTTCGTATTTTCATTTTCTTTATTCTTTTGTTCCAGCGCCAGAAGAAAACGACAAAAAAATTTCCAGAGAACGCTGTATTTTTAATCGGATTCCAAAGCCTATACGTACAATAGAGATAACAGGATTTTCTTGGATGTTATGGGGAAGAAAGCGTTTTCCACGGTGCCGGAGAACGTCCGGCATCCGCTTTCTCTGCGAAAAGTGAAAAGGAGTGGGTTCCCATTCTTCGGATACCAGTAGGCAAGCTTCGGGAAGGCATGGTTCTGGCTCAGACAATCTACAACAACAATGAGGGCAGTGCGCTGACCCGCGGGACGGCGCTCACCGCACGGTATATCGATCATCTGCGCAAGATGGACGGGCTTACCTCTGTCACGGTCATGTCCGCGAACGGGTGCCTCGATATCCTGCCTCCTCCGGATATCGTGCAGGACGCGACGCGTGCCGCGGCGGTCAACTGCGTCCAGTCTTTCTATACGCGTCTGGATAGCATTACACCGGCGGATACGAAACAGCTCGAGCGCACGATCGATATGTTGCTTGACGACGTGATGAACCGCGGGGAAAACCTCGTGCAGCTGACCGATATCCGCATGTACGATTCCTATACGTTCGCGCATTGCGTGAACGTCGCTATCCTATCGGCCATGCTCGGCATGCTTTGCGAAAAATATTCCTATAATGAACTGAAGACGCTGACGCTCGGCGCCATCCTGCACGACATCGGCAAGATGGATATCCCGCCGGCGGTCTTGAACAAACGGGAAAGGCTGACCGACGAGGAATTCCAGCTCGTACGGAAGCACGCGGCGTTCGGCGCCCGCCGCATCCGCTCGCTCGCGGACAAGTTGCCGCATGCGAATCTCGTCGAAGCCATCGCTTACAGCCATCATGAACATGTCGACGGACGGGGCTACCCGCGTCACCTGAACGCAAAGAGCATTCACCCGTTCGCAAAGATCACGGCCATCGCGGATGTCTACGATGCATTGACGAACGAGCGGCCCTATAAAAGAGCGTACGCGCCGCATCTCGCCTACAAGATCATGACCAGCCTGTCCGAGGGGCAGTTTGATCTGGATCTCCTGCGGCTGTTCTTCGATAACGTCGCAATCTACCCGATCGGCACGGTCCTGAAGACACGACTCGGCTATGCCGTTGTGCTGCGCTCAGCCTTCCGCCATACCCGTACGCCGTTGATCCGCGTCTTTGCCGATCGAGGCGGCCACCGCATGAGCCATTACGCAGATCTCGACCTTTCCTGCGTATCGAACGGCGCCTCAATGATCGAATCCGTCCTGCAGACGAACGAAGTGCTGCATTTCATCCAGGATACCAACATCAACCCGGATACCTATCTATCGGAAAACATGAAGAATATCGGCGTGCACCAGAGCAAGCGCGCATAAGAAAAGACCCGCCGTGAGGATGCTGCGGGCCTTTTCTTATGCCAATGTTACGGATATTTACTTCTGATAATCCTCTGCCAGCTTCTTGAAGAGCGGCAGGGATTTTTTTATGGTCTCGGTCTTGATGCAGTACGCGACGCGGAAATACCCCGGTGCGCCGAAATCCTTGCCCGGTACCAGCAGCAGGTCGTATTTCTTCGCATGCTCGCAGAACGCCTCGTCGTCCGGCTCCAGCGCTTTCGGGAACAGATAGAACGCGCCCTGCGGCTGCACGCACTCGAAACCCGCGTCGATGAGCCCGCGGTAGAGCAGCTGGCCGTTCTCGACGTATTTCTCGATATTCGACGGCTTATCGGCGCAGCGGCCGATGACGAGTTGCCAGAGCGACGGCGCGTTGACATGGGTCAGGATGCGCGCCGCGCCGACAATCGCACCGAACACCTTACCGAAATCCGCGACGCGGTTCGGTATGGCGATATAGCCGATGCGCTCGCCCGGCAGGGAGAAGGACTTGCTGTAGGAATAGCAGACCAGCGTATTTTCATAGTAGTTCGGGATGTAGGGCACAGTGAATCCCTCGTAGGCGATTTCGCGGTACGGCTCATCTGACACGATGAAGATCGGATGACCGTATTCCTTCTCCTTTGCACGCAGGGTATCGGCGATGCGCTGGATGGTTGCCTCCGAGTAGACCGCACCGGACGGGTTGTTCGGCGAGTTCACGATTACCGCCTTCGTGTGTTTCGTGATGCGCGCCTCGAACGCATCGAAATCGATCTGCCAGTCCGCAGGATTCGGCGGGACGACGACCAGCTTGCCGCCGACCGATTCGACGAATGGACGGTATTCCGGGAAGAACGGCGCGAATGCGATATACTCGTCGCCTTCCTCAAAAAGGGCCTTGAAGCAGATAGTGATCGCCGCTGCCGCACCGCACGTGATGAAGATGTTCTTCCCGGCGAAATCCGTACCGAACCGCTTGTTGATGCTCTTCGCAATTGACTCGCGCACGGCCGGATTGCCCGGTGCCACCGTATAGCCGTGGATCTTGTCCGGCTCCATCGTTTTCAGGATATCGATGGCCGTGTCGCGGATGAAATCCGGCGTCGGCACGTTCGGGTTGCCGAGGCTGAAATCGTAGATATTCTCCTCGCCGACCTCTGCCGCGCGCTTCCGCCCGAATTCAAAGATTGCGCGGATCGTGGATTTTTTCGTACCGAGTTCATACATCTTCTGAGAAATCATGCCAATACCTCTATTCCAATCACAAAGACAAACAACGCTCTATTGCTGAAATACGCATGTTTACATTATAGCACAAGAAATGATAAAAAAAAAGAGACAGCCCTTGCGGAACGGTCTCTTCCTTTCCCATCATCCGATAAAGTATTTCAGGCTGGCTTTCTTCCATTCGCGGACTGTATAGAGCATCTGCCGGTCTGCACGATCCGTGATGCCGGCCTCCGATGCGAGCTCATTTGCAATGGATTCGCACTCCTCGCGGCTCTGGCCATGCACCATCGTATAGACGTTATAGGGCCAGTCCGGTGCCGTATTGCGGTCGTAGCAATGCGAGACGCGCGGGTGTGAACTGAACTTGCGGCATACTTCGTCCGTGCGCTCGGACGGCACGCGCCAGGCAATCAAAACGTTTGCCTTGAACCCGGCCTTGCGGTGCTGCAGGACCGCACCCACCTTGCGGATGGCACCGCCCTCTTTCAGGCGCCGGGCACGGGCGAGGAACTCGTCCTCCGATAGTCCGGCACGCTCTGCCAGTTCGGCATAGGGCCTCGGGCTGATGGGGAATCCGCCCTGCAGCGCGCAGATGACCTGCTCGTCTTTTTCGTCTAAAGTCATGAATGCACCTACTTCAGCTTAAACTGCACGTTGATCTTGTACTTCTTCTTCACCTTGAGATTCAGCAGGCTTTCCACGCCGTCGAGCGCGCGGATCTCGCCGAGTATCTGCGTTTCCTCCTCGATGCTTCGCGTGTGGAGCGTGAACCAGAGGTTATAGCTCCCCTCGCGCTCGTAATTATGCGTGACGCCCGGGTACCTGTTGATATGCTGAGCGACCGACGGGATGCAGCCCTCAGTGACGCGCAGCGCAATCAGGGCTCCGTGATAGCCGAGATGTCCCGATTCGAAGAAGACGCCGATGCGGCGGATATACCCGCCCTCTTTCAGCGCGCGGACGCGATCAATCACCTCTTCCTCGCTGCAGCCGGCTTTTTCGGCAATGGCCGCAAAGGGGCGCGGAGACAGCGGCAAATTTCCCTGCAGCTCATTGAGTATGCTTTTATCCAAAGCGCTGAATTCTGCCATCGATCACGCCTCCAACAATGTATCGCGGATGACATCGAGCAGGTCATCCCGCCCGATGTTTTTCACCGAGGAATACGGCAGCACCGGGAGCTCCGGGATGCCGAGCTTCTGGCGGATATTCGCTACCGATTTCTGCATGGCGTTCGGGCCGAGCTTATCGGCCTTCGTCGCGATGATCAGCACGGGCAGGTTATGCCGCACGAGCCATTGGAGCATCTCGATATCCGACGCCATCGGGTCATGCCGGCTGTCGATCAGCTGGCAGACGAACCGGAGCCGGCGCGAGGTCAGCAGATACTCCCGGATGAAATCTTTCCAGATGTTCCGCTTTTCGCGCCCCGTCTTCGCGTAGCCATAGCCCGGCAGGTCGACGAGGTAGAACGCGCGGCGCGCATCCTCCCCTTCGAGTTTCGCGCCGACCTCATAGAAGTTTATTGTCTGCGTCTTGCCCGGCTGACCGGAGACGCGCGCGAGCCCCCTCGTCCGCGTCAGCGAGTTGATCAGCGACGATTTGCCGACGTTCGAGCGGCCGATGCAGACGATTTCCGGAAGCTGTTTCTCCGGGTACTGCTCTTTTTTCACAGCGGAGGCGATGTACTCGCCCTGCGTGATCGTGATGCCTTGCTGATTCACGTTTCACCTTTGCCTTCCTTCGGCAGAAGCGCAAGCTTCAAAACCTCGTCGACGTCCTCCACCGGGTAGAACGTGAGCTTTTCGCGGACGGATTCCGGAATTTCCTCGATATCTCGTTCGTTCTCTTTCGGCAGGATAATGCTCTTGATGCCCTCGCGGTAAGCGGCCAGCACTTTTTCCTTGAGGCCGCCGATGGGGAGGACCTTGCCGCGCAGCGTGATTTCGCCCGTCATCGCGATGTCGCAGCGCACCTTCCGCTTCGTCAAGGCGGAAACCATCGCGGTCACCATCGTGATGCCGGCAGACGGGCCGTCTTTCGGGATGGCGCCTTCGGGCAGATGGATATGGAAATCGTTCTTCTCATAGAAATCGTCTTTGAGACCGAGTTTCTTGGAGCGGCTGCGCACATAGCTCAGGCCTGCTTGCGCGGATTCCTTCATGACGTCGCCGAGCTGCCCCGTGAGCAGGACTTTGCCGGTTCCCGGCAGTACGGCGGCCTCGACCGGCAGGATTGTCCCGCCGACCTGCGTCCATGCCATGCCCGTGACGAGCCCGACCTCCGGCTTCCGGTTCGCCTTCGTATCGACGAATTTCACCTTGCCTAGGAAATCGGTCAGATTCTTCTTGGAGATGCGGATCGGCGCCTCCGCGCCGTCGACGATCTGGCGCGCCGCTTTGCGGCATGCCTTGCCGATGACGCGTTCCAGTTCGCGGACGCCGGATTCGCGCGTGTAGTCCTCGATCATCTTGTCGATGACGCCGGCGCCGAGCCGGATATCGCTGGCCTTCAGGCCGTTCTCCCGCCGCTGGCGCGGATACAGGTAGCGCTTCGCAATCTCGCGCTTTTCGATTTCCGTATAGCTCGAGAGCTCGAGGATCTCCATGCGGTCGCGCAGCGCCCGCGGGATGTTGCCGAGATCGTTCGCCGTGACGACCCAGAAAACCTTCGAGAGGTCGAACGGCAATTCGATGTAGTGGTCGCTGAACGTGCAGTTCTGCGCCGGGTCCAGCACCTCGAGTAGGGCCGCAGACGGGTCGCCGCGGTAATCCATATCGAGCTTGTCGACCTCATCGAGCAAGAACACGGGGTTGTTCGCGCCCGCGTTCTTGATGCCCTCGATGATGCGGCCAGGCATCGCACCGACATAGGTGCGGCGGTGGCCGCGGATCTCCGCCTCATCGCGGATGCCGCCGAGAGATGCGCGGACGAACTTCCGTCCGGTCGCCCGCGCGATGGACGCCGCGAGGGAGGTCTTGCCGACGCCTGGCGGCCCGACCAGGCACAGGATCGGCGCGCTTTTGTCCTTAGCGAGGATGTGCACGGCGAGATAATCGAGAATCCGGTCTTTCACTTTGTCGAGCCCGAAATGGTCATGGTCGAGGACTTTCTTCGCCTCATCGAGGTCGATATTGTCCTCGGTCGAGATGTTCCATGGGAGATCGAGCAGCCAGTCGACATAGTTGCGGATCACCGACGCCTCCTGGTTCATGTTGGTCATGCCCTCGAGGCGGTGCAGCTCCTTCTTTACGGCCTTTCGGACTTCTTCCGGATAGTCTCCGGTGTCGAGACGCTGCTCGTACGCTTCGATATCGCTGCTGAAACCGTCGCTGGTTCCGAGCTCCTTGCGGATGGCCTTCATGCGCTCGCGCAGATAGTAATTGCGCTGGATCTTGTCCATCTGCTTCTTGACCTGCTTGCCGATCTGCGCCTCGATCTTCAGGATCTCGATCTCGCGTTCGAGCACGCGGAACAGCAGTTCCAGCCTGTCCTGCACGTCGATGGCTTCGAGGATTTCCTGGCGCGTCTCGGTCTTGAGGTTCAGATGGCTCGCGATGAGGTCTGCAAGCCGGCCGCCGTCCTCGATGATGGCGACGGAGACGATGGCCTCCGGCGGGATTTTCTTCGAAAGGCGTACCCATTCCTCGAACTTGTCGACAACCGCGCGCGTTAGTGCCTCGCGCTCCATGCTCTTGTCGATTTCGTCCTCGTATTCCTCGACGTCGGCTTCATCGTATTTCTCGCCTTCCCGGAAAGCGCGGACGCGCGCTCGTTTCTTGCCCTCGACGAGCACGCGCACCGAGTTGCCGGGCAGACGGATCAGCTGGTTGACCTCAGCGACCGTGCCGATTTCATAGAGCTCATTCGGCGCCGGATCCTCAACATCCTCATCCATCTGCGCGACGAGGACGACTTCGCGGTCCTCAGCCATTGCGGCCTCAAGCGCCTCCATCGAACGCTCGCGTCCGACGTCAATATGGATCATCATATAGGGGAATACCACGACTCCGCGCATCGGGAGTAGCGGCAGTGTCTTCAACTCTTTCTCCATCCAAGCCCTCCTTTACTCTTAGGACAAAGACAAGGCGCTGCGTGGGCAGCGCCTTGCGGATTGCATGAAAAGCCCAGATCAGGCTGATGCTTCTTTGATTTTTTCCGATGGTTTGCCATAGGTCAGTACCGGCTGCTTTGCCGTAGTGACGACATCTTCCGTCACGCGGCAGGCCGTAACCGAATCCTCTGACGGCACCTCGTACATGACATCGCGCATGATGTCCTCGATGATGGCGCGGAGCCCGCGCGCCCCCGTCTTGCGCGAAAGCGCCTTTTTGGCGATGGCGTGCAGCGCAGCATCATCAAAGGTCAGCGAAACGCCGTCCATCTCAAGCAGTTTCTGATACTGCTTGACGAGCGCGTTCTTCGGCTCCGTGAGGATCTTGACGAGCGCCTCCTCTGTCAGCGCTTCAAGCGTCACGACAACCGGCAGACGCCCGATGAGTTCCGGGATGAGGCCCGCGCGGTGCAGATCCTCCGGTACGATCTTCCGGAGCGTCTCTCCGATATCCTGTTTCCTCTTCGATCGCACATCGGCGCCGAAGCCCATCTGTTTTTCGCCGAGCCGCGAATTGATGACCTTATCGATGCCATCGAACGCGCCGCCGCAGATGAACAGGATGTTCGACGTATCGATCTGTATGAGATCCTGATGCGGATGCTTGCGTCCTCCCTGCGGAGGAACCGAAGCAACGGTTCCCTCAAGGATCTTCAGCAGTGCCTGCTGGACGCCTTCGCCCGACACATCGCGCGTAATCGACGGGTTCTCCATCTTGCGCGCGATCTTATCGATCTCGTCGATGTAGACGATGCCGCGTTCCGCACGTTCCACGTCATAGTCCGCTGCCTGGATCAGCTTCAGCAGGATGTTCTCGACATCCTCACCGACGTAGCCGGCCTCGGTAAGGGCGGTCGCGTCGGCAATCGCGAACGGGACGTTCAGGATGCGCGCGAGCGTCTGCGCGAGCAGGGTCTTGCCGCTGCCCGTCGGCCCGATCATCAGGATATTGGACTTCTGCAATTCCACATCGTCAGGCTTGCCCTGACCCATATTGATGCGTTTGTAATGGTTGTACACCGCGACCGAAAGCGTTTTTTTCGCTTCATCCTGTCCGATGACGTATTGATCCAGAATTGCCCGGATATCCTTCGGCTTCGGGACTTCCCGGAGCTCCACTTCGAAATCGTCGCTGAATTCCTCGGCGATGATTTCGTTGCACAGCTCGATGCATTCATCGCAGATGTAGACACCTGGCCCTGCGACGAGCTTGCGAACCTGATCCTGCGTCTTGCCGCAGAATGAACATTTCAATTGCCCTTTTTCTTCCCCGAACTTCAAGAGAGACACCTCCTTGTCCTGGTCTTTCTGTCTGGAAGGATTTTATTTCTTCTCTTCCGCTTTGTCATCTTTGATGACCGGACGCTCGATGACTTCATCGACGAGCCCATAGTCCTTGGCTTCCTGCGCGGTCATGAAATTATCGCGCTCCGTATCCTGCTGGACCTGATCTGCCGACTTGCCCGTCGTCTTCACGAGGATGTCGTTGATGACCTCGCGGATGCGGAGAATCTCGCGTGCCTGAATCTGGATATCCGTAGACTGGCCACGCGCGCCGCCGAGCGGCTGGTGGATCATGATGCGCGAGCTCGGCAGCGAGTACCGCTTGCCCGGCGCACCCGCCGTCAGCAGGAGCGCGCCCATCGAGGCCGCCTGGCCGATGCAGATGGTCGAAACATCCGGCTTGATGTACTGCATCGTATCGTAGATGGCAAAGCCAGCCGTCACGACACCGCCCGGGCTGTTGATATACAGATGGATGTCCTTGTCCGGATCCTCCGACTCGAGGAACAGCAGCTGAGCGACGATGGAGTTTGCGACATCATCGTTGATCTCCCCGCCGAGGAAAACGATGCGGTCCTTCAGCAGACGGGAATAGATATCGTAGGCGCGCTCGCCCGTATTGGAGCGCTCCACGACCATTGGTACGTAACTCATGAAATATACCCCCTATCTAGGGAAAGGGAAGCACTCCTGCTTCCCTTTAGGAATTTATTCAGAAAATATTCTTTGCTTTTCTTACTCAGCCTTTGCGATATGATCGATAATGAACTGAGCCGTCTTGCGGCGCAGGACCGTTGCAGCGAGGTCGCCGATGCGGTTCTGCTCGCGGATAATCTTCGCAACCTGCTGCGGCGTAGCGCCATAAGCAGCAGCCATGCCAGCGACCTCCGCATTGAGATCTGCGTCCTCGACCTTGATGTTCTCTGCTTTCGCGACTTCCTCGAGCATGAGATCCGTCTTGACGTTCTTCTCAGCCGTCTCGCGGTAGTCCTCACGGATCTTTGCGATATCCGTGCCAGCGTACTGCAGGTACTGCTCGAGCTTCATGCCCTGAGACTCGAGGCGCATCGCCATCTCCTGGATCATCGCCGTCACACGGTTGTCGATCATGACCGGCGGGATCTCGACCGTCGTGTTGTCCGTCGCCATGTCAATGGCCTTCTGGCGCTGCTCGTTCTCTGCCGTGCGCGCTGCATTCTCCTCGAGATTCTTGCGGATATCTGCCTTGAGTTCGTCAAGCGTCTCGAACTTGCTGACTTTCTTTGCGAGCTCATCGTTGATCTCCGGCAGCTTCTTCTCTTTGATGCTGCGGATCGTGCATTTGAACGTTGCGGCCTTGCCAGCGAGCTTCTCCTCGTGGTAGTCCTCTGGGAACGTCACGTTGACGTCCTTCTCCTCACCGATCTTCGCGCCGACGAGCTGATCCTCGAAGCCCGGGATGAAGCTGTGGGAGCCGATCTGGAGCGGGTAGTCCTTGCCTTCGCCGCCTTCGAAAGCCTCGCCGTCAACGAAGCCCTTGAAATCGAGCGTCGTGAAGTCGCCGTCTTTCACCGCAGCGCCTTCCGGTGCGTCGACCATCTCGCTCTGGCGGTCTGCCAGTGCCTTGACCTGCGCGTCCACGTCCTCATCCGTGATTTCCTTGACGTTCTTCTCGACCTTCAGGTCTTTATACTCACCGAGCTTGACTTCCGGACGGTTCGTGACCGTGACCTTGAACACGAGGTCCTTGCCCTCTTCGAGCGTCACGACATCGGTCTCCGGACGCGTCACCGGCTCGATCTTCTCATCTTCGAGAGCCTTGCTATAGGATTTCGGCGCCAGATCGTACTCGAATGCGTCGTTCAGGACATAGTCCTTGCCGAGATGACGCTCCACGACGAGACGCGGTGCCTTCCCCTTGCGGAAGCCCGGGATATTCACACGGTTCGAGAGACGCTTGCAGGCGCGCTCAATCGCCTTATCTACATCTTTGGCCTCAACCGTAATCGTCAAGGTTACCTGCTGGTTCTCTCCGTTTTCTACCGTTACTTTCATTGTCTGTATTGACCTCCTGTAGGATATTCTCCTATATTTTAGTATTTTTTCGCAAAATATGCCATACTTGATTCATGATAACACAAACGGCGCAGGAATACAAGTTCCTGCGCCGTTTCTGCCCGTTTTTCGTGAAAAATTATGGACGGCGCCCCAGTTCACGCGTGCGTGAAATAGCGCGCGATGCCCCGGACGATGGCCTCCGCCAGCTTCTGCTGGAAAGCGTCATCGGTCAGCATGGCTTCTTCGGCCGGATTCGTGATGAAGGCCAGTTCAACCAGGGAAGCGGGGATGCTCGTGCAGCGCATGACGTAGAAGCGCGCCTGCTTCACCCCGCGGTTGTACACGCCGTCGATCTTGGCGAGTTCCTCGTCAAGGACCGAGGCAAGCCGGTAGTCCTCGTCGGATTTCGGGTAGTAATACGTCTCTGTGCCGTGTGCGTTCGAGTTGCGGAATGCATTGCAGTGGATCGAGACAAAGATTTCGGCCTCCGGCGTACGGCCCGCAACATCGACGCGCGCCTGCAGCTCGTCGTGGTCGGAAGCGTTCGGCCCATAGACATCGACATCCGTCGTCCGCGTCATGACCGTACGCGCGCCGGAGTTCTGCAGGAGTTCTTTTACCTTTTCCGAGACGGACAGGGTGACGTCGCATTCCCTTGTCCCGGAATACCCGATGGCGCCGCTGTCGCTGCCGCCATGGCCCGGGTCGATCACGATGGTATGACCGGCGAGGCCCTGTACAGATCCGCCCTTCGCGGCTGGCTGGAATACATCGATGACGAGCCGGTACGGTTTCCGCGTCCGGCGCGTCCGCTCCGCAGTATATACGGAAACGTTCTGCTCATTTGGCTCGCCCGCCATCGTGACGCGCACATCGAGGCTCTTATCCGCATTTTCGATGAGCTGTACGCGGGAAGCGATATCGCCGCGCAGCGGGATATCCTCGCGGACGTTCCCACGCTGAGTCTTCTCGAGGTGCAGGGCCAGCACATGACTGCCCTGCTTTGCATCCGAATCTTTTTTCGTGATATCCTGATAACTCAGATTGCCGCGATCCATGCCGATCTCGATGCGGATTCCTTTGCGGCCATCCTCATGCGTGATGGCGCTCGTCTGGAAATAGTTCAGCTCATGCATGCCGCGCGCACTTGCCGAAGCGGATGGCAGCAGCGCGCCGAGAACGAGAAATGCCGTGAAAAGCAGCATCTCGATTGCTGCAGGAAATATGTTGTGAGAGAAATCTCTCATGCGTTACCGTCTTCTTTCTCCTCATCATCGTCGAGCAGGGACAGGGCTTCTTCCTCCGCCTGCTTGGTTTTCTCCGCATCGAAAGAAACGGAAAGGGTCAGATAGTCGCCATCCGAGACGCTGTCCGGCACGCATTCCCGCGGCAAGTTGACTTTCCGCGTTTTCCCCACTGTATCCTCGATATAGAGCACCGCGAAGTCGCCCTCAAAGCGGTCAAGATATGCCGATGTCCTTTTTCCTTCCTTGCGGTCCATCATTGCGCATCCCCCTTCTCACAGCTGACCTGATAGCCGTCGCCATTCGACGTGATCGTGATCGTGCCATTGTCCTTCGTCACATAGGTCTTCGCCTTGAGTGCATGATATTTCTTCAGCGTCTCTGCATGCGGATGGCCGTAGTCGTTGCCCTCGCCGCAGGAAATCACGCATAGCGAAGGATGGATGAGCTTCAGGTACCGCGGCGAAGAGCTCGTCTTGCTCCCGTGATGCGGCGCTTTCAGGACGTCGCTCGCGAGCCCGGTTCCGGCCGTCTGCACGAGTTCGCTCTCGACTTTCTTCTCGGCGTCCCCGGTGAACAGCATCTTGAAGTTCCCGCAGACGAGCTGCCCGACGACGGACTCATTGTTCGGATCGTGCTTGTACCCTTTCGCCTGTCCCTGCTGCTGCAGGGATTCCGTCGGCCAGAGGACATGGAACGATACGCCGCCGCCGAAATCGAGAACATCGCCGGCCTTCAGCGTGCCATGCGTGATGCCCTTTGCCTTCATCTTCTTGCGGTAGCTCAGATAGATCTTCGAAGTCGAAGGCATGCCGTTATCATAGACCTCGCCGACCTCGTGCTCGCCGAGCACGACATCCATGCCGCCGATATGATCCGCATGCGGATGGGTCAGGATGACTTTATCGATTTTCCCGACGTTTGCTTTCTTCAGCTCCGCGCGCAGCTTGTCCTGCTCGTCGACATCGCTCGTGTCGATGAGCACCGTCTGCTCCGCGGTTTGGATGAGGATGCTGTCTCCCTGCCCGACGTCGAGTATTTTTATCGTGACATTCCCGGCAGGCACAGAAGGTGCCGTCTGCGCCGGAGCCATCGTCCCGCTGTCCGCGCTCTTGCCGCTTTCTGCTGCGGGGGTACTGTTTCCGCACCCTGCGAGGAAGGTCAGCGCCAGAATCAGGATGCCGAGGGCGATGCCCAGTTTTTTCCGCAATGATACCGCTTCCTTTTTCGTTTCTCTATGTGGATTCCGCAAGACAGCCTCCCTCGGCTCGAGGGAGGCTGTTTCTCATGTTCCGTTCAAGATATACTGATCGATGCCATAGGCTGCGCCGTCTGCGGAGACAGGCGGCAGTACATGCTCTGCATGTTCCTTGAGCTCCGGCGCGCTATTTCCCATGACGAGCGCGTGCCCGACCGTATCCATCATCTCGATGTCGTTGAGGCCGTCGCCAAACGCATAGCTGTCCGCTCGGCCTAGGCCGAGCGCTTTCAGCACGGTCTCGATGCCCGTCCCTTTGGAAACATCTTCCGCGTAGAGCTCGACAAAACGTTTTTCCCATGCCGAAATACCCTTGAGCCCAGGCAGGGCGAGCAGTCGCTCGGCGAGCCCGTGCATGCCGGGCGTCTCGCAGAAGAACTCCATCTTGCATACACCAGCCAGCGTATATTCTTCTTCCTGCGTAAACTGGCTCGTATCGATAGTCAACGTCTCATAGAACTTCCGGATTTTCTGGAAATCCGGCCGGATGCTGACCGATTGGCCGCGTTCTGCCACATACTCCACGTCGGGAACCTCTTTCACGAGGCGCAGGATTTCGCGCAGCTGCTTCTCCGGCAGCGCGTGATCCGCAAGATTTTTCCCATGCATCCAGATGGAGGCACCGTTCAGCAGGACAAATCCGTCAAAAAGGCCCTGCCGCAATTCGGGATTCAGGAACAGATAGGGCCGGCCCGACGCGATGAACGCGTAATGCCCTGCCTCGCGGAGCCGCTCAATCGCGCCGCGGACTGCTGGCGTCATGGTCAGCCTGAGATTCACCGTGTCGATCAGCGTGCCGTCAATGTCAAAAAAGACGACTTTCTTCTTTTCTGCGTTCATACTTCCGGCTTCCTATGATGGCCCCTGCCTTCCCGTGCGGCGCGGGACCGGTTGTCCGAGGGATCGACAGGCTTCTCTGGTTCCTTGAAATGGATGCCGCCGTGCCCGTCCTTGTAATAGATGATGACCTTGACGATGGTCATGACGAACCAGAGCCCGAATACGACGATGTACACATAGTCGAAAGTCTGCAGGTTCTGGAAGTCCATCTGCGTGAACAGATAGACGGCGATTGCCGCAATCAGAAGGTCCATCGGCGTGACGGCCTTTTTCCACCACTTCTTCAAAACGGTGTTCCTCCTCTTACTTGATCTCCCCGATATCCATGCTGATATCGAGTGCTTTTACGCTGTGCGTCAGCGCGCCGACCGAAATCACGTCGACGCCGCTCTTCGCTGCATCTGCGAGCGTCATCTCATCGATACCGCCCGATGCCTCGACGACCGCGCGGTGGTCGATGAGCTTTACGGCCTCGGCCATCTTCGCCGGTTCCATGTTGTCGAGCATGATGACGTCCGCACCGCCTGCGAGGGCCTCTTTCACGCCCTCGAGGCTCTCGACCTCGATCTCGATCTTCGTCATGTGGCTCGCGTACGCGTGCGCCTTCTCAAGGGCCTGACGGATGCCGCCGGCCACTTTGATATGGTTGTCCTTGATCAGCATCGCATCGTAAAGGCCGAGGCGGTGGTTCGCGCCGCCGCCTACCTTGACTGCGTATTTGTCGAGCAGGCGGAGCCCCGGCGTCGTCTTGCGCGTATCGACGAGCTTCGCGCCGTACGGTGCCGCGATGGCCGCGAGCTTCGCCGTGCGCGTTGCGACGCCAGACATGTGCTGCAGCAGGTTCAGCGCGAGGCGCTCGCCCGTCAGGATGGCGCGCGCCGAGCCGCGCACCTCCGCGATGACCGTCGTCTTGTCGAGCGTGTCGCCGTCCGCGCGTTTTGCCGTGAAGCGCACGTTCTCATCGAGAAGACGGAACACGCGGGCCGCGACCTCGACGCCTGCCAGGACGCCGTCCGCTTTCGAGTGGATGATGGCTTTCGTCTGCATCTCCGGCGCGACAATCGCGTTCGTCGTGATGTCCCCGCTGCCGATATCTTCCTCAAGCCATGACGTCAATTTCTCGTCCAGACCAAATAACATGTCCATCTTGCTTCTCCTCTTCTGCTTTTTCTAATTCATCCCATGTATCGAGAGTGTGATGCGCCCAGGCATCGCTCTTTTCCGGGTAATCCGTGCGGTAGTGCGCACCGCGGCTCTCTTTGCGCCGCAGGGCGGCCTCCGCGATCAGCCGGTCGACGAGCAGGCGCGAGCGGAGGTCGAGCTCTGCCGCGCTGTTTGCCGCAAAGCCCTCGCGTCCGTCCGCAATCCCTGCGAGCAGGTCGAGCCCTTTCTCGATGCCCGCTGCGCTGCGGCGGATGCCGAGATGCTTCGTCATGATGTCCTGCGTCTCCGCAATGCGCGCGGCTGCGTCATCCGGCGTGCCCTCATCGAGGCTGTCCTCTTTCCAGTACAACCCTTCCGGCATGGCGGGGTGATCGGTCTGGCGCAGGATATCCTGCGCCGCGCGGCGCCCGAATACGAGGCCCTCGAGCAAGGAATTGCTCGCGAGGCGGTTCGCCCCCTGCAGGCCGGTCGCGGCCGTCTCGCCGCAGGCGTAGAGCCCCGCGATGTTCGTGCGCGCGTGCTCGTCCGTATGCACGCCGCCCATCATATAGTGTGCGGCCGGCGCGATCGGGATCGGCTCCTTCTCGATATTCACGCCGTAGTCACGGCAGGTGTCCGCAATCATCGGGAACAGGTCTGTCACATGGTCGATGCCCGTGGCATCGAGATAGATGAAGGTGCTGTCCGCTTCCTGCATCTCCTTATAGATGCAGCGGGCGACGACATCGCGCGGCGCGAGTTCTTTCTGTGGGTGGTACTTCGGCATGAAGCGCTCGCCTTTCAGATTGCGCAGGACTGCGCCTGCGCCGCGCACGGCCTCGGAAATCAGGAAGTTCGGGCATCCTTTGAGCGAAAGCGCCGTCGGGTGGAACTGCACGAATTCCATGTCCATGAGTTCGGCCCCGGCGCGGAACGCCATCGCCATGCCGCTTCCCGTCGCCCCCTCCGGGTTCGTCGTCTTGCTGTAGAGCCGGCCCGTGCCGCCCGTCGCGAGCACGACATTCTCTGCACGGAGCATGACCTTTGCGCCCTTGTAGAGCGCGACCGCACCGTAGCAGCGGCCGTCATGAACGAGCAGATCCGTCACATAGCACTGCGTCATCGGCTGGATGTTCGATTCGCGCGCGACGAGCGCGTTCAGGCTGCGCGCCACCTCCGCACCTGTCGCGTCACCATGCGCGTGCACGATGCGGTTGCGGCAATGCGCGCCCTCGCGTCCGAGCGCGAAATGCCCGTCCGCGTCGAGGTCGAACTCCGCCCCGTTGTCCGCGAGCGTCTGCACGTCCGCGGGGCCCTCTTCCGTCACGATGGCCGAGATGTCGCGGTCAGAGAGGCCCGCGCCTGCGACCAGCGTATCGGCAAGGTGCAGTTCCGGATTGTCATCCTCGCCGAACGAGGCGGCGATGCCGCCCTGCGCCTTGTTCGTGTTGCTGTCCGAGAGCGAGTCCCTTACGGCGAGCAGCACCTTTTTGCCTCCACGCGCCAGATACCACGCCGCCTGCAGGCCCGCGACGCCGGAGCCGATGACCAATGCGTCCGCCTCATAGACGGGGAGCTCCCGTGTATCGAAATTCAGAAGATATCTCTGTGCCACTTTGCTCACTTCCCTTGAATCGCAATCATTTTCCGGAGGGCATCGACGGCCTTCTCCCGGATCTCGGCCGGCACGACGACGCGCGGTTCCATCGTCTTGAGCGCGTCGCGCACCTTTTCGAGGTTCGTCTTCTTCATGTTGACGCAGAGCATGCGGCGGGAAGCCAGATAGAACTTCTTGCCCGGTGCCGCGTCCTCGAGATCCGGCATGACGCCCTGCTCCGTCGCGATGATGAATTCCTGATCCGGGCTCTCTGCCGCGTAGTTCACGATGCCCGACGTCGACCCGACGTAGTCGGCGAGCTCGCGGACCTCCTTGCGGCATTCCGGATGCATCAGGACTTTCGCGTCCGGATGGGCCTGCTTCGCCTTCTCGATATCCTCGACCGTCAGGCTGCCATGAATCGGGCAGCCGCCGTGCCAGCAGTGGACGTGATAATCCGGGCACTGTTCCTGCGCCCAGGAACCGAGGTTGCCGTCCGGCAGGAACACGATCTCCTTATCCTTTGGCAGGGATGCGACGACCGCCGCCGCGTTCGACGACGTGCAGCAGATATCCGCCATGGCCTTGACCGAGGCCGGGGTGTTCACGTACGCGACGAAAAGCGCGTCCGGGTGCTCGGCCTTGGCGCGGCGCACCTCGCCCTCGAGCGCATCGGTGAACATCTGGCAGCCCGCGTCGACTGCCGGCAGCAGCGTGATCTTGTCCGGGGACAGGATGTTCGCCGTCTCCGCCATGAAACGCACTCCGCAGAATACGATGACGTCCGCGTCCGTCGCCGCCGCTTTGCGGGACAGCGCAAAGGAATCCCCGCGGAAATCCGCGATTTCCTGTACCTCTTCCGGCTGATAGACATGCGCGAGGATGATCGCGTTCCGTTCCTTCTTGAGACGCAGGATTTCGTCTACGATATCTTCCATCGATGAATTTCTCCTTTTATTCGGGAATTACGGGACAAACGCCCGTTCTTTCCTTTCTGGATACGTTTTTTTTACAAAACGATAACATAGTATAACCTTAATAAGTATACGACGAAACGCCCTTTTCCGCAAGAAAAAGGGCGTTGTTTCCCGTTTCGTTACTTTTCGTTCAAAAGCTCAACGAGTTCGTCGTAATCTTTCTTGAGTGCTTCGTATTCCTCCGCAATCTGCAGGGCTGCGAGCACGGCAATCTTCTGGCCGTCAAAGCTGTTCGCGCGATGCGCGACGCGCTTCATATGTGCATCGACGCTTGCAGCAAGGCGCTGCGCAGTCTCCGGCTCGTCGGTTTTCAGTGCGTAGGTCTGTCCGAAAATATCGACGACCACGCGTTCCGTTTTTCTCTGCTCGTTTTCCTTCTGTTCTGCCATATTTCTTCCCTCTCAGGAACGGAGCTCCGCATCGAACTCGCGTTCTACCGCCGCGAGGATCTGCTGGAACGCCGCGTCCGCTTCCTCGTCCTTCAGCGTGCGCTCCTTCGACTGGAACTGCATCGAGAACGCGAGGCTCTTCTTGCCCTCGCCGACCTGCTTGCCCGTGTAGACATCGAACAGTGTGACATCCTTGAAGAACTCACCGCCGTTGTTCTCGATGACAGCCTCGATGGATGCGGCCGGTACATCATCTGCGACGACCATCGCGAGGTCACGCGAGATGGCTGGATATTTCGGCAGGCTTTCAAAATGGAAGCTGCTGCCCATATAGCGGTGAAGCGTCTCCACGTCCATCGTGAACAGATAGACCTTCTGCTTGATGCCGAGGTTTTCGGCCGCTTTCGGGTGGAGCTCACCGACGTAGGCGAGAACGTCGCGGCCCTTCTTGAAGGCGGCCGTGACGCCCGGATGCATCGCGAAATGTTTCCCTGCCTCAACCGTGTAATTGCGGATATCGAGAGCCGAGAAAAGCTCCTCTACGATGCCCTTCGCATCGTAGAAATCGATCATCTCGTCCGACTGGTTCCAGCCCGCTTCGTCGCGGCGGCCAGTCAGCAGCCCGACGCATTCCGTGCGCTCATCTGGCAGCTCGGTCAGCGGCAGCTGCTTCGGGAAGAACACCGGCGCGACGTCGAAATAGCGCAGATCCATGTTCTTGCGCGAGAAATTGCGCAGGGCGTTCTCCATGATGGAGGTCAGCAGGCTCGTGCGGACGAGCGGCGCCTCATCGGTCAGCGGGTTCATGATTGGGATGGCGCGGCGCAACTTCGAATCCGCCGGCACGAGCATCTTGTCGAGGATATCGGTATTCGTGAAGCTGAACGACAGTTCCTCCGTCATGCCAAGCGCGGCGAGCGTGTGCTTGATCTTCTCGATGAGGTTCTGCTTCTCGCTCTGCTTGCCCTGCATCATCGGGCCATGCGGCACCGTCGCCGGGATATTGTCGAAGCCGTAGATGCGGGCGACTTCCTCGGAGAGGTCTTCCATATAGGTGCAGTCGTTGCGCCAGTTCGGCACGGTAGCGACATAGCCGTCTCCCTTTGCCTCTACAGCAAAGCCGAGTTTTTCCAGGATGCCGTTCATCGCAGCGCCGTCGAGCTTCGTGCCGAGGCGGCGGTTGATCTGGTCTGCCGTATACGGGATCTTTACCGGCTCTTTCGGGTTCGGGTAGACATCGACGATGCCCTGCGTCACCGTGCAGGCGCCCATATCCTGCAGGAGCTGTGCGGCGCGGTCGAGCGCGCGCGGGATATCCGGCACGTTGACGCCGCGCTCAAAGCGTCCCGACGCCTCCGTGTGCAGGCCGCAGGCGCGCGACGTACGGCGGATGCTCGGGCCATTGAACGAAGCCGCTTCGAGCACGATGGTTTTCGTGTTCTCCGTGATCTCCGTCTCGAGACCGCCCATGACGCCGGCGAGGCCCGCCGGGTGCTCGCTGTCCGCGATGACGAGTTCCGTTCCCTTGGCGACGCGGCTGCTGTCGTCGAGCGTATGGAGGTTCTCGCCCCGCTTTGCGAGCCGTGCGGTCAGCGTATGGCCCGTGATCTCGTCAAAATCATAGGCGTGCATCGGCTGGCCGAGCTCGACCATGACGAAATTCGTGACATCGACGACGTTGTTGATGGCGCGGATGCCGGCCCCTTCGAGGCGCTGCTGCATCCAGTCCGGGGACGGCCCAATCTTCACGTTCTTGATGACGCGGGCTGCGTAACGGTCGCAGAGCTCCGGCGCGTCAATCCCGCAGGAGATGAGGTCAGCCGTCTTTGCCGGGTCATCCTCTTTGCAGGCGATTTCTGGCCATTTCGGCGTGTTGCCCGTCAGCACGGCGATTTCGCGCACGAGGCCGAACACGCTGAAGCAGTCTCCGCGGTTCGCCGTCAGCTCGAACTCGAGGACGACATCGTCAAGGCCGAGGATCTTCGCGACCGGCTCACCGACCGGCGTGTCCGCCGGCAGGATGTAGATGCCGGTCTTCTGCTCTTCCGGCAGCTTCTCGAGATCCATGTGGAGCTCGCCCGCGCTGCAGAGCATGCCGTTCGACGCAACGCCGCGCAGCTTGCCCTTTGAGATCTTCTGGCCGTTCGGCAGCTTCGCGCCGACCATCGCGACCGGGACGACCTGCCCCTCGCGCACGTTCTGCGCGCCCGTCACGATCTGCAGCGGCGCATCGGCGCCGACATTCACCTGGCAGATCTGCAGATGGTCGGAATCCGGATGCTTCTCAACGCTCTCGAGACGGCCCGTGACGACCTTTTCCAGTCCTTCGTCCGCATGCACGACGTTCTCGACCGGCACGCCCGCCATCGTGAACTTATCGGCGAGCTCCTCTGCCGTCCAGTCGAAATCAATATAATCTTTCAGCCATTTGATGGATACTTGCATAATCTATCTCCTCTATCCGCTTATCCGCTATCAGAACTGCTGCAGGAAGCGCTTGTCGTTATCGTAGAACAGGCGCAGGTCGTCGACACCGTAGGACAGCATCGCGATGCGCTCGACGCCCATGCCGAACGCGAAGCCCGAAACGACCTTCGGGTCGTAGCCGCTCATCTCGAGGACATGCGGATGAACCATGCCGGCGCCGAGGATCTCGAGCCAGCCCGTTCCCTTGCAGACCTTGCACCCTTTGCCGTGGCACATGACGCAGGAGATATCGACCTCTGCGGACGGTTCCGTGAACGGGAAGAAGCTCGGGCGCAGGCGCACGCCGACCTCCTCGCCGAAGATCTGGCGCAGGAAAAGCTCGAGCGTCCCCTTGAGGTCGCCGAGGCTGATGCCCTTGTCGATGACGAGGCCCTCGACCTGCGTGAACATCGGGGAGTGCGTTGCATCGTACTCATCGCGGCGATAGACGCGGCCCGGCGCAATCATGCGGATCGGCGCGTTCGGTTCGTTCTTCTGCATCGTGCGCGCCTGCACCGGCGAGGTCTGCGAACGCATCAGGATCTCATCCGTGATGTAGAACGAGTCCTGCATATCGCGTGCCGGATGATCCTTCGGCAGATTCAGCGCCTCGAAATTGAAATAGTCCTTCTCGATTTCCGGCCCCTCCTCGACGGAAAAGCCCATGCGGAAGAAGATATCTTTGATGCGCTCGAGCGTCAGCGTCAGCGGATGCAGATGGCCGAGCGGCTGGCGGCGGCCCGGCAGCGTCACGTCAATCTTCTCGCTTGCGAGCTTCTCTTCGAGCGCGCGCTCCTTGAGTTCCTCGTTCTTTGCTGCGAGGAGTGCCTCAACCTGGGCTTTCGCCTCGTTGACGATCTTGCCGATCTTCGGGCGGTCTTCCTTTGCGACGGCTCCCATGCCACGCAGGATCGTCGTGAACTCGCCCTTCTTGCCGAGGAACTTCACGCGGATGTCGTCGAGATCCTTCAGGCTTCCCGCGGCATTCTGGATGGCCGCCTCTGCCTGCGCCTTGAGCTCTCTTACCTTTTCTTCCATATTGAAACCTCCAATACAAAAGCCTCCGCCTCGGGGAGGCTGACTCCCAGAGGCGAAGGCCTGCATAGTTCTATGCCATACGCTTTCGCGGTACCACTCTGCTTTATTACTCATTCCTGCCTTAACGCGGCTCACGCCGCAGGCTACTTTCTAGGATATGCACCTCGTTTCACCTGCGGAGCTCCGAAGGGAACTTCACCCGCCCTGCAGTGCCCCATCCCACCAGCCGGGGCTCTCTACGCCTGCTTCAAGCGGATTACTTTCCTTCATCCTTGCTGACGAATGTTAGTGTAACACAGTTACACACAAAATGCAAGGATTCCGCGCAATTTTTGTAAAATGCCTCCCCATTCTGCTGAGATTCCGAAAAGGTTGCCGTCAATCTTCTTTTACGGCAACAACCGCCTGGATTTCGACCGGCATATCAAAAGGCATGCAGCTCGTGCCGACCGCGGTGCGGGAATGGCGTCCTGCTTCCCCGAAGACATTGAAAAGGAGCTGCGATGCCCCGTTCACGACGAGGTGCTGCTCATGGAAATCCGGGCCACTGTTCACGAACGCCTGCAGATTGGCGATCTGCTTGACTTTATCCAAGTCTCCAAGCAGATTCTTCAAGACCGAAAGGATGTTGACCGCGCAGATGCGGGCGGCATCCTGCCCCTGCTCCAAAGTCAGCTCCGCACCGACATGACCGCTGAGCGCCAGCTTCCCATCCACGAAAGGGCCCTGTCCGGAAATATAGATCATATTGCCGACGCGCACCCCGGGAAGATACATTCCTTTCGCTGCCGAGCTTTCCGGCAGCTGAATCCCCATCGACGCCAATTTCTTCTCCGCCTGCATAAGATACCGCTCCTCCCACTTATCTTTCCTCTTCGAATACATCCAATGTATTTCAGTGTAACATAGTTACAGATATGATGCAAGAATAATCCTGTGGAAAGATTCATTTATTCCCTGCCGTGAATGATTTGCCGGGATTCTTATTTCCCTGAAAGAAAGAGAATCACTTTCGCCGCGGCGTCGATATCGTCCAGATCGTACTGTGCAGAATCTCCGGATCCGTCAACATGGGGCTTAGAGAAGATTGCGGCCGTCCCTTCACGCAGGAACGGTTCATCATCCCGGCAAAGGGCAATCACAGGTGACGGCCCATGTGCGCGGCTTTCCACGAGGACGAGGTCAATGCCGGCAAAGCGCGCCGCGAGGGCCGCAAGATTGGCGCGTTTCTCAGTCCGCTGCTCGATGAAATAGCCGTCCGGGCTCGCGACCGCCACGGCGTCGGCCCCTGCCTGCCGGAACCGGTCGCTGTCTTTCCCTGCCGTATCAAAGGTGTAGCCATGCGCGTCGCCCTTTACGATGCCGACGCGGAGGCCGGCTGCTTTGAGGCGCGGCAGCACGCGCTCGATGAACGTCGTCTTGCCGGTATTGGAATGGGGCGCAGAAATCGTGATGATGGGCAGGCGGCGCTCGAGATTCTGCTGCCGGCCGCGCGCAAGGGCCAGATCGGCCCGCGTATTGACGTTGAAGAAAACCGCTTCCGGCCATCCGGCTTGTTCCCCGACGACGACCGTATTCCTTTCATGCAGCACCGCGCCGATTTTCCGCTCGCCTTCCTGCAAGGCCTGCTCAAAACAATCGGCGAGGCTTTTGCGGTAAAGCGCAAAGAGCGGCTGTTTCCGCCCCCCGGCACGCGGCAGGATTGCCTCTGCCTCCGGCGCAGCTTCTCCTGCTGCAAGCAGTTTCCCTGCCAAAGAAAAGTCCAGGAACGGCTGGTCGGCGGATACGGCAAGCACCCACTCCGTCGGGGACGCGGCAAGTCCTGCACGCAATCCCTCCAACGGCCCGCATCCATTCCGTCTGTCCACGACCAGCCGGAAGGAAAAATGTGACGCTAGATGACGGAGCTCCGGCGTCTCCTCCGCCACGCAGAGCAGGCAATGGCTGAACGAAACACCGGCCGCCTTCCGCAAGATACGCGAAAGAAGCGTTTCCCCCTCCGAGAGGGATAAGAAACGCTTGTCTTTGCCCATGCGGCGGCTGTTCCCGCCCGCGATGACCAATAACGAAAGATCCGAGACATCCCGTTTCATTTCCGCGCGCACTCCCCATCCTCACCGCGCAGGATCTTCAGTCCATGCGCAAGCGTCGGCAGCACAAAGCCGAGGCATTCGGAGACCGCCTTCTCGCTTCCGGGCAGGTTCACGATCAGCGTGCGGCGCGCTATCCCCGCAACGGCCCGCGAGAGCATGGCCCGCTTCGTGACCTGCATCGAGAGGGCGCGCATCGCCTCCGCGATGCCGGGGGCCTGCCGCTCGATGACGGCGAGCGTCGCCTCGGGGGTCACATCGCGCGGGGAAAAGCCCGTACCGCCCGTCGTCGCGACGAGCGCGACACCGTCTTCGATATACGTCATGAGCTGCTTCTCGATCTGCTCTTGCTCATCGGGCAGCACGACCACCTCGTGCACATGGTAACCGGCTTCCTCGAGCATCGCCTTCGCGCGCGGCCCGGCCGTATCGATGCGTTCACCGCGGCTCCCCTTGTCGCTCGCCGTGATGACGGCGGCGTCGAGCGGCATCGGCTCATCCGTGTGCACGAGCTCCATGCCAGGCTTCAGTTCTCCGCCGTGCAGAACCCGCGCGAAAATCCCCTCGCGCGGCATGATGCAGTCACCGACCTGCGCGCGGATCGCGCACGCCTTATGGCACTGCTTGCCGATCTGCGTGATTTCGAGCCAGACATCCCCGGCGCGTAGCCGCGTGCCGATCGGCAGATATTTCAGATCAAAGCCCTCGGTGACCAAGTTTTCCCCGAACGCACCATAGGCGACCTCTACGCCCTTCTTCCGGAAATCCTCGATTTCCTCGCGCCCGAGCAGGCTGATCTGGCGGTGCCATCTCCCGGCGTGCGCGTCACCCCGCAGGCCGCGCTCCGTGACCGCAAAAACCTTCTCCACCGGCGTCTTCAGCGTCCCTTTTTCTGGGCTCGTGCATACCGCAAGAATCTTTCCCATCTTAATCCCCCATAACCAAAATAAACAACCGCCGCTCCGGATCCATGGCAACGGATCAGCCGCCGACCTGCACCATCGCGCGCGTGTCTCGCGCGGCGTAGTCCCCGGCTGCCGCAAAGAAATGTTCCTCTGGCTTCTCGTAGATCGCGCGCCGCAGCGAATGGTAGAGTGCCTCGCCATCTGCGCCGCCGCGCAACATCGACTTGACCGAGATCCCGGTCTTTGCATTGAGGCAGAGCTTCAGGAATCCGTCGGCGGTCAGGCGCACGCGGTTGCATTCCGAGCAGAATTTATGCTCGAGCGCGTCGATGAAGCCGATGGTTCCCACAATCCCGTCCGCGCGGTACATGACGGCCGGGCCATCCGTCTCGCCAGCCCGCGCCACGGGGTGCAGCGTCCCGAAGAACCGCTCGAGCCTCTCGCGGACCTCGCGCATCGGGATGCCCTTCAGGCCGGCCCGCCGCGCACAGCCGATCGGCATGAGCTCGATGAAGCGGACGGCGTACGGCTTCTCTCCGGCCAGATGCCGGACGAGTTCCACGAGCTCCAGCTCATTGACGCCGCGCATCGGCACGCAGTTGAATTTGATGGCAAGCCCTTTTTCCGACAGACTCTCCGCCTGCTCCAGTGCGCGGATTCCCTGCTTCACCTGAGCCAAAGCGTCGCGCCGGGTGATCTGCTCGAACGCCCCTGCGGACAACGTATCGAGCGAGATGTTGAACGCGGTGACGCCAGCGCGCACGAGCGGCTCTGCGAGCTCGGTGAGTCCGACGCCATTCGTCGTTATCGCGAGCGTTTCGACGCCCGGTACCGCGCGGATTTCCCGCGCGAGATCCACGATGCCGCGGCGCACGAGCGGCTCCCCGCCGGTCAGCCGCACCTTCCGGACGCCGAGCCTCGCGAGCGCGCGGACGGTCCGCAGGATTTCATCGAATGTCAGGATTTCCGCATGCGCGAGTTTCTGTATGCCCTCCTCCGGCATGCAGTAGCGGCAGCGCAGATTGCATCGGTCGGTCAGCGAAAGCCTCAGATACGTGATGCTGCGCCCGAACTGATCCCGCATATTCTCACCTCTTCCGGGGATATTCCCCCTGATTCATGACCGATCATAACAAAAAGACCTTGACGCCCGTCCCTGCGGGGCATGCCGGCGTCCCAGCCGGGAACTCCACGAATGCATTGCAACGGGAAAGCTCCGAAAGTGCACCGGAAGCGTGCTGATCTGGCAGATCCACGACGCCGGTATCCTCGTTGAAGTGCGCGCGCACGAAGCGGCGCCCGCGGCTTGCCTTCGGGAACGCATCGCCGAGCACGCCGCGCGTCTCGCGCAGCGAGAGGTCTTCGCGATGGGCGAGCCTAGCGAGCACGGGCCGCGCGAGCATCTCGAACGTCGCGAAGCACGCAAACGGGTTGCCGGAAAGCGCGATGCCGAGCGTGCCGCCCACCTTGTAGGCGATAGCCGGCGCCCCGGGCTTCATCGCGACGCGCCAGAACAGGCGGTGCCCGATGGCGGCGACAACGCCGTGCATGATGTCCTTCTTGCCGACGGAAACGCCGCCGGTCGTCAGGACGAGATCCGCCCTGCTGCCCCACGGGCGAAGAACCTCCGCCGCCTGCTCTACATCATCCGGAAGGACGCCGAGCACCTCGGAGGAAAAGCCGAATTCCCGCAGGCGTGCGGCCAGCAGATAGAGATTGCTGTTGTAGATCTTCCCGGGGCGCAGGGGCTCTCCCGGCATCAGAAGTTCGTCGCCCGTCGAGGCAAGGACAATGCGCGGCATCCGGCAGACCTTTACCTCCGCGAACCCGAGGCTCGCGAGACGCCCGATATGCCCGGCGTTCAGCCGCGTGCCCTTTGCCGCAGCAATCGTTCCCTTCCGGATATCCTCGCCGGCATAGCAGTAGTTCTGATAGGGCTGCAGCGCATAGGGCACGAAAAGCCTGTCCCCTTCCACGCGCACGTCTTCCTGCCGGATGACCGTATCACATCCGGCAGGGATGCGCGCGCCCGTCATCAGGCGCACGGCCTCGCCCGCTCCGACATGTCCTGCAAAATAGTCGCCGGCACACTCCTCACCGACGATGCGGAGCTCCACGGGATGCTCCGCGCTGGCTCCGGCACTTGCCGACGCAGCAAATGCGTAGCCGTCGAGCGGTGAGCGCGGGAAAGGCGGGTTGTCTATCGGCGCCGCCACATTCTCGGCGAGCACGCGGCCGAGCGCATCTTCTAACGGCACATTCTCTGCTTTGGTAATCGGCTGCACCGCCTTGAGCAGCAGATCGCATGCCTGTTCGAGAGAAATATCCTGCAAACCTTCCATTTCTGCCTCCACTGTCCTGCCCTGATGGTCTCTCAAAGAGTCAATGCTGGAACCCGCAGATCGGGTAATGGCAGACCTCGCAGCGCATGCAGAGGCCGCCGATGCCGAAACGCTTGATCTCGCGTCCCGTCACCCGGTCTCCCGCGATGGCGCGCGGCAGGATCATATCGAAAATCGTCGCGCGGTCGTACATGACGCAGCCCGGCAGCCCCATGACCACCGTCGACTGCCCGTCCGGCCGGTCGTAATAGCCGAGCAGGAACATCGCGCCAGGCAGTACCGGTGCGCCGTACGTCTCGATCTTGACGCCGGCGTCGCGGATGGCAGCCGGCGTGCGGTCATCCGGATCCACGCTCATGCCGCCCGTGCAGAGCACCATGTCCATGCCCGTGACCAGCAGCTCCTCAATCTGCTTCTGCGTATGCTCCGTCACGTCGTCGGAAAGGCGGTGCTCCGTAATCGAGAGGCCGAACGCCTTGAGCTTCGCCTCGATGACCGGCGTGAACGTGTCCTTGATGCGCCCCTTGAAGACCTCCGAGCCCGTCGTCACGACGCCGACCTTCAGATCCTTCCGGTACGGCAGCAGACGCAGCAGCGGCTTTTCGCCCGCTGCGCGCCGGACTGCCTCCATACGCGTTTTTTCGATGAAGAGCGGCGTGACGCGCATGCCCGCGAGTTTCGTGCCGGCCTTCACCGGCATATTGTCCGGTATCGTCGCGATTGTCATGTCCTCGACGTCGTTCACGGCCTCGAGATGTGCCCGATCGATCTGGAACACGCCATCTACCTCTGCGACGAGCTCGATCTTGCCCTCTTTCGGTTCCGTCGCACGCATGTGTTCGTTCTGCGAAAGCTGGCGCAGGATATCGGCGGCCTCGTTCTCGTGCAGCATCGCGGGATCATTCTCGTAGATATAGATATGCTCCTTGCCGAGCGACAGCAGCACGGGGATGTCCTCCTCTGTAATCACGTGTCCCTTGCGGAATCGCGCGCCCTTGCGCACGCCCCGCACGATCTCCGTGATGTCGTGGCAGAGCACCTGCCCTACCGCATCCTGTACCCGTATCTCCTTCATCGCACAGCCGCCTCCCGGTCTCGATTTCTTATTTTCTCATTCTGTCTATTAATTCCCTATTATATCGCGCAATCCTGCCAGAAACTGTGCAAAACATCATTGCAAATCAAAAGAAAATCCGATAAAATAAATTTAATTTTATATGTATTGCTCCGAGCAAAAGCATCTAAGGCTGACGCTATGGTGCTGCGCCTGAGTGTCATGCTCACGGGAACGGCGGGAAACGGCCGTTCCTTCCGCGCGGGATTTTCCCGCAAATTGAAAAGGAGGACTTCTTTCATGAGAAAATTTTTCTGCCTTGCGATGCTCGTCTTATCGCTCGCTCTGGCCGGGTGCGGGAACAGCAGCACACCTGCGGCCTCAGAGCCGCAGAAGGAGCTGCATGTCGCGGCCGCGGCCTCGCTGACCGACGTCATGAACGAGCTCGGTGCAGCCTATGAGAAGGAGCACCCGGATGTCAAAATCGTATGCAACTACGGCAGCTCCGGCGCGCTCCAGCAGTCCATCGAGAACGGCGGCGGCGCAGATCTGTTCTTCTCCGCTGCGCAGAAGCAGATGAATGCGCTCGATAAGGCCGGACTGCTCGCAGATGGCACGCGCAAGGACTTGCTGAAGAACGAAGTCGTGCTGATTGTCCCGTCTAAAGACGGCCAGGCGCTGACTTCGTTCCAGGATCTCACAGACCCATCCGTAAAGAAGGTCGCGCTCGGCGAGCCGAAGGGCGTGCCGGTCGGCCAGTACTCGGAGGAAATCCTCAAGAAACTCAACCTCTTCGATGCGGTCAAGGCGAAGTCGGTCTATGGCTCCGATGTCCGCCAGGTACTCGCCTGGGTCGAGGCAGGAGAGGCCGATGCCGGCCTTGTCTACGCGACGGACGCCGCGACGACAGACGGCGTAAAGGTCGTCGCAAAGGCGCTGGACGGCAGCCACAAGCCGGTCATCTACCCAGCGGCCGTATTGAAGGACAGCAAGCAGCTAGACCTTGCCAAGGATTTCCTCGCATTTGTGTCCAGCGCGGACAATCAGCAGGTCTTTGAGAAATACGGTTTCGAGGTAATCAGATAATGGAACTTACCCCTTTGCTCATCACGCTGAAAACGGCGGCATGCGCGACCGCGGTAACGTTCTTTGCCGGCATTGGCCCGGCCCTGTTAGTCTGCCGCCTGAAAAGACAGCAGCTGAAAGGGCTGGCCGATGCCTTTTTGACGCTTCCCATGGTCCTGCCGCCGACGGTCGTCGGCTTCTTCCTGCTGCTCGCGTTCGGCAAACGCAGCGCAATCGGCCGCTTCCTCCTGCAGTTCGACATCACGCTCGTCTTCACCTGGAAAGCGGCGGTCATCGCGGCGATCGTCGTATCGCTGCCGCTGATGTACCGCACAGCCCGCGGCGCATTCGAACAGGTGCCGCCGCATATCCTCGATGCTGCGCGCACGCTTGGCGTATCCGAATGGCGCATCTTCTGGCATGTGCTCGTGCCGAACGCCCGCGCAGGGCTGCTCGCAGGGCTCGTGCTCGCGTTCACGCGCGCACTCGGCGAATTCGGCGCGACCATCATGTTCGCCGGCAACATCCCCGGCGTCACGCAGACCATGTCCACGGCGATTTACGCGGCCGTGCAGGCCAACGACTACGACCTCGCCTTTGACTGGTCGATCGTCGTCGTCCTGTTCTCGCTGACCTTCGTCTGGCTCATGAACTGGATGGTCGACCGGAAAGGAGGCCGCACATGAAGCTCGAAGTCTCAATCCAGAAGAAACTGCGCGCCTTCACGCTCGACGCATCCTTCACGGTCGAAAATGAGGTGTTCGCCTTGCTCGGCGCTTCGGGCTGCGGCAAGAGTATGACGCTCAAGTGCATCGCCGGCCTCGAGACGCCGGACAACGGCCGCATCGCGCTGAACGGCCGCGTGCTCTATGACCGTGCGCAGGGCATCAATCTCCCGCCGCAGAAGCGGCATATCGGCTATCTGTTTCAGGATTTCGCCTTGTTCCCGAACATGACCATCGCGGAGAACATCGCGTTTGCCGCACGCGGCACAAAGGAAGAGAAGAACCAGCTCGTTGAGGAAAACCTGCGCCGTTTCGGCCTCACAGAGCAACGCGGTGCCCGCCCAGCCGAACTTTCCGGCGGGCAGCAGCAGCGCGCGGCACTCGCGCGCATCCTCGCCTCCGATGCCGAGCTCCTGCTCCTCGACGAGCCGTTCTCCGCGCTCGACAGCTACCTGCGCTGGCAGCTCGAGCTCGAGCTCAGGGATGTGCTGAAGCAGTACGAGGGCACGGCGCTCTTTGTCTCTCATGACCGCGGCGAAGTCTACCGCCTCGCGGACCGCGCAGGCGTCATCGATCGGGGAAGATTGCAAAGCGTGCAGGAGACCAGGCAGCTCTTTGCTGCCCCTGGCACCGTCGCCGCAACCGTGCTGACGGGCTGCAAGAACATCTCCCATGCGAAGAAAAAGGAAGCACAGCTCATCTATGCCTCCGACTGGAACCTACCGCTGCATACCGCCGCGACTGTGCTGGATGATGTTTCCGCTGCTGCCATCCGCGCGCATTTCCTTGAACCGCGCAGCTTTGCCGATGAGGCAGACAACACCTTCCCGATGGAGATCCTGCAGGTCATCGAGGACACGTTCTCCATCATCCTGATGACGCGCCCCCTTGGCACAGATGCCCGCCCGATCCGCTGGGAAATCCAGAAAGCGACGTGGGAGGAGCTCAAAGGCTGTCCCCTGTATCTCCATTTCCCGCCAGACAAGATCATGCTGCTTTCGGAATGAAGCGCAGCCTCGCCATATAAATCGCATAGAAATACGGCCGGAAGAGATTTCCCTCTTCCGGCCGTATTTTATTTCCGTATGATTTACTTCCTGCACCGGAATGCCGCGAACGCACCGAACGTCTCGACCTCGACTTCCCAGTAGAGTGCCTCGAGGCGCGCGCGCAGCGTCTCCTTCGTGTCAAACGGCGGCGTGAAGCAGCCGGTCGGCACGAGGAATGCTTTGCAGAATGCATCGACGACGCGGCTTTCGCCGCGCACATAGCAGGAGCCCGTAAGCGTACCGCCCCGCTTCAGGACGCGGGCGATCTCGCGGAATGCCGCGTCTTTGTCGGGGAAGGCGTGAAAGCCGTTGACCGACAGGACGATTTCGAAGCTTCCCGCCGCGAATGGCAGCTGCCCGACGTCACCCTGCTGGAAGCGGACGTTCTGCAGGCCAAGCTCTGCCGCATAGTTCCGCGCGCGCTCGAGCATCCCCGCCACATAATCGAGGCAGGTTATCTCTGCCTGCGGGAAATCCTGAAAGCGCGGCAGGCTCAGTGCTCCCGTGCCGACCGGCACCTCGAGCAGACGGCCGCGGAACCCCTCCGGGATGCCGGCAAAGGCCCGCGTGAGGTACGCCTCGTACCGCGGCTTCGGCAGGCGCCAGAGGTAGCGCATCAGCAGCCGCCCGGCTGCCGAGCGGTTCGTCATCATATCGTCAAATAAGCTGCCCATATCGGCTACCTTCGTATAGGCGCCGAGGATGGAGCGCTTACGGCCTTCGTTCACGCTAACGCTTCCTTTATCCGGACGCAAGGCAAACGTCTGCGCCATCTTATTTCCTCCGATAAATGATGTTCGCGCGCATCAGGTACTCGAACGGCAGGCTCAGGCAGTGCACGAGGCGCGTGAACGGGAACAGGATTGCCGTCATCATCCAGAGGAACATATGCGCCTGGAATACCGCCGGGATGTTCTCCATGAGGCTGACATCCGGGGACAGCATCAGGATGGAGCGGAACCATGGGCTGATGCTCTCACGGTAATCGAACGCGCCGCCGACATTCGACAGCGTGCCCGCCATGCCCGTCGCCATCGTCAGGAACAGGACAAGGTAGAGCCACTTATCCATCGTGCTCGTGTTGCGCTTCATGCGCGCATTGCCGAGGAACCGGCGCCGCGCGAGCAGCAGGAACCCGCCGATGAACAGGATGCCGGCCGGCACGCCGCCCGAGAGCGCGATCATGTGGTACATATGCTCATCGACGCCGCTCATCTCGGTCACGAACTTCGGCACGAGGATGCCGATGAAATGGCCGCCGAACGCCATCAGGAGCCCCAGATGGAAAATCGGGTTCGCCCATTTCAGGCTTTTCTTGTCGAGGAATTCGCTGGACTTCGTCGTCCAGTTCCGCTCGAAATACATATAGCGGATGATCGTGCCGAAAACGAAAACCGTCAGGGCGATATACGGCAGGACGCCGTAGAAAAACGTATTCATGCCGCTTCACCCCCTAATGCCGCCGTCTCTGTCAGGACGATGTCGAGCAGGAACACCTGCACGAGCTTTGCCTCGATGAAGCGCTTGCGCAGCAGCTCCACGCGCGGCTTGATTGCGTTCAGCACCTCACCGGCCTCTTTTTCCGGCAGGGCCGCCGCGAGCTCGAGCAATGCCGGCAGATAGTCCGGCAGCTGGTTGTCCACGTCATAGCCATGCGAGAGGAACAAGTTCTTGTAGCGGTGCATCTCCTCGCTCTGCTTGCCGAAATCCGTGCGCTCCATCGTCGTGAGATAGAGGTTCGTATTCTGCGAGAAATCGAACGAGCGGACGTACTGCTCCTCATAGCTTTTCTGTCCGGCCTGTTCGAGATAGTCGAAGAATTCCCCGAACATCTGCTGTTCCTGACGCCGTCCGAGCTCACCGAGCACGGCGCGGTAGGCGGTCAGCCCATTCCACCACTGCATGTCCGGATACTCGAGCAGATGCGAGGCCGACGCCAAGACTTTCGTATGCGTTTCAATCTGGTTTGCCATCAGACGCCACCTCCCGGGCAGGTATAGTTCCCGCCGCCCTGCATTTCATGAAGCTTCTCCTTCGTCACGCCCTGCAGACCTGCGGGGACGCGGAAGCGATCCTTGTATTTCGCAATCGCGAGCAGGCGGAACATCTTCTCCGCCTGTTCCTCGCTGATGGAGAGTGCACGCGGCAGAGATTCTCCCGTCTGCTTCACGCGCATCGCAAGGCGCATGTCGAGCAGCTTCTGCAAGATATCCGTGACGACTTTCTTGTCGCCTGCGGAGAACAGCGAGGCGATGTACGCAATCGGGATGCGCATCTCATCGACATCCGGCAGGTACACGTCGCTCTCCACGCGCTTAGCAATCGGGGAAAGCGGCGGGATATACCAGACCATCGGCAGCGTCCGGAACTCCGGATGGAGCGGCATGGCGATCTTCCAGTCCTTGACGATCTGGTAGATCGGCGACTCCGCTGCGGCCTTTAGCCACGCTTCGGAAATGCCTTCCTCGCGCGCCATCGCGATGACCTCCGGATCCGTCGGATCCGCGATGAGGTCGAGAACCCGCGCGTAGATATCGTCTTCCCGTTCCATCGCCGCAGCGGCCTTGACCTTATCCATATCGTAGAGCAGGACACCCATGTAGCGGATGCGGCCGACGCAGGTATCCGAGCAGATGGTCGGCAGGCCGTTCTCGAGGCGCGGATAGCAGAACACGCACTTCTCGGCCTTGTTCGTCTTCCAGTTGAAATAGACTTTCTTGTACGGGCAGGCCGGCACGCAGTGCCGCCAGCCGCGGCAGCCATCCTGCGAGACGAGCACGACGCCGTCCTCCTCGCGCTTGTAGATGGCGCCCGACGGACACGCCGCGACGCACGCCGGATTCAGGCAGTGGTTGCAGACGCGCGGCAGGTACTTCATGAAGAGATCCTGGAACTCGAGCTTGACCGCCTCGCCGACTTCCGCCATGCGCTTCAGGTTGACATCCTGACGCGCCGATTCGCCGTTCGCGAGGTCATCCTCCCAGTTCGGACCCCATTGGATCTCCATGCGTTCGCCCGTGATCAGCGAGCGCGGACGAGCGACCGGCTGGTGGTTCTTCCGCCGCGAATCGATCAGCGTCGCGTAGTCGTAGGTCCACGGCTCATAATAGTCGTCGATCTCCGGCTGATCCGGATGGTAGAACAGCTTCAGCAGGCGCTCCGGCTTCGAACCGGAACGCAGGGACAGCGAGCCGTCTTTATTGCGTTTCCAGCCGCCCTTCCACTTCTGCTGATCCTCCCAGTTCTTCGGGTAGCCGATACCGGGCTTTGTCTCGACATTGTTGAAATACATGTATTCCGCGCCCTCGCGGTTGGTCCAGACATTCTTGCAGGTGATGGAGCACGTATGGCAGCCGATGCACTTGTCAAGATTCATGACCATGGAAATCTGCGCTTTAATCTTCAAGCCAGTCTACCTCCCCCTGCATCTTGCGGACGACCACGTACATATCGCGCTGGTTGCCCGTCGGGCCATAGTAATTGAATCCATACGACAGCTGGCCGTAACCGCCGATCATATGGGTCGGTTTCATGTGGATGCGCGTCGGCGTGTTATGCGTGCCGCTGCGCGTCCCCGTAATCTTCGAGCCCGGCACGTTGATGTGGCGATCCTGCGCGTGGTGCATGTAGACCACGCCGCGCGGGATGCGCGGGGATACCGCCGTCCGGCTCGTCACGACGCCGTTGTGGTTGTAGAGCTCGATCCAGTCATTGTCTTTGACGCCAATCGAACGTGCGTCATCCTCGTTGAGCCATACCGTCTGGCCGCCGCGGAACAGCGTCAGCATCTGCTGGCTGTCGAAATACATGGAATGGATCGACCATTTGTTATGCGGCGTCAGGTATTTCAGCGTGATCTCTTTCGCACCGCCGAGCATCTGCTTGATTGGGCGGTAGTCGAGGAT
>Ga0310695_10002103_pt1 | contig 43164 bp, 22 predicted proteins | sample RumenRJG_04DNA_FD_203882 | JGI IMG/M metagenome (GOLD analysis project Ga0310695, IMG submission 203882) | Bovine rumen microbial communities from Lethbridge, Alberta, Canada - RJG_04 (v2) (version 2) | ecosystem: Host-associated > Mammals > Digestive system > Stomach > Rumen | place: Canada... | reverse complement strand
CATCAATGCGGCACAAAAACTTGCATTCAGCTTTTCAAGAACTTGCAATCACTTCTGCAACTTGCGTTCACCTATGCAAACTTGCATTTGCCCTTTCAGACTTGCGTTTAGTTTTGCGGACGGCAAATGGAATTTTTTTTGCGGTTTGTAATTCGTGGTTGCGGCTGGATACGCCGTGGCGGCGGCATGAGATCACGCCGCCCTGCCAGAATGACGAGGTCTGCGTAGAGGACTACTCCGTTTCCACGGCCCGGAGGCGGAAGAAGCGGGCGGGCTTGTTCGCGGCGGGAATCGGCGTTCTGCCAGACTGATCGACCGGATACGTGGCCGCGTCGTTTCCGCCTAGCGCATCCGTGGCTACAATGTTGAACGTGTAACCTTCCGTATTCACGAGCGGCGGAGTGTAGATCACCACCTGTCCGCCCTCAATGGCAATCGAAAGGAGCGCAGGATCGGCGAACGCGCCCGCAGGCTTGTCGAAGGCGTATCGGAACACGTTGGCCACGCCGTTAGCGTCCGTCTCGTCCGCCGCGCCGGAAATGCCGTTGTCGGACGCCCAAAGCGCGTAGCCTGACGCAGTGGGCATGTCAAGGGGGCCTGTGGAAGACGTGCTGCCGAGGTTCAACACATAGCGAGTCGCCACGCTCCCCGCCGGAAGTCCCTTCAGCAAGAAGAACGCACGGCACGAGTTGACCGTGGCACCGGTCTCGGGAACTGCAAGCTTGCCGTCGTCTGCGATTATGAGCGCGGAGCGATAGCCGCCAGTGCCCAGCGTCACGGGCGAGGTGGTACCTACGAATTCCGCCACGGCGACCGCTACGGATTCCATCCGCGGCACAACGTACGTCACTCCCCCCTCCTGAAACGTTCTCCAGGCAGCGCTGCCGAGCGAGCCGACTAGCGCTGGAGCGCTCAGCGCATTGCCCTGTATGCCCTCGCTCTTGAGCGTCGAGCTCCAGGCGGCGCCACTGTAGTAGCAATTGGAAAGCTTGTAGTTGTCACGATTGTAGGCGGCGGCAAAGTAATACGAGTTGCCGTCCGTCTTCGCCCTTATGATGGACCTCGGCGCAAACAGGCAGTTGTTTAACTCCGCATGTCCGTTAACCCATCCTATCATGCCCCCGCCTTCATAACCATTTTCGGACGTATAATTGATGGATCCGTGGAAGGCACAGTCATTGACGATGAGCTTCGCCGAATCGTCAACACGGGCGACAACGCCGCCAGCATCTATCCAATCGCCATAACTGGCAACGATTGTCGCATCGCTCCAACAGTTCTTGATGGTGCTGCAGCGGTTCCCCGCCGTGACGAACGCGGCAAAGCTGGCCGGGCGGAGTCGGGTGGAGGTGATGCTTCCATTGACTCTCAAGTTCTGGATGGTTGCCTCATTGATTTCATAGAATAGCGCAACACCCTGGCCGCCTGCCTGCAGGTTGACGGTGATCGTGTGGCCCAGACCGTTGAATATTCCCTTGAAAGGCTTTCCTGATGCGCCCACCATCTTCGAGACGCTGATGTCGTCTGCGAGCTTTACGGTCCAGCCGTCATACGATTCCGCGCCGCTTGCCACGTTGTCGGCGAAGGTGTTCCAGTCGGCGACCGAGCGGATGACGAGGACTTGTTCCGCAAGGTCTATCTTCACACTGGCCGATTCGTCGCTAACGGTCACGCCGTTGAACATGAGGCCATCCACGGTGGAGGGGTTAGAGTTGGAAAATGTGTTCATCTTCGGCACGACATACCATAGTCCCATTTCCTCGTACATCTTCCAGCCGTCGCCGAGGAACTCAAGCAGCTGGGGGGGGGACATTTGGGAGGCGTCGTCGCCCTGGGCGGCGCCGAGGACGGTTTTGTAGTAGGCGCGGGTGAAGGAGCCCGCATTGTTGCGGTTGAAGGTGGCGCCGCTCGCGAACTGCTGCACCGCCGGGTCGAAGAGGCAGGAGGTGTAGCTGACATTGACGCGGTTCCATCCCACGAAGCCGCCGCAGAGCGTGGTGGAGGCGCCCCTGAAGAGGCCGTTGAACAGGCAGTTCTCGAAGCGTATCTGGTTCCCGCCCGCGCCCTCGCCGCTGATGGCGATGAAGCCGCCATGCGTTCCGTCGCCCTGCACCTGCGAATTGATCTCGATGCCGACCTGGCAGTTGCGTATGGTGCAGTCGCCCCAGCTTGCGGAGATGAGCCCGGCGGCGAACTTGGCGCTTGTCTTGATGGTGCCGGCCACCTTGAGGTTCTCGAACGTGGCCTGCTCGACCGACAAGAAGGGGGCGCAGTAGATCTGATTGGTCTCGTAGTTGAATGTAAGCGTGTGGCCACCGCCGTCGAAGGTGCCGCGGAAGGATTTGCCCGCATCCACGTCGCCCACCATCGTTGTGACGGTGATGTCCGCGGCAAGCCGCACCGTACGTCCCTCGTAAGTGTAGCCAAGCGCCACGGCCTCGGCGAGGGTGTTCCAGTCGGCCGCGGATGAGATGACGAAGTCGGATTTAGGCATGACGGGACACGCGCGGCCGCCAACCAGTTCCCATCCATCGCCGAGAGCGGAACACATTTGTTCGGCGGTCATGCCCTCGGCGGATTCGCCCTGGGTTGTTGCGCCAAGGGCCGTGGTGTAGTAGCTGTTGACGGGCGGCACGTGTCCGCTTCCGCTGAGATAGTAGAACGTGCCGCCGCTGAGGGAGGAGTCGGCCTGCGGGGCGAAAAGGCAATTGCGGATGCTCATGGAGGGTTCGCTCCAGCCCACGAAGCCGCCGCTACTGCTCAAGCCACTGATCTTGCCGTCGAAAAGACAGTTCTCAATGGCCACCTTGCCGCCTGTACTCATGCCTCCGCAATAGTACCGACCGGATATGGTGGAGTTGACGCGGCAGTTGACGATGTGACTCAAGTTGACGCTCTCGCCGACGATGCCGCTTGACCGCGATGTGGAGACGGCACTGCCGAGCACCACGAGGTTCTTTATGGTGGCGCCGTCGACATAGAGGAAGGGCGCAATGTTGTCTGCGGAGTTGCTCGTATAGTTGAAGATCAGAATGTGGCCACAGCCGTCGAATGTCCCCTTGAAAGGATTCGCAACCGTGCCAGCCATAGTAGTGACGCTGATGTCGGCTGCAAGTTTTACGATCTTGCCCTTGTACGACTCCGTGCCGTTGGACACGCGGCTGGCGAATGCGTTCCAGTCTGCAGCGGAGCGGATGATGATGTCAATCGGCCACCGGACTACATACGGCGTTCCCGCCTCGATCTCCGTGACGTCCGTGAAATCCAGACTAAGAGTGCCACCCGCCAGACCCGAGGTTGCGTTGTCAAGTTTCTTGATTATGGCTCCGGCCAGGGGCGAAGCGGCGATCTCGGCCGCGCTCATGCTGAACGGCAGGCACAGCGTATTGTACCTTCCGTCTATGTAGAGAGTTCTGTCTGCCATTAGCACAGTCTCCGTGCGTCCGGCATGACTGGCGATGGCCGCGGCGTTGCTTTCTGTTTCAGCAATGTTGATACCCGGAAATATCCTGCGCGTGTTGCCGTCGGCCATGTCGATCAGGTTGTCGGCGACAGTGAAAGAGCCGTCTATGGCGGCGGCAGAGCCTTTGCCGCGTGTATCAAGCGTGCCGTCGCCCTGAAAGGCGAGCGTTGCTCCCCCCCGGACCTCAAAACCTGGATTGTTGCCGGATCCACCATCCACCCGGTTCACGCCTTTTAGGACAATTACGGCATCGCCGAAGCATGTGACGCCTGCCCATTGGTGGTTGTTGTCGTTGCCAATGGATGTGACAACGACGTCGCGGAACATCACCGTTGCACCTGGGGCGATGACTATCTGCGTACCCACGCCGCCTGTACCCGTGAGAACGGCACCGTCCTCAAGCGGCACCAGCCCGCTCGCGTCCGTAAGCGTCACCACCGGCGGCGCCGCATAGTAGGTGAGACCGTCGGCGGCCGTCACTTCCTCCGTCCACTCCAATGGAACGCACGTCGCGCTCACCGGCTCGCCGGCAGCGACCACATTGCCGCTAGGCGCCGTAGGCTGAATGGTATGCAGGTAATATACGCTGGAAACCGTGGCGGTGACAATATATGAACCCCCAAGTTTGCAGGCGACGGGATGATACGTGCCGGAGGATGCCGGAACGAAGGAACCCTTGAACAGGCAGTTGCTGATGGACAGCGTCATCGTGTCGCCCCAGCCGAGAATTCCTCCCGCGTGATTGGCAAAACCGAATATCGTGCCGGAGAACACGCAGTCTTTGATCGAGAGGTTTTCATTTACGCTTCCGCCGTGGCCCACTATGCCGCCGGCGTACTCTGCATTTGAAACGGCAACCGAGACGTTGCATCCGCTTATTGTGTTCGTGGAGGAGTTTACGCATATGGCAACGAGTCCGGCGGAATGCCTGCCGCCCGTAACGGAGCCGGAGACGTTGAGATTGCGGATCGTCGCGCCTCTGATGTTGCCGAACGTAGCGCCAGCGGCGCCGCCGGTGGAGATGTCCACGACGAGCGAGTGGCCGCCGCCTTCAAACGTGCCGCTGAAGGGACAGGAGACGATGCCCACCATGTTTGTGACGTTGATGTCGGCCGCCAGCGTCACGGTCAGGTCCTCGTATGCATCAATGCCGCGGTTCACGCGCGACGCAAACGCATCCCAGTCGGCCACGGAGGTGATGTTGGTGATGCACGGGTTGTAGATGTATGGGCTTACAGTAATGTCCTCCGCCTGCACCACCCCGGCAATCATCACACCTTGGGAAGAGCCTTGAGCGCCTGCGCCGACGCTGTAGGGCGCACTGACGCCGCTGATGGCCGTGACGCATCTCGCGCTTTCGGTGATGACGACGGCGCGGCATGACCCCACGGCGCCGCTGCCGATGCCGGGCGCGTATTTACCGCCCGTGGCCGTGACCACCGTGCCGACGCCGATGTCGATGTTGTCGCATTCCGCGTATGCGCCTCCGCCGATACCAGCCGCCATCGAGCCACCCGTGGCGGTGATGGTGCCGCCGGCCAAGGAGATTCCGCCGCAGTTGAGACCATAGCCGCCGCCGATGCCGGCCCCTTTACCGTTGCTGCTTACATCCAAAGCACCTTTGCCTTTGATTGTCACAGTGCTGCCCTCCGGAACGAAGATGCCGGGATAGTCCTCGTATCCGCCCTTCACGATGTTGGCTCCCTCTAACACGATGGTAGCATCTCCCTCGCACGTGATGCCCGCCCACATGTGACTGACGTCACCGAAGTCGTGTGGAATGGCGGTGATGTTCACGTCGCGCAGCGTCACCGTGGCGCCGGCGGCAATGGTCACATGGGTCTCAGGACCGCCTGCTCCCGTCAAAACGTCGTTGTTCTGCAGCGTCACATCGCCCGTCCCGCTCGTCAGCGAAACCGTAGCACCCCTGGCGGCAACTGCAACTAGAATCACGGCAAGACTAAAGATTGTTTTTACGGTCTTCATGACGTTTCTCCAGATCCTTGTCCAATCAAAAGTTTGTGGTTAGTTTATCATTTTTGGCCGAGGTTGTCACGCAGGTTTCGAAGTTTAGAGGTTTCGGGGTTTAGAGGTTTCGAAGTTTAGAGGTTAATCCTCAATGACTACGCGGAAGCCCACGTCGAACGGACGCATCCACTCGGGATAGCGCCAGCGCCAAGCGCTGGACGACACCACGGGGCGCCTGTACCACGAGCCTCCTCGCACCACCTTCAGGTCACGCGACGCGGCGTTGTCGCTGTACGGATACGAATGCCACGAGCTCGACGTCCATTCCGCCGCGTTTCCGTGCATGTCGTAGAGTCCCCATGCGTTCGGCGCATAGCTGCCCACCTTGGCGAGATGCAGCACATGGTCGTTGAACCTGCGGTCGCGCAGCTCGTAGTCCCAGATCCCGGGCGGCAGGCGCCCGGGCTTCGGGTCGTTGCCGCGCGCGAACGGCTGCGGGTTCACGCCAACCACGGCAAGCTCGATGAACATGTAGTCGGCCATGTTCTCGTGCGTGGAGAAGTCGTCGTCCTTCGTGCCGTAGTTGAACTCGGTGTCGGTTCCCGCGCGGCACGCCCACTCCCATTCGGCCTCGGTGGGCAGGCGCACCTTCCTGCCGAGCTTCTTCGAGAGCCATTCGCAGTAGCGCTGCGCCATCTCCCAGCTTACGCGCACGGCGGGGAACTGCTCGTGGCCGGGCTGGGCGAAGTCTGGATCCTCGTCGCCCATGTAGTAGCCGCGTTTCACCTGGTCCTTGTAGTGCATGTCATAGACGCCGTTGTCGAACTTCGGGTCCATCAGGCGGAACTGCGCCTGCGTGATCTCCTTCGTGGCCATCCAGAAGCCCTTCTTGATCGTCACCTTGCCCACGGGACGCTCCGCCGCCGTCAGTTCGTCCGAGCCCATTGCGAATGCGCCAGCCGGGATGTATGCGCACTCGATGCTCTCGTCGCCTCCAAGCGAGAACTTGCGCGGCGCTCTTCCGCCCTGCATAGCCTTGGCGCGCTCGGCGTCGAAGGGCCAGCCAGCAATCGGCGCGCTCGGCGATCGCGCCCTACCGGGCCGCGGCGCCACGAACTTCTCCGTGCCTGGCACGTACGGATTCACGATCTCCTCGGGATCGTACTTGTCGCCGGCCCACTTCTCCGCCATCTCCTTGCGGCGGGCCAGGTTCCTCTGCGCGCGCGCGTTCCTTCCGCCCGTCTCCTCGTTCCAGGTGCCCCAGAAGGGAACGTTGAGGTCCATCCACGTCACAAGCCTATCCCACTCCTCTGCGGTGAGCGTCACGCCGTGGTGCCCCTTCGCGAGCCTCTGGTACAGCTCCGACGTGGAGACGTGGAACTCAAGCGGCGTGAGCAGATGGTAGTCGCCTTCCGGACCGTTCCGGCGCACGTAGGGCATCAGGTTCACGTACGACTTCGAGTAGTGTCCGCTCATCGTGCTACCGTCGAAGTCCGGAAGCGGCGCGCCCATACGCGTCTTGGCCTTGCTCGACGCATTGTGGCAGCCTACGCACTTTCTGTCGAGAACGGGCTGAACCTCGCGGACGAACGCGTAGTTGCGGCGCGGGCCGTACCAGGGCCTGGGCGTCTGCGGCTTCTTGCGCGAGGCGGCGGACATCGCGGCAGGCGGCGCCTCGTTCTGGTTCTCGTGGCAGCCCGTGCACGAGATCACCTCGCCCGGCACGCCCACGAACCAGGAGCGCATCTCCTGCAGCTTGCATCCGCGCTCGTCGAGAGGCTGGATGGCGAACGGAGTGTTCGCGGGAACTGTGAAGATGGCGCTGCCGTCCTTCTCGAGATCGACCTCGCCGAGGATGTTGCGCGCGTCCCACGGACCCTCGAAGCCGATGTTGTAGTGCCCGCCAACGTTGCGCGGCGAGTAGCTGTATGAGAAGAGGCGCAGCTTCTTCGCGACGCCCTTCGGAACGCCCTTCAGGCCTTCGCCGAAGTTGACGTTCTGCAAATAGACGGTGCAGGTGTCCACCTTGTCGTTGCGCCTGTCGATGGACATCCTCGGGCGCTCGCGCTTCTTGACCGGCAGCGGCTCCAGGCAGTTCCATTCCGAGAATGCGCACACGGGCACGATGTTGTCGTAGATGTCGGCAAACGCCACAATGAACGGATCGCCGTTGCCCTTGTGAACGGACACTAGGAACAGCTCGTCAGAAAGCGGGTACGGATGGAGGAAGCGCGGGCTCGAGCCGTTGACAAGCGTGTCGCGCGCCTTGTTCGCGACGGGCTTGCCCCAGCCGGGAATGCGCTGCATCACGCCGGCCGTCTCGTTGCGGCCCTTCATCACGTCGAAGAGCACGAGCTCTCCCTCGCGCGCGACGCCGTGGTGGCCCGAGATGACGCCGCAGAACTTCGTGACGGATCCCGGCAGCGGTCGCGCGTAGAAGAGCGAGTTCGGCCAGTAGGAGTTGGAGCCGTAGAACGCCTTCTGGTCGGAGCCGTCCATGTTCATCGTCATCATCACGCGCGAGAAGTAGTGGGCGCTGTCGGTGTACTCCCACCTGAGGTAGAGGACGCGGCCGTTGTTCATCACCACGGGGCACCAGCTGTTGTCCTGGTCGAACACGAGGCGCTTCACCGAGCCGTCCTTCTCGAGAAGATGCGTGTTGCCCACGTAGTCGGAGCCGCCCACGCAGGGAACGCCGTGGAACCCGCTTGTGGAGACGAAGAGCATGCGCCCGTCGGGAAGGTAGCAGGGATCGTAGCAGTCGATGTCGTCAAGGCCGGCAGGCGACTTGAGCGTCTTCGTGAGGGGCTTGTCGAGCGGCGTCTCGACGACGCACCATCTCTTTTCGCTGTCGAGTCCGCCGGAGTAGGCGATCTTCTCTGCGTCGAAGTCGAGGTCGACGTCGCCGAGGAAGTAGTTGGACGCGGCGATCGTGCGCCCGCGCTCGCCGGAGCTGCGGCGGATTGGCATTGAGACGATGGCGTTGATGTAGCCCTGCAGCGGCACGGACGAATTGCCCTGCCAGTTGTGCGGCAGGCCGGAGTGCGACCTCCTGCTGCGCTTCACCATCAGGAAATGGGTGAAGTCCACGCCGGGATGGCGCAGATACACGTCCTCCTGCAGCTTCATCAGCGCTGCAGCCGCCTTGAGCCGCGCGTCGTCGTCCTTAGCGCCCTCCACGCACGCCTTCACCTCCGCGAGCTTCGCAAGAAGCGCGTCGGGCGAGCCGTACGCATTCGGATATTTCGCGGCGTAGGCGCGGATTGCGCGCTCCATTGCCTCGGCGTTGAACCACTTCAGCGTGCCAAGCGCGAACAGCTTCGACTCGTCGGCGCCTGGCGGCAGCTTCGGCGCGCCCCTCTTGAGCGCGGGCTTCGAGAACTGCCGGCTCGAGATGTGCTCCATGATCTCGTCTGCCGCGGCGGGGAAGTCCTCCAGCAGCCTGTCGACGATCGGCATAAGCGAACTGTAGTTGCGCAGCTTTGCGGCGGTGGCCACGGCGGAATCCACCCACGTGGCGCGCTTCTCGTATGCTGCGCGTATCTGGTCGGGAGTGGCAGGCGGTGGTGGCACTTCCTCAACCTCCTCGCCTACGAACTCCGCGCAGGCGTCCTTCGCGAAGTCCATCTCGAGAACGAGTGGCCCCGCATCCGCGAACGTCCTGCCGCGCACTACCTTGCGCTTCTCGTCCAGAAGCAGCACCTCCACGCCGTCTGAGCGATGGCTGTACCCTACGCGGTTGTGCAGCACTATCTTCTCGACGTTGAAGCTCTTCGTGAGGTCGACCTCCCACCACTGCGGACTGTGCTTGCGCCCCTCGTCGGTATGCGTTATGGAGCCGTTGCCCCATTCAGGGTCGGCGTTTCCGTCCACAGCCCGCGAAGGCACGCCGCCGTAGCCCACAGAGCTCTGCACGGCGGGCTTGCCCTTGGCCACGTTGCGCCCGCCGGAGAACACCTCGAGCTCGGCGATCGAGAGAATCGCCGGATCGCTCTCAAGGCGCACGCGCACATACCGTCCGCTCGCCGGCACGGCGCCGACGGAAAGGCATACGCAAAACACGATGAATCCCGCTCTGAACTTGTGCATACTTTCCTCTGCTGATTCCTCGCCGCCTCGCACGCGCGGCACCCGCCGCGCGGCACAAGCCGGCCAATCACATTTGGCTGACGCCCCACAGTATATCAGATTTCAGTGGAATGCGCAAAGCGGACTTGACGGGTTCAGCAGGCGGGACTCCTCGTCGCGGTTCAGCACCTCCACGTAGCACGGGATGTGGCCGCCGCGGCAGAAGAGCCCATGCACCGCGCCAACGCCTTCGCTCGCTATCACGCCCCTCACAAGCTCGACCATCGCCTCGGTGATCCTCAGGCCCGGCACGAACACCGGTATTCCCGGCGGATAGGGCACAAGGAACTGCGAGGCTATGCGCCCCACGGACGCGTCCAGCGTCACGAACTCGCCGTCGCATAGCGCCGCGTCGCGCGGCAGCACAACGGGCTGCCCCTCCACCGCGCTCGACACCGCGCCGTCGTCTTCAGCGCCTGCGGCAGGGCGCCCTATCAGCACTCGGTTGAGCCGACAGACGCGGAACAGGCACTCGAAATGCTCCTCCACCGTTCCCACCGTCACAAGGAAGAGGATGGTGGTGGCTGTGGACTTCTCCCACTGTATGTGCGACTTCAAGAGCGCCTTTTTGAATGCGGCGCACGCCTCCGGGCTGCGCAGCATCAGCACTATCTTGAGCGGATCCTTCAGATATCCAGCCGAAGACCATTCGCCCGCCGCGCCAGCGATGTCCTCAAGCCCCGCAAAGCACTCGCTCTCCGGCAGGCCGCACTCCGCCGCCACGCGCGCGCGAAAGTCCGCCGCCCATTTCAGGCGCTCGTCGATGAGCTTCATTCCCTCAAGGCGCATCTGAACGCCCGCCACGTCGAGAGTCGCCAGGAACGGATAGTGCGGCGACGTGGAGTGCCAGTAGCGCAGGAACTCGTGCAGGTCGTGCGTGAACTTCTCGAAGGAGCCATGCCCGTTGAGCGCGAAGCGCCGCCTAAGCCAGCGGAACTGCGGCGACGAGTCCTCCTCGAGAAGCGCCTTGAATCTCAGCGACACGTGTATCATCGAAGCCTGCGAGAAGGCGGCCATCGTCTTGTGCGTGGACTGCACGGCGAAATGCGCGCCGCTGGTCTCGTTCACGGCATTGTAGCGCACGGCGCGTCCTGTCACGCGGTCGGTGCGCGTGTAGAACGGGTGGAAGCTCATGTATCCGGCCCATGCCTCGTCCGCGTAGAAAAGCACCCCCGCGCGTTCGCACAGGCGCGACACCTCCCACACCGGGTACAGCACGCCCTCGTATGTGCAGGTGGTGAGCACCAGAAGGCGCGGACGAAGCGCGCTCTCAACCTCCAGCGCGCGCTGCACGTCCTCAAGCGACACAGGCCTCCACACCCCAAGGCGCGAATTCCACCGCGACGGCAGATAGCGCGGCACTGCGCCAGACATGACGATCGCATGGTGCACCGACTTGTGGCAGTTGCGGTCCACAAGCACCACCTCACCCGGCTTCAGAAGCGTCATCAGCATCGCCTTGTTGGATGTGGACGTGCCGTTCGTGACGTAGCGGCTAAGCGCGCTGCCGAATATCTCGGACGACACCTTCTGCGCCTCCGAGAGAGGTGTCTGCACCTCCGGGCTAGAGAGGTCGCCGAGCGACTCCACCGACACCGACAGGTCCGAGCGGAATATCATCGATCCGAAAGCCTCGTAGAGCCCCTTCAGGAACGGCGAATCGGCAAAGGCGTTTCCGCCATTGTGCCCGGGCGTGTGCCAGTTAGTGCCGGCCTTCACCTGCACGTACTGCCGCAGCGCATTCCAGAAGCGCGGCAGCCAGAACGCCTTGAAGAGATGCACGATCCGCTCGTGATGGCGTTCGGGATCGGCAAGCACCTCTATGCGCTTCTTCGCCCAGCGCCGCTGCGGCACCACCACGGGCGCACGCCCGGGATAGACCACCACCACCTTCGGAAGAGCCGGTATGTACGTCTTCAGCCATTCCTTCAGCGGCACGCCGCGCACCGCCTCCGAGTAGAATGAATCATCCACCATGAACAGGCAGGCGTCGTCACCGCCCTCCGTCATGCCGCGAGAGGGATTTCCGTCAATGAAAAGCGCGTCCGGCAATGCCTCGGGCGACGAAACGGTGGCGAGCTTGAGCGGCGGATAGTCAAGGGGCATGCGCACGTTGAACGCCTCCGCGCAGAAGTCGCGGAAGGCGTCCGAAAGTCCATGCTCCACCACCGACATCATGTCGGCGTCGCTAGTGGAGGGTTCATGCAGCCAGATTACCGTAAGCGTTCTCATTTGCAACCTCACGCGAACATGCTCTCGGGGATGAAGCAGCTGGCGAGCACGTGTCCCTTCACGACGGCCGAGGCCACGTGCACGGGCCTGCCGGTGAACTGCCTGAACGACTCCAGCCACTGCCCGGTGAGGCGCAGCTCCATGTCGCCCGTCTCGGCCTGGAACGACTCCACCACGAGCTCGCGCGGAGAATAGCGTATGCCCGTCCCCAGCGCCTTCGACACCGCCTCCTTGGCGCACCAGAACCTCACCGCCGCGCTTGGCGCGCTCGCGGCGCGCACGGTGAGCTCGCGTTCGTCGTCGGTGAACACGCCATGCATGAACTCCTCGGAGAGATCGCGCCCAAGCGCCTCAACATCCACTCCCACGCGCGCGTTTGCGGCCACCACCGCCACCACGAACTGCGCGGTGTGCGCGATCGTGAGGTCCAAAGGAGACGTCAGATAGTCGCGCCAGTTGCCGATCGCATGCGGCTTGCCGCTGTCGTCGCGCCATATCTGCACGTCGGCGTCGCACCAGCGGGCCTGGTAGTTCTCGTGCATGAAGCGGCGCACCGCCTCCTTGGCGGCAAGACGGCCGAACAGCCATTCCGTGCGCCGGCCCGCCGAACCGGAGAGGTCGGCGAAGTCGCCGCGCTCCGTCTTGCCAAGCACGACCTGCGAAAGGGTCTTGAGCCACAGCTCCTCGTTGCGCTCGAATACGGGATACGGCACATCGGTGACGACGGCAGACGCCACGCGCGTGGCGGGCGAGCCGAGAAACGCGGGCGGCAGAGGGCGCGTGAGGAAAGTCGTGGCGGGATCGAGAATCTGCTTGCGGAACTCCTCCGACACGCGTTCGGTTATCTCCTCGTAGCCGCGCATCTCAAGCATCAGCTGTCCATTGCCGTCGGATGCCAGAATGTCGGTCACCAGCGACTTCGGCGTCACGCCGGTGTGGCGCAGATAGCACTGCAGATGCGTTCCCTCGGGAAGCGGCGCGTACAGGTTTATGCGGCGAACGCGGAACGGAAACGAGAGCGCGCCAGGGAACCGGCGTTCGTGGCTGCGCCACAGCTGGAATCCGTCAGCCACGGCCGCGAGAAGCTGCGGATTCAGCGCCCAGACGGGGAACTTCGTGTGCGGCACGGCGCCTTCGGAGGACGGCACCTCCACCTCGTAGTCGAGCCCCGTCTCGCTCCAGTGGTCGGCCGCGCGTATGCAGTGCAGGCTTTCGCCGGAGAAGAGACGGTCTGGATAGATGTCGCTGCCGGTCCAGTGAACGTCGCGCGCCATGGAGAGCGGAGGCGGCACGAACGCAGGAGGCGCCGGATAGTTCTGCGCGAAGACGAACGTGCCCTCCAGCGCGCACCACGTCCACTTCGAGTCAGGCGCATCCTCCCGCACCTGCACATGCACGGCAATCTGGTCTGGATTGGCGCTGGCGGTGCGCTCCGCGCGCACGAAGAGGCGCAGCTTGTCGTCGCGGAACGCCACCGTGCGCCGGCACTGAAGATCCTCCACCGCCGCCACGCGGCGCTTGGGCACTATCATCTGCGCCACCTCGGCCATGATCTCGGCAGCAGCCACTGGATGCAGCAGCACGAGGCCGTGCAGCTTCGAATCGGAGAACGCGACGCGCCCTGCGGCGCCGATCGCGAAGTCGGCGAGAAAGGGCGTGTTGCCGAATGTGAAGGTCTTCGCCACCTCTCGTATGCCAGGCTGGTCGTCCACGACCTCCGCGTCGGACATCATCGGAATCGTGGCGCCGTACATGAACTGCTGCTGCCGCTGCCACGCCCTCGCCGCCGCCGCGGCGCGTCTCTCCGCGCCCTTTCTGCGCGCGCCGGGAGTGCTGTCGGCCGCGCTTGCCATCACTCCGCCGAAGGAAGCGTCCGCCGCCACAAGCGCAAGACGAGGGAAATCCCTCGAAAGGCGCAGCTCCGTCTCGGACCTCACCTCGAGCGCGAACGGCGCATCGAAGTCTATGAGCCTCGGCCTGCGGTGCGCGAAGAGCGAAGTTGTCTCGACAGGCGCGCCCATCGCCGCGAGCGCGCCCACAGTGTGCTCAAGCTGCTGCAGGCCCGCGCGGTGAATCGCGTCCGCCGCGAGCGCCAAGTGCTCCTCGCCCTTCAGAACGTCGTCAATCACGTTCGTCAAGACGCCTCTAGGCCCCGCCTCCAGAAACACTCGGAAACCGTCCTCGTACATCTGCCTTATCGTGTCGCCGAACCTCACAGGCGCCACCCACTGGTCGGCCGCCTCGTCGCGCGCGCGGCGCGTCTTCGGCGGCAGCGGGGCCGCGCTGCCGCAAGAGTACACAGGTATCGTGCCAGCCTGGTCCACCCACCTGCTCGCGAGCTTGTGGAAGAGCGACAGCACCTTGCGGCACCACGGCGTGTTGAACGGACGGTCCACCGGCAGCCGCATGCTGCGCACTCCCGCCGCCGCAAGCGCCTTCTGCACTTCGTCCGCCGCATCCGGCACCACGGCGAACGTGCTCTGCCTCGGCGAAAACACGAAAGCCGGCTGCACCTTCTCGGGACCGAACGAGGCAAGCGCCTCGGAAAGCGCCTCGGGGCGTGACGACACGGCCGCTATCAGCACGCACTTCGGCAATCCCTGGTGCGACACCGCGTTGTTCACCACCTTGTAGGTGTCGCGCAGGAAGTCGAGCCTTTTCTTGCGGTCGAACTTCTTTCCGAAGAGACCTCCCACCACGAGCGCGTTGAGGTCGCCGCCCGCAAAGCCGGTTGCGCCGTCAGGGTGTATCTCCAACGCCTCAAGGATGCGCGCCATGGCCGCGTTCGCGGTGTATGTGGAGACAACGGTCTCGGCGTATGCCCCGGCCGTGAAGACATCGGCGTCGTGCGTGTAGTACGACGCAGGCGGAAACACGAACACCGAGGGCTGGAACTGTCCAGCGCCGGCAAGCGCCGCCTCAAGCTCGTCGAACGGCAGACGGCACTCGCGGAACCTGACCGAGAGGTCGCGCAGCATGTCGGGATAGAACGACGCCGCGCCGGGGAATACGAACGCGAGCTTTCCAAGCCCCTCGCCAAGCAGATGCCGCCTGAAGTAGTACGTGCCGCTCTTGTCGCGCACGCGCGCCGCGCCGCCTCTTATGCGCCCCGCCGCCGAGATGAGGCGTGCGCGCAGTTCGCCGGCGGAGCGGGCCACTATGGCGAGCACGGCCGTGCGCACCTCTGGGAAGCGCTTCGCGCAGGTGTATGCGACGTCGCGCAGCGGCACGCCGGGCGCCTGGTCGAGAAAGCGCACAAGCGCGTCCGCCGCATCCGCCAGCGCCGCATCGTCCGCCGCGCCCAAGAGCACCAGCTCGCTGCCGAACGCCTCGCTGAGGTCTGCGTTCATTGACGGTCCTCCGTAGTGGGCTCTTCCTCGAGAACCAGCGCCGCACGGCGGCCGCCGAGGTCCTCCACCATCACCGCCGCGCGACGCGGCGAACTTGGGTCGCCTGTAATCCACGGACGCGCATCGTTCAGCAGATACACCGGACTGCAGAGATTCGCAAGACTATCCAGCGGATGCGCTGCCGGCATCTGCGGCGGCAGCACCTTGCGCCGCAGCGCAAGTGCGGCCTTGAGGATGGACGCTGCGGCGGACGCGAGAAGGCAGTGCCCCACATTGCCCTTCACCGATCCGATTCCCACCAGCGGCCCGCCTGGCTTGTGCTCGCCCCACAGCTTCTGCACCGCCGCCACCTGCTCCTCGTCGGCATCGGCAATTCCGCTACCGTCGCCTTCGATCAGCTGTATTGAGGCAAGCGGCGCTTCGGCGCGGTCGGCCGCAGTCTGGAGCATCACGTCCATCGGCTGGGCACCACACGCGACAGAACGCACAAGCGCATAGATGCGGTCATGCGCCTTGAGCGCGTCCGCCTCGCGCTTCAGCACGAAGAACGCGCCGCCCTCTCCGGGAATGGTGCCCGTGCCGTCTTTGCTGAACGGAACGAGCTCCGCGCCGGTGGAGAAAGTGACTTCGCCCGAGAGGCCTTCAAGTATTGAGCGGTTGAGCGGGGATGCGATGGCGCCAGTAAGCGCAACATCGGCACGGCCGCTGCGAAGATCGTCAATCGCGGCGCGGAGAGCCGCGATGCCAGACAGCGCGCCCGCGTCGAGAGTGGTGGCGCCGCCCGTGAAGGAACATTCGCGCGCAATCCAGTCGGCCACGCGATGCCCTAGGCCAGCGAGGAAGCTGCGGGCGTCGGGAGCAGGAAGGGAGTCGACGAGGGACGAGCGCACCATGGCCAGCGCGTCCTCCGGAGCGGAACGGAAGAAGCGACGGATTATGTCCATCGTCTGGTCGATGAAGAAAGTGTGCTCAAGCCAGTTTACCGTGGACGCGCTGAAAGGAGGCGCGTATCCAAGGCGCACCGTGCCACGAACGGGATCGACGGAATGCGGACGCATTCCCGCGTCGACAAGCGCGTCGAACGCAAGCTGCACCGCAAAATACAGATCCTGGTTTTCGCCAGAGTTTATCTGACGCGGGAAAGTGATGTCGCGCGGCACGCACGCATAGAGGTCGCCCAGCAGCCCGGCGTGAGTTGGATACGGACGCTCGAAGAGATTGCGTGCGCCCGGCGCAAGCGCCATGTCAACCCCAAGCGGGGAGATTGCGCTTTCGCGATGCATCACAAGGCGCCAGAACGCACCCGGATCGGACGTCCCTGCAAACCTGCATGACACGCCCACTATTGCTATCGAGCATTTTTCCACAGGGCAAAATTCTAGCAAGATACTCGTGAGATGTCAATGAGTGCCTAGTGTCTAGTGCCTAGCGCATGACAGGCGGCAAACACATAAAAAGAATGCGGCGCGCGAAAGCGCACCGCACTCTTCATTTCAACTTCGGTCAAACCGAACGGATGTTACTGAGCAACAACCGTGGCCTTCATGAAGTTCTTGTTGTCGCCAGTGACCTTGATCGTGGCAACACCATCCGCGTCGAACGTGGCCGTGTAGGTGTCAGCCGCAGCGTCGGCGAGGGCGCCAAGTGTGGCGGCCGTCTTCACCTTGAGAGCGCCGTTGATGCCGTCGAGGGACACCGTGGCGTCACCAGCCGTGGCCTTGACCGTGATCTGCCAGCCATCAGCGACTTCCTCGATCGAGGTGATCGCGATAGCAGGCGCGGCATCCAGACCCGTGTTGAGCAGGTAGGCGTCAAGCGCATATTCGCAGCCGACGATCTGAGCAGGCGTGAGGCTCTTCGCATCAGCCCAGGTCTTGACCGCAGCAGTGGTGAGATCACCGAACACAGTACCAGCGCCAGCAGCTTCAGGCGTGGCCGCGAGCTGAGCGGTGTAGGCATAGGTCTGACCAGGCTCCGTGACCGTGAATGTGGTGGCAGCGGAACCCGCACCAGCAACATACCAAGGCGCATACGTCACCGTGACGGCCACTTCGGCATTGGCCTCGACATCCACAACCGCAGTGCCGCTCGAAGCAGCAGTGGCCTCGCCGCCGTTGATCGTGTAGGAGACGGCCGAGATGCCCTCGCCCCACGTGAGCGTGAAGTCAAGCGCGCCGACGCTCAGGAGGAAGTTCGGGGTGGCAATGTCGATCTGGAAGTCGTCGATGGCGCCCGAACCCTTGAAGCCAACGCCCTTGAACTTCGGCTCCGTATCCTGACCGCCCAGCGAGACGAACACAGAGCCGTTTGCGATGTCCGTCGCAAAGGTTCCCTCGAGACCGAGCAATTCAACATATTCCGCCGTGAGGCCCTGCTTGTCGGTCTTGAGCAGCGTTCCGTCCAGATAGACCATGAAGCCAGGCACCGAGTCACCATTAGTGACATCGCCAATGGCCTTCACAGTGAGACGATACCACTTGCCCGGTTCGACCTGCGCGTTTGTGACCGTGAACTTCGTAGGCTCTAAACCAAGCTGGTCATCAACAACGGCCGCATAAACGCAGAGGTTCGTAACGGGATTCTCTTCGTCAGTCGCATCGACGTTCAGCCAGATGGCGATCTTGTCCTCATCAGTCACCTGGGGAATTTCGCCATCCTCTGTGGGGGTGAACTGCACCATTGTGTCCACATAGAGCGTAGGATAGTCGTACAACATGTCCCAGCCGCCGCCGAGCACACGCTGACCATTCACAATGTCAGTTTCGTCAACGCTGCGCCAGAGAGTACCACCCTCCGTGGAGAGCTCGAGGTAGTTCTGCTGGGCAAGCTCAGTATCCCTGAACGCCGCAGGAACGCCCCACCTGCCGTTGTAGTCGAACAGAGGCAGATTCTCGTCCGTGCCATAAGCCTTCACAGTGGAGCCGTCAGTCGACCCATTGGCAGACTCATAGACAAACTTGAAGCCACTATCGGCCGAGCCAGTGTCCTGGCCATTGTCGTTGAGATTGCCGATGTTCGTTGTGCCGGCCGTGAATCCTTCAAAGCCGATGCTGTTCAACACATCATCGGAGAACGCAGCGAACGTCGCCGCGCAGACACATGCAAACAACAGTTTCTTCATTGTTTTTTCCTTTCATCCTCTTCAGGGCAGCAGAAAATTCCGCGCCCGTCATAGGCCCGGTTCTTCTGCTGACGACTAGAGTTTAGCAAAAAACCGAAGCCCGTGCAAGAGGGGGCAGAAAAAAACTTCAAAAAAGTTCACGAACGGCGGCATCGATTCCGTCAACATCAACCACCTGCGTCTGCGTGACAGGAGCCGTCTCAAGGGCGGCGAACGACGGGGGCGGGCTCGCGAGTACGTTTTCGCCGAAGGCGCGCTGGCACGTTTCGGGGAACTTGTATGGAGTTGCGGTGGCTGCAACGAGGCACGGCACTCCGTCCTTCGGCAGCCCCAGCTTGCGCGCCACGGCAGTCGCCACTGCGGTGTGGGGATCAAGCACGTATCCGCACTCGCTGCGCATGCGGCGCATCTCGAGCTCAGTCTCCTCTGGCGTGACGCTGCCGCAGAGGAACTCTTCCTGAAGGCGGACCTTGGCCGAGGGAGAGAGGGCATAGCGGCCAGTGGCGGCGAATTCGTCCATGAGCCGCTTCGTCTCGGCTGCCGCCGCGGCAGGGTCTTCGAGTCCGCCGCATGCGAGCCATATCTCGCGCTCAACGTTCGAGCTGCGGCGGATGTCCATCGACGGCGAGTTCGTGACAGTGAACTTGTCGCCCGGATCGTAGATTCCCGTCGCAATGAACCGCGCCAGAACGTCGTTGACGTTCGAGGCGCACACGAGCCGCCTTATCGGCGCGCCCATCAGCTTCGCGTACTTCGCCGCGAGGATGTTGCCGAAGTTGCCGGACGGCACCGCCACGTCGAACTCGCGCCCCATCTTCGCCGCTGCGTAGAGGTAGTACCCTATCTGCGGCACAAGCCTGCCGATGTTGATGGAGTTGGCAGACGAGAGCCACACGCCCTTCGCCGCCGCCCCCGCGCGAATCGTCGAATCAGAGAATATCCGCTTGACCGCGGCCTGCGCGTCGTCGAAGTTTCCGCGTATCGCAATGCCGTGCACGTTCTTGGCCGATGGCGTGGTCATCTGGAGGCGCTGTATGCGCGAGGTGCCGGTGTTCGGGAAGAACACCGCGATCTCAACGCCGGGAACGCCGGCGAAACCGGCCATCGCGGCGGAGCCAGTGTCGCCGGAGGTCGCCGTGAGGATGAGCACGCGGCGGCATCCTGCGCGCGATGCGGCTGCAGCCATGAGAACGGGAAGAACGGAGAGGGCCACATCCTTGAACGCGCCCGTTGGACCATGGAACAGCTCCAGCACATCGAGCCCGCCCACATGCACCAGCGGCACGGGCTCGGACGGAAACTTGGCGAGCAGATTGCGCACGGCGTCTTCCCGCACCGCCTCCGCCACGTCGTCGAACACTGCGCCAAGCGCGGAGCGCTCGGCCTTCTCAAGCGTGTCGCAGCCTGCAGCCGCGAAGGCCACAGGCACCCGCGCGGGCACGTAGAGACCTCCGTCCGGCGCAAGGCCACGCAGAATCGCATCCAGCGAATCCACCGCCCCGCACGAGCGCGTGCTCAGAAACTCCATCTTTTTCTTCCTTCCCTCTCAGCCCTTCAAAGCCTCCTCGGCCTTGGCGTTGTCGTTGAAGCGGAAGACGAGTATCGCCTTCTCGCCGTGGCCCAGCGCGTAGGCGTAGGAGTACTTGACGTCGAGGCCTGCGCGGTCGATCTTCTCCATGAGCTCGGCCATGCCGCCAGGACGGTCCGGCACCGTGACGGTGACCACCTCGGTCTCGCGAACGGCGAAGCCCGCCTCGGTGAGAACGCGCGCGCCCTTCACATGGTCGTCAACGATCATGCGCACGATTCCGAAGTCGGCGCTGTCCGCAAGCGAAAGCGTGGCGATGTTCACCTCGGCCTTTGCAAGCGCGCGGCAGATGCCGGCGAGCTGCCCCGGCTTGTTCTCGAGGAAGATGCTGATTTGCCTGATGATCATCTTACTTTCTCCTGTTGTCGATTACACGCTTGATCTTGCCCTCGCTGCGCGGGAGCGAGCCGGGGGCCACGAGGGAGATCTTCGGCGAGAGGCCCACGATCTCCTTGATGGACGCCGCCACGCGCTTGCGCACGGCCTCCATGGCGGACATGGAGTCGGACATCGTGTCGGCCGTGACCTCCACCTTGATCTCGAAGCGGTCCATCGTCTCGGTGCTCGAGAGCTCTATCATGTAGTGCGGCGCCACCTCGGGCACCTTCATTAGGCACGCCTCGATCTGGCTCGGGAACACGTTCACGCCGTGGATGATCAGCATGTCGTCGCTTCTCGCGTGCACACGGTCCATCACGCGCATCGTGCGCCCGCACTGGCACTGCCCCGTCTGGAGGCGCGAGAGGTCACGCGTGCGGTAGCGCACCATCGGCGTTCCAACGCGGTCGAGCGTGGTGAACACAAGCTCGCCCTCCTCGCCGTCGGGCAGCACCTCGAGCGTGTCGGGGTCGATGATCTCGGGATAGAAGTGGTCTTCCCAGATGTGGAGGCCGTGGCAGTATGGACAGTTGCCCGCCACGCCCGGCCCCGCGATCTCGGTGAGACCGTAGATGTCATGCGCCGTTATGCCCGACATCGTCTCGATCTTCTCGCGTATCTCGTCGGTCCACGGCTCCGCGCCGAACACGCCATGGCGCAGCTTCGTGTCGCGCCGGAAATCAATGCCCAGCTTCTCCGCCACGGTGGCGAGATGCAGGAAGTAGCTCGGCGTGCAGCAGATCACCGTGACGCCAAGATCCTTCATCAGCATGATCTGCTTCTCGGTGTTGCCAGCGCCCGTCGGCAGCACGGCGCAGCCCAGCGCCTCCGCGCCATAGTGCGCTCCAAGGCCGCCGGTGAAGAGCCCGTATCCGTACGAAACCTGCACCACGTCGTCCTTCGTTATGCCATACATCGCCATGCAGCGGCAAACGCCATCAGTCCAGATCGCCACGTCGGCTGCAGTCTGCGGAATGCAGATGGGCTTGCCAGTGGTGCCGGAAGAGCAGTGGAAGCGGTTGATCTCGCTCATCGGTGCGGCTGTTAGGCCGAGCGGATACTCGTCGCGGAGGTCGGTCTTCTTCATGAAGGGGAACTTCGCGAGGTCCTTTAGCGTTACGAGGTCGCGCGGCTTCACGCCCTTCTCGTCGCAGCGGCGGCGGAAGAGCGGCACGCGCTCGTACTCGTACGGTATGAGCTTCTGCAGCTTCTCGAGCTGCATCGTCCGCAGCTGATCCACGGGCATGAAGTCTTTTTCTGAGATGGCATTCATGTGATTTCCAATTCTGTTGACTACTTTGTCATTATATCATAATCCGCCGCCGTCGCACAACAACGCAGAGCGACCGTACAATCATGTTACAAAGCCATGTCGTTCATTGCGAAACGCATCACTCGAAGATCATGCCCTCGACCGGCTGGCCGCCTGGCTGCATCGGAAAGACGTTCGCGCGCGGCTCCACAATCACCTCCACGAGCGTGGTCTTGCCGGAGTTCACCGCCTTGCGGATGGCGCCCTCCAGCTTCGCCGGGTCGATCACGCGCGCCGCATCGGCGCCATGCGCCTGGGCGAGTTTCACGAAGTCGGGCAGATAGTCGTACTTGAGGTCCTGCTCAAGCCGCTCGTTCGCGAGCCTGCCCTTCACTGAGAGGATCGACCCCGCGTAGCGCTTTCCGTAGAAGAGCTCCTGCCACTGGCGCACCATGCCGAGACAAGCGTTGTTGACGACGACGAACGTGACGGGCAGCTTGTGCTCCACCGCCACCACGAGCTCCTCGAACGTCATCTGCGCACCGCCATCGCCGCACACTGCCACCACCTTGCGGTCGGGACGGCCGAACGCGGCGCCGATGGCGGCCGGGATGCCGAAGCCCATCGTGCCCATGCCACCGGACGAAAGGAACCGCCTCGGACGGTTGTGGCGGAAGTACTGCGCCGTCCACATCTGGTGCTGCCCCACGTCCGTCACCAGCACCGCCTCGCCCTTCGTGGCCTTGTCGATCGCCTCGACCACCTGCTGCGGCATGATCACGTTCGGATGCATGGGCTTGTAGGTCATCGGACGCTGCTTCTTCCACTCCTCGATCTGCGCGAGCCAAGCCTCGTGCGTGGCGCTCTTCACGCGGGAGGAGACAGTCGTCAAGACGTCCTTGATGTCAGCCACGATTCCCAGCGACACGCGAACGTTCTTCCCTATCGCGGCGGGGTCGCAGTCCACATGCACGATCTTCGCCTTCTTCGCGTAGGCGGCGAGCTTGCCGGTGACGCGGTCGGAGAACCTGACGCCGAGCGCGATCAGGAGGTCCGTGTGGTTGATCGCGTAGTTGGCGGCCGCCGTGCCGTGCATTCCGGCAAGGCGCAGCGATAGAGGGTCGTGCTCGTCGAAGGAGCCCAGGCCCATGAGCGTGGTGGCCACGGGAATCTGCGCGCGGTGGGCAAGCGCGGCAACGTCCTTCGCCGCGCCGCTCGCGATCACTCCGCCGCCTGCGTAGATGACGGGGCGCTCCGCCTCGTTGATGAGCTTCGCGAGGCGGGCGATCTGCGCAGCCGTTGCGTAGCACTCCGGATGGTAGGCGCGCAGAGACACGCGCTCTGGGTACTGCGCGGTGGTGATGGCACGCTGCACGTTCTTCGGAACGTCTATCACCACCGGACCCGGCTTGCCGTGCGTCGCGATGTAGAACGCCTCGGCAACGATCTCGGGAAGCTCGTCCGCAGAGTGGACGAGGAAATTATGCTTCGAGACGGCGCGCGTGATGCCAGTCGTATCCGCCTCCTGGAAAGCGTCCGTGCCGATTTGGTTCATGGGCACCTGGCCCGTGATGCACACGATCGGAACGCCGTCCATGTTGGCGGTGGCGAGGCCGGTGACGGTGTTCGTGGCGCCAGGACCCGACGTCACGAGGCACACGCCCACCTTGCCAGTGGCGCGCGCGTAGCCGTCGGCCATGTGCACGCATCCCTGCTCATGGCGCCCCAGCACGAACTGGAACGGCGCCTCGGGGAGGCAGTTGAATATGTCGAGCACACTGCCGCCCGGATATCCGAACAGCACTTCCGTGCCCGCCTTCGCGAGTGAATCAACGAGCGCCTGCGCGCCGGATTTCTCCTGCTTCTTCTTCATTAGTCTCTTCTTCTGTTTTGTTTCTTCTCGACTATTTCTGCTGCTGATTCGCGTTCTGCCGCAGCCATTCCTGCGCGTTGCGGTCGCCCCGCGCAGCACGCGACCTGATCTTCCACTCCAGCGCCTTGCGATCGTCCACCCCCACTCCTTCGCCGAACTCATAGCACGTGGCAACGTTCTCCATGGCAGGCGGATAGCCGTCATCGGCCGCGCGCATGAAAAGCTTAAAGGCCCGCTTCTCGTCCTTCTTAACGCCCTCGCCCCTCCAGTACGCGACGCCAAGCGTGTTCACGGCCTCGATGCATCCGCCGTTTGCTGACTTCTCCAGCAGCTCGGCCGCCTTTTTGTAGTCCTTCTCCACGCCTTCCCCCTTGCGCAGAGCGAGCGCGTAGTTGTACTGTCCAAACGGGTTCTCATAGCTGGCGGACTTCGCGAACCACTTCGCGGAAAGCTCGGCGTCGCGTTCAATGATCACTCCGTCTCGGAAGAACGCGCCGATGTTGTTGATCGCCTCGGGATGGCCCTTCTCGGCCGCCGCGCGAAAGCAGTTGAAGGCGGACATGTCGTCCCTCTCCGTGCCAAGTCCTCGCCAGAGGCATGTGCCAAGGTTGTAGAGGCCGTTCGCGTCGCCCTTGCCTGCAGCGTCCTTGAAGCACTCGTACGCCTGGCGCAGAGTCTGCTCCACATGGTTGGAGGAAGCCTTTGGATCCGATAGCGCAATCGAGAAAATGAGAGACCCCCATGCATTCTCCGCCTGTACGCTTCCCGCCTCGGCGGCACGATGCAGAAGGTTCGTATCACCCGAATCGAGTGCAAGAAGATAGAGGGCCATTGGGTTGTTGTGTTCAATGGCGACCTTCTTGATGCTGGGCCGATTATCGTCAAGATACTTCTTGCGCGTGGCCTCGTCGAGGCGGGCGGCTGGCGGAGCGTTGCGTTCGCGCGAGACGAGCCCCAGCACGAACGCGTACACGGCCTTGCCGGCCTTCGCCTGCGCCGCCACCTCCTCCGCGGCCTCTGCGTATGCGCGCGGCGAGCCGCTGGAGCGCGAGTTGAGAAGGCGCAGCACGGCGGTGGACGGATCACCCGCCAACGCCACAAGAGCGGCGAGCGCCGCCAGCGCGCAAAGCATCTTCGCTGCAGTGTGCTTCGTCATTTCACATCCTTTCCTGCGCAATGGCCCCGCAGCTGCCTAGAGGGCGATCACCGTCTCCTCCCGCGTTGCGAGGTCTTTGATCTTGGCCTGACCCGATGCAACGTCGTCCGGACCAAGGAACACGGCCTTCGCGCAAGTGCTCGCCCCCGCGCGCGAGAAGAACTGCTTCGGCTTCGCCTTTCTGAGGGCGAGGTTCACGCACTCTCCCTGCGCGCGCAGCTTCGCCGCGAGCGCCAGCGCCGCGTCGCGCTGCTCGGGGAACATCCATCCCACGTACACGCCCTTCTTCGGCACGGGCGCCTCTTCGCCGAAGCGCGCCTTCAGAAGCTCTGTCACCACCACGTCGCCGAAACCAAGCCCCACCGCCGTCGCAGGCGCGCCGCCTATCGTGGTGAGGAGGTTGTCATACCTGCCGCCGCCGAAGATGGCGCGGAACTCGCGCTTCGCGTCGAAACACTCGAAGACGATGCCCGTGTAGTAGCTGAGGCCGCGGATGACGGAAATGTCGAACTCAAGGCAGTCGGCAAAGCCCGCGATTGCGGCGAGGCGGAAAAGCTCGCGCAGATCCTCCACGCCGCTGCGCGCGCCCTCCGCGGGCGCACCCGCAAGAGCCGCAGCCTCGTCAAGCGTCTTCAGGTCCATGATGGCGAACGTGGCCTTCACGCCCGCTTCGTCCACGCCGCCGTCGCGCAGCATGGCGGCGATTTCCTCGTCGGGCATCTTGCCGCGCTTGTCGAGCGCGAGGAACACCTGCGCGTGCAGGGCGGCAGGGATGCCGCTCGCCGCGAGCAGCTCGGAGAGAAGCGCGCGGCTCGACACGTGCACGCGGAAGTCGGCGTTGGAGAGGCCCATCCGGCGCAGCGCGTCGCAAGCGGCGCCCAGCACCTCCACTTCGGCGAGGACGCTCTCCTCGCCGATGATGTCGCAGTTCCACTGGTAGTGCTCGCGCTTGCGTCCCTTCGTCATGCGCTCGTAGCGGAAGCACTGCGCAATGGCCGTCCACTTTATCGGGAACGCAAGCGTGCCCTGGCGCTGCGCCACCATGCGCGCAAGCGTGGGCGTCATTTCGGCGCGGAGGGCAAGGTGACGGTCACTCTTGTCGTTGAAATGGTAGATCTGCTCGCCCACCTCTTCGCCCGCCTTGCGCGCGAGAAGCTCGTAGCTCTCCACGACGCACGCGTCGTAGGGTTCGAATCCGGCGGCCTCGCCGGCGGCGCGGAACGCGTCGAACACGCGGTTGCGCCACGCCATGTCCTCGGGATAGAAATCCCGCATGCCCCTCGGGGGCTCGAATGATATCTGCTCTGCCATCTCTTTGATCTCCAATGACGATAGTATATCACATTGAGTGGTTTGGTAGTTGGGTGGTTTGGTAGTGGGGTGGTGGGGTAGTGGGTGGTGGGGTAGTGGTTATGAGTGTGAGTGTCAAGCGCCAGAACCAGAAACCAGAAACCAGAAACTAGAAACTTCGAACCTCATTTCAGAATGTCGAGCGGCGCCACCTTTGGCGGCTCGCCCGGGGCGCTCACAACCTGCTCGATGCGCTGGCGTATGGACTCCAACGCCGTCGTGCACGAGGCCACGAGCTTGCGCCCCTCCTCGAAACGCTTCATCATCTCGTCGAGCGAAAGCGTGCCGCTTTCCATCTCCGTCACCAGCCGCTCAAGCGTCTTGAGCGAATCCTCGAAGTTGACTTCTCCCTCTGCCATGCTACTGCCTTTCTTCATTACCTCGCGCCCACCGCGAACGCGTATGCGTTGCGGAACATCCGCATCCACGGACCCGCCTCGCCAACGAACACCCCCGGATTGTAGCTGAGCTGGCACGCGCGAAAGCCGCGCTCAGGATGCGGCATCATGATCGTGGCGCGCCCGTCGGTGGTGGTGAACGACGTGAGGCCGCCAGCCGAGCCGTTGGGGTTCCAAGGATAGCGCTCCGTAGGCATGCCGCGTCCGTCAACATAGCGCAGAGCCGGCAAGGCAGATGCGGGCCTTGGCCCTTCCCATTCGACGCGCCCTTCGCCATGCGCCACCGCTATCGGGATGCGGCTGCCGGACATTCCCCTGAAGAAGATAGACGGCGACTCCAACACCTCAAGCGTGCAGTAGCGCGCCTCGAACTGCTCGGACGTGTTGCGCCTGAACGCCGGCCACCCTTCCGCGCCCGGAATGAGATCCTTCAGCTGCGAAAGCATCTGGCAGCCGTTGCACACTCCAAGCGAGAACGTCTCTGGACGATGGAAGAACTTCCTGAACATCTCCTTCAGACGCGCGTTGAAGAGAATCGAACGCGCCCAGCCGCTTCCCGCGCCCAGCACGTCGCCATAGCTGAAGCCGCCGCACGCCACAAGCCCCTGGAAGTCGGCAAGGTCAACGCGCCCCGCAAGGAGGTCCGTCATGTGCACGTCCACGCTCTCAAAGCCCGCAATCGCAAACGCCGCCGCCATCTCGATGTGCCCGTTCACGCCCTGTTCGCGCAGAATGGCCATGCGGGGTTTATTATTCCCACGCAGAGACGCAGAGACACGGAGACACTTCCCGCTCCCCCTCTTTTTCTCTGCGGCTCTGTGGCTCTGTGTGAAATTATCGTCAGGATCGTAAGTGAGCTTGAAAGCGAGTCCGGGATCGCTCTCGTCGAGGCCATTGTCGTACTCCTCGCGTGCCGTGACAGGATTGTCGCGCAGCGCCTGCATGCGGTAGGTGGTCTCGCTCCACGCACGGCGAATGGCGGTGATGTTCGTGGCGAGAACGCGGCGCGCGCCGACTTTTACCGTGAAGGAGCGGTCTTTCACCGGTGCGCCGACTACAAACACATCCGCGCCAAGTCCGGCCTTCTTGAAGACATCGAGCACTTCCTTCACATGTTCGCTCGCCACCTGCAGCACAGCGCCAGGCTCCTCGGAGAATAGAACCGCGAGCGGGTCAAGCGCATTGCCGTCGGCATCGGCATCTGGCAGATTCACGGCCACGCCCATGCCGCCCGTGATGGCCATCTCGGCGAGCGTCACCGCAAGGCCACCGTCGCTGCGGTCGTGGTAGGCGAGCGCCAGCTTCTTCGCAACGATCTTCTGCATCGCGTTGAAGAACGCCTTGACAGACTTCGCGTCGGCGTCAGCCGGCTCGTCGCCAAGCTGGTTGTACACCTGCGCGAGACAGCTGCCGCCGAGACGGTATGCGCCATGGCCAAGATCGACGTAGACGAGGCATGTGGACGATTCCTCACACAGAGGCACAGAGGCACGGAGATTATTTTCCCCCTCTGCGTCTCCGTGTCTACGTGTGACATCTTTCAAGTCGGGTGTCAGCGTCAGCGATACGTCTGCCACGGGAGAGAAGCTCGAAATGACGAGCGAGAGCGGCGCCACCTGGCGGTGCGAGACGCCCTTGGAGTCGGTCCACGTGGTGTGCATCGAGCAGGAGTCCTTGCCCACAGGCACGGATATGCCGAGCGCAGGGCAGAACTTCAGGCCCACCTCCTCCACGGTGTCGTAGAGGTTGGCGTCCTCGCCAGGTTCGCCGCAGGGCGCCATCCAGTTGGCGGAGAGGCGCACGTTCCTGATGTCGCCGCAGTTCGCGGCCGCGAGGTTCGTGAGAGCCTCGGCGATCGCGAGGCGCGCGGAGGTGGGGCCGTTCAGCATCGCCACGGGACTACGCTCGCCGGTGGCCATGGCCTGTCCGTTGAGCGTCTTGTAGCCCATCGTGGTGACGGCGCAGTCGGCCGCGGGCAGCTGGTAGGGTCCAACCATCTGGTCGCGCGCCACAAGGCCCGTCACGGAACGGTCGGTGATCGTGACGAGGAACGTCTTGTCTGCCACCGTAGGAAGATGCAAGAGGCGGAAGAACGCGTCCTGCGGCTTGACCTCGCGCATGTCGAGCCGCTCGTGCTCATGCTCCACGCGCCTTACGTCGCGCACCATGCGCGGCGGCTTGCCGAGCAGCACCCTGATGTCCATGTCGATCGGGCGGTCGTGGAAGTAGTCGTCCTCAAGAACGAGCTTTCCGTCGCCCGTCGCCTCGCCGATGAACGCCACCGGACAGCGCTCGCGCTCACACAGCGTCTCGAAGAACTCCTTGGCCTCGCGCCGGAGCGCCAGCACGTAGCGCTCCTGCGCCTCGCAGCACCATATCTCCATCGGGCTCATCGAAGGCTCTTCGTTGTGCACCTTGCGAAGCTCGAACTTGCCGCCAGTTGCCTCCACCAGCTCGGGACACCCGTTCGAGAGGCCGCCCGCGCCGATGTCGTGGATCGAGAGTATCGGATTCTTCGCGCCCATCGCCGCGCACGCGTTGATCACGCCCTGGCACCTGCGCTGCATCTCGGCGTTGCCGCGCTGCACGCTGTTGAAGTCGAGCGCCTCGTCGTTCGTGCCGGTCATCATCGAGGACGCCGCGCCGCCGCCAAGGCCGATGCGCATCGCCGGCCCTCCGATCTGCACTATGTACGCGCCAGTCTTGACCGGCTTCTTCTCCACCTGGTCGCGGATGATCACGCCGTGGCCACCCGCGAGCATTATCGGCTTGTGGTAGCCGCGGTACTGCCCCGCCACCTCGCCCTCATACGTGCGGAAGAAGCCCGTTAGCTGCGGACGGCCGAACTCGTTTCCAAACGCCGCCCCGCCTATCGGGCCCTCAGTCATGATCTCAAGCGGAGTCGCGAGCCTCTTCGGGAACTCGGCGTACACGCGCTCCCACGGCTGCGGCGCGCCGGGGATGTGGAGGTCGCTCACCATGAAGCCGCAGATGCCCGCGTTGGAACGCGAACCGCTGCCCGTCGCGGCCTCGTCGCGGATCTCGCCGCCCACGCCAGTCGCGGCGCCAGGATAGGGCGAGATCGCTGTGGGGTGGTTGTGCGTCTCCACCTTCATCAGCTGGTCGAGCTGGACCTTGCGGAAGGAATAGGGTGCGCCTCCGGACTTTCCGGATTTTCCGGGGCTCGTTCCAAAGACTTCCGTGACGAAGCCCTCCACGACGCTCGAATTGTCCTTGTACGCAACGAGCGTGCCCTTGCCGTTCTTCTTGTGGGTGTTCTTGATCATCCCGAAGAGCGAGTTGGGCATCTCCTTGCCGTCGATTATGAACTTCGCGCCGAAGATCTTGTGGCGGCAGTGTTCGCTGTTCACCTGGCCGAACATCACGAGCTCGGTGTCGGTGGGGTTGCGTCCGGCGGACTTGAAGCTGTCGGCGAGGTACTGCATCTCAGGCTCGCTGATGGCAAGGCCAAGCTCGGTGTTCGCCTCGCGAATGGCCTCCACGCCGCGCGCGAGAACGTCGAAGGAGCGTCCGGGACGCGGCGGCGGCGAATCGAAGATGTCGTCGAGCGAGTCGTACACGCCTTCAGTCATGCGGTCGTAAAGCGCGCCGATGGCGCTGGGAGACGGCGAGGGCGAGATGTTGAAGCGTATGCCGCGTTCGACGCGCGCTATCCCCTTGAGGCCGCAGTTGCGGAAGATGTCGGTCGCCTTCGAGCTCCATGGCGAGATCGTGCCCTTTCGCGGGGTCACGTAGAAAGACGCCGAGGCGCAGAAGCCGCCCGTTCCCTCCGCATTCAGCAGAAGGGCCGCGCGCTCGAGCGTGGCGGCGTCGGGTCCGTTGCCCTCCGGCTCGATGGCGTACACCCACGTCGCCTCTATCTGCGCGTTTCTAAGGGCGCCGTCGCGCGCGCCCATGGCCGCGCGCAAAGCGTCTAGACGGAACTGCGAAAACGCCGCGGTCCCTGAAAGGAGAATCGGTTTCATCTTAAAAGCCTCTTATTGGAAAACGGCTGTGATTATAGCATATTTCACCGCAAAAGGGAATAATGTCACTCAAAAGGATTGACAACCGCCATGCCTCGATACATTTGGTCGGGATTCAGGTCTTCGCTCACGATCTCTGTGCAGCAAAGCTTCTCTGCGGCCGACACGACCAATGCGTCGTAGAATTGTATGCCGTACTCTTCCTTCACGGCAAGTGCGTGGCGCACAAGGTCGATTGTCACGTCTATCCTTAGCAGATCGCGGAAGTAGTCGAGAAATACATCTATCTCCTCCTTGGTCCTCTTTGTCTTCTTGTACATCGTGTTGCAGAACTCCTGCAGAACTTGCGTTGATATGCAGCCGTCATGATTGACTTCAAGTGCATGTGTGACAAGGTCGATTGCGATTGCACGCTTGCGCGGATCGGAATCATCCTGCGTATAGACCAGCACGTTCGTATCGAAGAATCTCATAGGATATTCACCTCACCGCATCACGTTCACGGTTGAACTTGTAGTTTCTAGGAAGACCACTAGGAGGAAGATTCAGGAGAAAATCCCTGAACGCCTCTCCGCGCGTCTTGCGCATGGCCTGGATATCCCTGACCTTTGCCTCAAGACAGTCGCGAACGTACTGATTGAGACTGGTGCCGTTCGCTTCGGCCCACTCTCTCACTTCCTGCACGATCGCAGGTGGTATCGACAATGTTATGCTCATTCTGCGCCTCCAGTCCGAATTCCGCCGCACGGTCCGTGTGCCGTGCTATGTGCGCACGTATTATACCAAACCCGTGTGCGGCAAGTCAATGGTCCATGCAATTAGATTCCCACGATTGCGCGGATGTCGTCGTAGGTGAGCTTCTGGACGGCATCGGCATCCGTCGTGCCCACCGTTGCGTCGATCACAAGCTGCTTCTTGCGCTGAAGCGCGAGCACCCTCTCCTCCACCGAGTTCTCGGCAATCATCTTCACCACGTAGACCGTCTTCTTCTGCCCGATGCGGTGCGCACGGTCGGTCGCCTGGTCCTCTACGGCCGGATTCCACCACGGGTCGAAGTGCACCACCATGTCCGCCCCGGTGAGGTTCAGCCCCGTGCCGCCAGCGTGAAGCGAAATGAGGAAAAGCGGAATCGACTCGTCTGTGTTGAAGCGGCGGCACTCGCCAAGGCGGTCCTTCGTCTCGCCGTCGAGATAGCAGTACGTGATTCCACGCGCCTCCAGCTCGCGCCTGAGTATGGTGAGCATGGTCACGAACTGGCTGAACACGAGCACGCGGTGCCCGCCGTCCATCGCCTCGTCGAGCATCTCGAAGAACACCTCGAGCTTGCCTGAGAGGTCGTGGTTCGTGGTTCGTGGTTCGTGGTTCGTGGGGGAGGGATGTTGCTCACGGTACTCCTTGAGGAGCTCGAGGTGAGAGGCGACCTGGCGAAGGCGCATGAGAAGCGCAAGTATCTCCATGCGCGACTTCGCGAAGCCCTTTGCCTTCACCATGTCGCCGATCTTGCCGCGCGCGTCCGCGAGCAGTCTGTTGTACCAGCTCTGCTGCGCGGTTGTCATCGGGCAATAGGCAACCTTCACGATCTTGTCGGGCAGGTCCTTGGCCACCGATTTCTTGAGCCGCCTGAGAATGAACGGATGGAGCTTGCGGTGAAGGCGCTCCTGTTCGGCGCGCCCCTCCTGCCCGCCCGCCTCTATCGGCTCCTGCGTTGTGGCTTTGAACTCCTCGTACCGCCCGAGATAGTTCGGCATCAGGAAGTCGAAGATGCTCCACACGTCCGCCACCGAGTTCTCCACAGGCGTGCCGGTTAGGACGAGCTTCTGCACCGACTCAAGGCGCTTCGCGGCGCGTGCGTTGCGCGTCTGGCGGTTCTTGATGTGCTGCGCCTCGTCAAGCACCACCACGCTGAACGTCTTGTCGAGATAGGCGGCCTCGAGGTCGCGCTGCAGAAGCGCGTACGAGGTGATCACAAGGTCGTGGCTCTGGATCGAGTCGAAGGTCTCGGCGCGGTTCGGACCCGACACCACGAGGCGCTTCATCCACGGCGTGAACTTCTCTGCCTCGGCGGCCCAGTTCTGCACAAGCGACGTGGGGCACACCACGAGTGCTGGCTTGCCGCGCGCCTCGGGATCGGTGCGCGCAAGCGAGATCCACGTGAGAGTCTGCAGCGTCTTGCCAAGGCCCATCTCGTCCGCCAGCAGTCCAGAAAGGCCGCTGCGCTCGAGGAAGCGCATCCAGTAAACGCCCTCCTTCTGGTAGGGCCTTAGCGTGTTCTCGAGCGGACCAAGATCCACCTTCTCCCACTTGGCTCCCGGATCGCGGTTGCGCTTCGCGGCCGTCTCGCGCCAGTTGGGCGCAGGCGCGTCGTCAAGCTCCACCGCGTCGGCAATCACGTCAAGCGACGCGCGCACGTACGGGGCGTACACAGACGCCACCCGAAAATGCCCCGGCTTTGCGCCTGCGCGGCTTGGACAGTCGGCGAAGACACGCCGCATCTGTGCCACGGCGTCGGAATCGAGCAGCAGCGTCTCGCCGTTGCGCATCAGATACGAGTCGCCGCGGTTGATGGCGGCCTGTATCTCGGAAGGAGGGATGTTGCGCCCGCCGTCGTCGAAAGTGCAGCCCACCTCGAACGCGCCGTCCTTCGCGCCAGGCACGTCGGCAACGTCCACAAGAGCTATCACATGGCCCATGGAGTCCACCATCTCGTCGAGCTGCTCCGAGAATATCACCTTCCATCCACGGCGCGCGAGCGATGGCGCGCCGCCGCCAAGGAAGTTCAGAACGTCGCGCGGCTCGGTGATGAAGCGGCGCTTGGTGTCGCGCTCCCTCTCGAAGCCAAGCGACTCGAGAGTCTTCATCGCGGCCTCCTCCGCTGGAAGGTTGCGCATGTGGTAGAGAAGCATGTCCTCCGGATCGGGACGGCATATGTCGTACGGGCCCGTCGGCTCGCAGCAGCGTATCTCGCGCGAACCGTACACAGCATAGAGGTCCGCGCCAAGCGATGCGCGCGAACCCACCACGCAGAGTTTGATCACGGGCTTGTCGGGCACGAACTTGAAGAGGTCCTCGTCTGGCGAGATCTGCACGTCGCACACTCTGCGAAGCACGGGCAGGTTGCCCTTGATGAAGGACGCCATCGACTCGCGTGGAATCACCTCGTCGTGCTGGTACAGCGAACGGAAGGCGTCCTGCAGCACGTTCGCGAGCGGCGTGAACGTGCCGCGTCCCTGCCCCGCCTCGCCGAGCGGACGACTCCATACGAAGCCCTTTCGTCCATGCACGAAGAAGCGGTCGCAAGACGCCACATGCTCGAACGGAAGCTCCGCCCACGGGTAGATCGCGAACTTCCCGCTCTCCTCAAAGAACTCGGCGCGCAGCAGCGAACGCACAGGCTCTCCCTTCGCGCGCAGCTCCACGATGTTCAGGAAGTCGCCAGGAGAAAGAACCATCTCCGGAGTGGCCGGGCCTTCACAGATGTCCTCGATGACGTCCAGCAGATTGCACGCAGCGGGGGAAAGGTACACGCCGGGCGACTCGCGAAGGCGCGGATCGTCGGGCGAATGGCGCACGCCCGACTTGTCCACGAGGGCGAACGTCGTCTTCACTCCCCCGGCGTAGAACTCGTCGCGGAAAGTGGACTCGTTCCACGAAAGGTCGATGCGCATCGGCACGCCCTTCGGGGACCTGAGAATGTACGCGGAGGGATCTATGGCCGCGCGGCGCCGTGCGGCGCGCAGTTCGCGCTGATGGTTCTCCTCTGCCTCGGGATCCGTCATGCGGCACATCAGACAGAGCGCCACGGCCACGACGTGCGGACATATCCTGCCGAACTGCTGGTTGGTGCGGCAAGGACATTGCGATTCTACGTAGCCATCGGGGGAGAGCGTGAAGCCGGTGGGCATATCCCATCCGTTCGGCTGCGAGATCTTTCCCGTGGCCTTTCGCGCGGCGTCGTCCCATTCGGCCGAAACCACATTCCCGCGCGCGGCAATCGCCACAGCCTGGTTGAAGACGTCCGCGCCTCCCCACCCGGCAAGGAGCTTCTCGTTGAAGTCGCGCGGCGTCATGCAAGAGCCTCCATGAAACAGCGGACGTTGGCATCGAGGGCGCGCTCAAGACCCACCGCATCGACACCGCGAATCTCGGCGAGCTTCAAGTGGACGAGATGAAGCGTCTCGGCTCGGGAAGGCGCGCCGTCCTGCGGCGCGGCGGATTCGTCCATGTCGGTCTCGATCAGCAGGCGCTCAAGCGGAATGGACTTCGCCATCGCGCGGTAGTTCACAGCATGGTCGTTGAGAAGCGCCGGACCAATCGAGACGAAGCCGTTCATCGCGAAAATCTGCGGCAGCAGCCCTTCGCTGCGCGAGAAACCGTGGAAGAGGAATGCGGGGATTCTTCCCGCGTACGGCATGCACGCCTTCACCACCTCGCCCCAGCACTTCGCGCCATGCAGCACTGCCGGGCGCGCAAGCGCGGCGGCGAGGGCGAGCTGGCGTTCGAACGCGGCGCGCTGCTCCGGGGGGATGGTCTTCGCGCGCAGACGGTCGAGCCCGATCTCACCAACTCCCGCATGAACATTCTGCGCTAGGTCTGCTTCAACCCCGGCGACCACCGCATCGACGCCTTCGCACTGCATGTCGCCCGCCTGCCAGGGGTGGACGCCGAAGAAGCGCCACTCGCGCCCGTCGAGCGAAAGATATGCGTCGTAGACGTTGCGGTGGAAATGGGCGTCCGTCATCTTCAATGCACGGCCGCCACGGGCCAGAACGTGAGTGTGAAACCGCCGCCGCGCTGAAGCTCAAGGCGAATGCGCGCGTCAGGCGGCACGCCTGTGATCGTCTCGCGCACCATGCCCGCGGCCTGGGCTTCAGGGGTGTCTTTGGAATTTGGGTCGCGAACGACTTCCACGATGTAATCTTCGTAGCGGGGTGCGGTCTTGGGCAGCTGCAGGTAGAGGTCTTCGAACCTGAACGTGAGCGCGGTTGGCTCCACGGCGAACGCAGCGGCCTTCCACACGTCCTTGTAGCGGCGGGCGCACACCACGAAGTCTTTTGGCTCGCCTCGCATCACGCGGAATGCATCGGCGCGCTGCGAGGATGCGTTCTGGCCGGTGAAGACGAGAAAAGCTTCGCTCGCGGCGGGCGTAACGCCGGGGCCGAAGGACGGCTTGGGCAGCGGTTCGCGCACGAACGGCACCACGGCGAACGCCGCGGTGAGAAGGTCCTTGCCGTCCTCAAGAGCGAGCGACGCGACGGGCGGCTCTATCTCAAGACGCGCCTCGGCGAGGTCCGCCGGACGCGTCCACGCAAGCGGCGGCAGGTTGGGGCTGGACGCCTTCAGCACGCCCTCGTGCCACTCTAGCTTTGCCAGCGGTTCCATCTTAGCCAAACTTGAGTCCGTCGAATGCCGAGCCGATGTTCGAGAACGAATCGGTCTTGCCCTCGTTGGCCGCCATCCAGTCCTCGACGTCCTTCGCCTCCGCCTCGGCGGCGAGCTCTTCTGGCGTGCGCGGCTTAAGTGGCTTCGCCTGCGTCTGGCGGATCGAAAGCGATATGCGGTCGCGTTCCCAGTCGAGGGCGAGCACCTTCACCGTCACGAGGTCGCCTTCCTTCACGAAGTCGGAGGGCTTTACAACCTTGTCCCAGGAAATCTCGCGCGCCGGCACAAGCCCCTCCACTCCGCCGAGGTCCACGAACGCGCCGAAGTCGAGCACCTTCACAACGGTGCCGTTGTGCGTCTGGTCGACTGCGAGCGTGTCGCGAAGGTAGTCCTTGGCCTGCTGCAGCTCCTTCTCCTGCACGGCGCGGCGGCTCACGATGAGGTTGGCGCCGCGTTCGTCCTCGCCGTACTCCTGCACGAGGAAGGAGAACGTCTTGCCCACGTATGGATTCTCGGCGCCGGGCGGAAGCTGGCGGCGGGAGCGGTCGATCTGCGAGTAGGGGCAAAAGCCGCGATGGCCTGCTACGGTGACCTCGTAGCCGCCCTTCACCTCCTTCACCACCTTGCCCTCTAGGGCGAGGTGGTTGTTGAAGGCGTGCTGGATGGTCTGGTCAATGGCGGCAACGGCGGCGGAGGAGGCGACGTCGGCCTTCGCGAAGAGGAAGGCGTCGCGCTGCATCGCGACGAACGACACCTCGATCTCGTCGTTGCGGCGCACCGTGGGCTCGCCCTCCTCGTCGAGGACGTCCGAGACCGGAAGAAGTCCCACGCTCTTGGCGTTAACGTCCAAGGTCACGTACTCCTCGCCAACCGTAACAACACGCGCCTTCACCGTGTCGCCCGGGTTGAAGCCCCTGCGGTAGCTCTTGAGCTGACTGTCGAGGAGCGAGGCGAAATCCATCATTGAAGCTTTGCTTGCCATATTCTGCGTCACTGCTTTCGTTGAATTCTATGCTGTCTTTAGAAGGGACAAGGGGGCGCTAGGCGTTCCAGCGGTCCTCGATGTACTTGGCGCTTGCGCGCAGAAGCTCCGCGCTGCCACCCACCTCAAGCGTGGAGTACTTGATGTTCTTGTTGTCCTTGAGGACCTCTATCACGCCGGCGATGTCGATGCAGCCAGTGCCCACCTCGATCGTGGAGAAGCCGCAGCCGAACACTGTGCCGCGCTTGGGGAGCCACTCCTCGCCGAGGTCCTTCCAGTGGATGTGGTAGATCTTGTCGTGGTACTTCTTTGCGAGGTCTACGGGGTTGGTGCCACCGAGCCAGCTGTTGCCGGTGTCGAGGTTGACGCCGAGGGAGTCGGGGTTGCCGAGGCGGTCCATTATGTCGGCGATGCCGTCGATCGTGTCGGTGAGCGGACCATGCTGCTCGAGGCAGAGCTTGATGCCGTAGTCCGCCGCCATTTTGCAGGGATTGTACAGCTTCTCCGCGGCGATGAACACCTTCTCTTTGTAGGTGAGCGACTTCGCCCACTCGCTCTTGGCGAACGTCTCGGTGGTGATCACGTACTCGATGCCCGCGCCCGCGGCGAACTTGATGGCCTTCATGATTTCGGCGGTGGCGTAGTTGGCGGGGGAGGAGGGCTCCAGCAGGAGCGCGTGGGCGCTGAGGGTCATGATCTTCATTCCGTTGCGCTCGAAGATGCGCCGTATCTCGAAGGGGTTGTCGTCGAGGCTCACCGAGGCGGAGAGCCCGGCGCTCGCGAACATGCTGCCGCTCGAGTGCGTGTCGGTGATGTCCGCATGCGTGAAGCCATACTCGTGCGCAAGACGCAGATTGTTCTCGAGCGACGTGTAGGGTTCGAGGCAGAGGAATACTCCAACGTTCATTATCGTCTCCTGTTCTTATTCTGTTGTGGTTTGAAATCCGTGTAATATTATATCAAAATCTCGCGCGCTTCATACCATAATTCCGCACGCTTCTGGGAGAACGGGCTTCCAGTCCGCTCCAAACTGCCGCAATGGCGCGCCTTGGACTAGCCATTGGCGCGCCATTGCGGACGGCTTGGTGAGCCGTCCCTACCATCATTTCGCTCTGCGCGATCTTCGCCAGTCTCTAGCGGAAGAAGAGCACCGTTGAGACGTTGCGCCACGCGCGGAGCATTCCGTTCTGGATTGCGATGCGCACAGGCGGGGGCACGTCGCCCACTATCTCAAAGTCGTCGGCCGTGAGCGTGGTCGTGGCCGAAGAGAGGTCTATCAGGCTGCGTATGCTCTTGAGCGAGGAGAGCTCAAGCTTCACCTTGCCGTTCGAACGCACATCGCCCGTCAGCTTGAGAACACCCGTATCAGGCGCGAACGTGATCGTGCCGTCGAGGACGATCGGCACGCCTTCGGCCGCAGTGACCGCCGCGCTGCCCAAGAGCTTCGTGCCGGCGAGCTCCAGCTCCGTTTCGTATTGCGAGGATGCCGTGATAGCCGCGCCGTCGGCCAGGGTCAGGTTGGAGAAGCCCACCGATCCCATGCCGAGGTTCATCTGCACCGCGCCATTGACGACGAACGGGTTCGAATAGCGCGATGTGAGATCGACCTCGTCGTATGCGAAGTTGAAATCGTACACTAGCTGGCGTGCGCTAGAACCGCCTGTCGCGCCCGTGAAGCCGATCCACGCGAGGTTGCTGTCCATGGCCTCGACGAGATCGATTTCGCGCGTCGCCGTGAAGCTTGCGCCCGCACGCGTCGCCGTGAGCGTGAGGTTGCGCAGATCGTACGTGAGCGTGAATTCGGTGTCTGCGCCGTCGGCGAGATCCCATCCGGAGAAAGGCACATTGTCGCCGGAGAAGGAGCCGTCACGCACGAACTTGAAGCACTGCGCGTTGCCGCCGCCCTGATAGATGCTCGCGCACCAGGCAACCGTGCGCTCGCGCGGAGTGCCGTAGACGATGCCAAGGCTTGCGCCGACTGCACCGTAGCAGGCGCCCGCGGTGGTGGAGTAGTTCTGGAGCGCGATCGATATGCCGTCAGCAGGAGTTTCCGAGTGATCTGTCACGCGGTACTTGAACGACGCGCGGAAAGGACGGTTCACGCTCACGCGCGTAGTGTTCCATGTGGCGCTGCGGGAGTTCTCCGCATTCGTCGTGAGCTCGAACGCGCCCTTGTCGTCGATCGTCGTGTACGTGGGCGCGTAGTTCGAGTGCTCCCAGTTCGTTTCGTCGATGCCGGGGATGCCGGTGTAGATGCCGCTGCGGAACGAGAAGCCGCTGATCGTCTGCTCGCTGCCGGTCTCTGCGCCGGTAACGCCCGTGAAGCCGATCCACGCGAAGTCCGTGCCGATCACCGACTTGATGTCGACCGTCAGGTCTTGGGTCCGGACCGTGCCGTTGCAGTCCCACGAGGCATGGAGCACGGTGCCGTTATAGCTCACGTCGATCTTGATCGGATTGCCTTCATGGGCCCTGATGGCGCCGGTGCGGCTACCTGAGGGCGTGCCGCCGCTGGTGAAGCCGTAGAAGTTGTACTGGTCGGTATCGAAGCCAAGGCGCATGAACACGCCAACAGACTTGGCGAAGGTGCAGCCCATGGACGAGCCAGGCGAAGCGCTGCCGAGCGCATCTGGACCTGCGGCCTCGCCCTGCAGCACTAGCGCCGCGCCAAGCTTGTCGATCGTCCACTCGTCGTGCTCGCCCGTCCGGAAGGTGAAGCTCGCCGTCCATGGCTCCGACACGCGCACTCGCCGCGTGTAGAACGACGAACCCACTACGCCGACCGCATTCGGCGTCAGCTTAAGCACGCCGTCTTCGACGACAGCAGAGCCGTTGGAGTCGAACTCGTCGAAACCGTCGATCATGGTGGCCACGCCGCCGCCGAGCGACATGCTCGCCCCGTCGTCCAGCTTCACTTCGGAATTGGGACCGAACGCCGGCGCGTCAATGCCCAGCGAGGCGTTGCCAAGCACCTCGAAGCTGGGGCTGCCTACGATGCGGCCCGCGTCTAGATCGCCCGAGCCTGCCATGGTGAAGCGGCCATTGCCGGAGATCGAACCCGTGCCGAGCGCGTCGAGCGTGTCGAACACGACCTCGCCGTTGTTGCGGAACGACGACGTGTTCGCGAGCGAGACGCCGCTGGCGAGCTCGAGCGTGCCTCCCTCGACGACCGTCGCGCCCGAATAGGGCTGCGAATGAGCGAGCGTCATGCGTCCTTCGCCCTGCTTCGTGAGGCCGCCCGTGCCGGAGATCACGTCGTTGAACGTTTCGTCGCTGTTGTTCTTGAGAACCACCTTGCCCGGCGTGGAGATGCCGCCCGTAGAAGCCCACGAGAAGTCCTCGTCGCCGCCGATCGTAAGCACCTGCGCGGCCTGGGTGACAGTTATCGGGCCTTGGAAGGTGTTGTGCGCGCCGGAGAGGGTTATGAAGCCGCCGTCGGTGATCGAGACAGGTCCCTCGCCCGTGAGGCCGCCCGGAATCTCCAATGTGCGGACGCCCCAGGGATGCAGCTCGGCTCCTGCGGGGCCCACCTTCACGCCGCGCGTCGGGGCAAGCGTGACGATGGGATCTGCTGCGTTGCGGATCACGCCGCCGTTGACGAAGATGTTGTCTTCGTCGAATTCCTCAGGCACGGCGCCGAAGCCGTCCGACGTCACATAGGCGATGCCGCCGTCGAGGATCGACGTGCCGCCGGAATAGGTGTTTGCCGTGTTGGAGAGGTTGACGACGCCGGGCGTGGCCACTTCTACGCGCGTCGCCCCGGTCGCGTTGTCCGTCATCGTGGAAGGCTGGAAGCCTGGATTGCTCGCCTGGTAGTACGGCACGGCGCCGCCGCCGAGCAGGAAGACGTTTTCGTCGTTCGGAAGTATCGTGCCCGTGTGCATCATGATCGTGCCTGTCTTGTCGGTGCCCACGCGGCAGCCGGGGAAGAGCGACAGGTCGATGTTGCATGTCGCGGAATTGTCGGTGAGAAGAATCGTCGCCGGCTTAGAGTCGGATGTAACGCGCGTGGTGAGGAATGTGGTGCCCACGCGCGCGTCGAGCTTGAGCGCCGTGCCTTCCGCAAGATACAGCTTCGTGTTGAGACCGCCGGCCGCCTCGGAGCCGCCGGAGATTCCGAGGATGCCCTTGAACACGCTGATGTTGCCGCTCATGCCGTCGTTGAGGCCGGAAAGCGTGACGCCGTCCAGGTCCGTAGCGCCGTAGATCTCCACCGAAGCGGGCATGCCGTTCTTGTCGGCGATGTTGCCGGCATAGACCATGAGGCCGTTGGTGGGACGGAACACGTACTTGTTCTGGTATGGCGTGATCGTGCCGGTGTAGGTGAACGTGCCGTTGGGGACGATTGTGAGCCCGGGGTATTCGGAGAAGTCGAGGTTCTCGCCCGCGTTGTTGCCATGCAGCATGAAATAGCCCACGGAGCTCTTGTCGATGCGCTGGAGAAGCGCCGCGGCGCCGCCCGAGTAGTCCGCGCTCGCCGTGCCGCCCTCGAGCTTGATGGTCGCGGTGCAGGCTGCTGCGAGGGCGTTGGCGTTTCCAAGGGTCAGCTGGCCCTCCCTGACGACGAACGTCGAGGAGATGCTGCTGGGCGCCTGCCCTTCGCTGGGCGTGATCATCAAGATGCCCGGACCCGTCTTGACGATCTCCGCGGCGCCGTCTTCGGTAAGGTCGTTGATCGTGGTGCGGATCGTGGCACTCGTGTCGGCTGGAACGTCGAACGTCACCGAGTTCTTGATGTTGAATATGACCGGCGGCTCGACCAGCGACGTGCGCTGGCGGAGTGTGCGGATCGTGGCGCCGTCGATGTTCACCGTGCCCGTCGTTCCGGCGGCGTTCCCTTCGACACGCAAGATCGAGTTGTTGAGCACGGAGCCGGGATGGAGGTTGAGGGTGCCGGAACCCGACGCCGTGTTGGCCGTGAGGTAGATGTTCGGCGTAGTTTCGGGCGTGCCGCTCGTGAAGGTGCCGTACACGTCGAGAACGCCTGTCCCCGTTCCGGAGCCGATGTACGCCGCGCCCAGAACGGTGAGCTCGCCGCCTTGCTCGATCGTGATGTGCCCCTGGGCGTCGTTGCCGTCGGCTATGCGGAGCGTACTCGTGATGTTCACGATGCCGTTAGTCTTGATCGTGACGTCGCCCACGCCTCCGGGATTGTGCCCCACGCGCAGGGAGCTGCCGATGTTGACGATTCCATAGGCATCGTCGCGGCCGCCGATCACGCCTACGCCCGTGCCGTAGAGTCCGAGCGTGAGAGAATTGACAGGCACTAACAGCTCGCCGTTCGGAACGAGAAGCGTGAACGTGCCGCCGTTCACGTTGCCCAGCTCGACGATGTTGTTGTTCTCGGAGATGGCGAAGATGCTTCCGTTGTCGATCGTGAGGCCGTTGTCCTTCGCCGCGTCCACGGTGATGAAGTGCACGGCGTTGCTCGCGCCGTTGTCGAACACGAGCGGCTGGTCGCCCTCGATGACGAGATTGTCGTCAAGCGCGAACGACTTGCCGTTGAGCCAGGTTCCGCCGTCAGTCCACACCGTGTCGGGCACGTCGGTAACGCCGTAGTGCTCCTTCTCGGCGTTGTAGTTGGCGATTACCTGCGCGGTCGTGAGAGCCCCGGTCTGGATGCGGAGGTGACCGTAGTCGGCGTAGTTCTGACGTTCCCAGGCGCTGGTCGAGACACGATAGATGCCAGAGATGATGAAATAGCTCGGATCCGCGTTTGATAGATTGAGCGGGGTGTTTCCCACCGAGGCTATACGGCCGTTCACATAGAGACGCTCGTAGCCAGACGCCTCGTGCACTGCGCAGATGTGGTACCACTTGCCCACCTCGGGACGGTATATCGCGTCCTCCGGGCTGCGACGGCCCCAGTTGAGCTGATATGAGTTGTGCTCCACGGCATAGAGGCTGTCGGATTTCATGTCCATGCGGAACGCCCAGCGCTTATAGGCTTCAGGCGTGGAGGAAGTACCTTCCTTGTAGTACGGCATGCTCAGGAAGTAGCGGAAGTCCGCCTGTTGCTGCGTGGGCGAAATCCATGCCTCGACCGTCCAGGCGCTGTTGCCCGTGAGCGAATCGGGCATGGGCACGTTGTTCGTCATGCTGCCCGAAGCAGAACCCGCGAAACGGATGGCCGGCGCGCCGTTGCGGAACTGGTATGTAGGCCGCGTGGTCTTGTTGTGGGTGTTGACATGGACGAAGTCGGGCTGTGTGCCCGCGTTGGGCCACAGCTCCACATTATCGCCCACCGAATATCCCTCCAGCGTAGATGCGTCGAGATCAACCAGCAGCTCGCCGGCCGTCTGAAGTTCCACCGCGCCAAGCGTCAACGCGAAAAGCGCGGCAACACAGCCAAAACATTTCAACCTCATGGACAACTTCCTTTCTCTTTTTTCTAACATAAGAGGTAGTTGCAAAACCCCTCTTCCGCGCCGTCTGCGAGCCAGGCCGCGCGGCCTGAGGGAACTCGCAAAACCACATCTGCGCGGCTGAAAGATTCAGCACATCCATTATGCCAAATCCACGCTTCCGGCGCAAGGGGGAAAATGCAATTTCTTTGAGGG
>Ga0310695_10002102_pt1 | contig 43172 bp, 38 predicted proteins | sample RumenRJG_04DNA_FD_203882 | JGI IMG/M metagenome (GOLD analysis project Ga0310695, IMG submission 203882) | Bovine rumen microbial communities from Lethbridge, Alberta, Canada - RJG_04 (v2) (version 2) | ecosystem: Host-associated > Mammals > Digestive system > Stomach > Rumen | place: Canada... | reverse complement strand
CGCGAGGTCATCGCCTTCCCGATGAACCAGAAGGCGCAGGACCTCCTCATGGGCGCGCCCAACTACGTGACCGAGCAGCAGCTCCGCGAGCTCCACATAAAGATTCGCGGAACGGGCTCGGAAGTCGAGCAGAAGGCATAAGCCGTCTAAAATTCACGCGGGTCTTATACAGCGCCCGACCCTACGAGGACGGCGAGAGCCGTTATGTCGTCGGACTGCTCCGCGCCGGCCGTGAAGGCGTCCAGATCCCGCTCCATGTTCTCGACAAAGCCGACAGGCGTTTCCTTTGCGTGCGCTGACGCGAACGCCAGCAGCCGATTCTCGCCATACTGCTCGTGGTCTGACCGTTCGGCCTCGGTGACGCCGTCCGTGTAGGCCAGCAACATCGTTCCAGGCTCAAACGCAGCCTCCTGCATCGCATACCTATATCCGCCCAAGATCCCGGCGGCGACATTGCTCTTCGCCGGCAGGAACTCCGCGCCGACGCCTGGCCGCACGACGACGAGCGGCATGTGCCCCGCGTTGCAGTACTCCAGCCGCCCGGAAGAGAGGTCCAGGCGGCCAACGAAAAGAGTAACGAACATGCATGCATGGTTGTCCCTGCAGAGAAGCGCATTAATGCGAGCGACAATCTCGTCCGGCGGCAGACCCATGTCAGCCGCCATGCGGAAACCTGCATCAGCCAGGAAGGTGAACAGCGCCGCTGGTATGCCCTTGCCAGACGCGTCGCCCACTGCGAAATAGAGCAGGCCGTCCTTCTCATGGAAGTCGTAGAAGTCACCACCTACCTCCCGCGCAGGCCGCAGGATCGTCCCGAGGTACGGCGGCGTCTTGCGCGTCAGCACGCTCGACTGAATCTTCCGCGCGATTCCGAGCTCGCTGCTGAGACGCTCATTGGCCATGGTCACGCGCTGCAGCCGCGTCGAGAACGACCACGAGACGAAGAAGATGAGGCCAAGCCCTACGACAGAGAACACCGCTATCCGCAGGACGAGGCTGTGCGCGCTCTGCAGTATGTTGGCCAGCGGGCAAACGAGCTCAACAGTCCAGCCGTTACTGGCCTTTCCGGCTATTATCACCGTGTCGCGCGCCGTCGCAGCGTCTGCAGGAGCGGCGACAAGCGGCATGCCCTCCTGCGAAGAAAGAACGGTGTAGGAGTTTGGATACGGCTTGATCGTCGCCACGTAGCGCGTCAAGTCTTCGAGCGAAACGTCGGAGGTGAGCACGGCGTAGACCTTTCCGTCCTTGTCCATGAGCGGAACGGAATAGGTGCACATCATCACCTCCGCGCCACCCTCGTCGAAATACGGTTCGCACCACGAGGATTTCTTCGTCTCCTTCGGAATGCGGTACCAGTCCATCCCATGGTACTTGAACGTCTCGCCGCCCTGCTGGATGCGCTTTATCTCGCCTTTCTCGTCCTTGTAGGAAAAGGCGGAGTAGTAGTATCCCTTCGACGGGAAGAAGTTCGGCTCGAAGGCGATCGTACTGCCGACTATGAACGGGTTGTTCTGCACGAGCTCACCCGTGATCCTGAACATGTAGTCGGGATCGGCAAGCCTTTCCCCCACGATCCAGGCCGAGTTCTCCACGGCGCTCTCGACCGACGCCATCTGGCGATCGATGCGACCAACCGCCGCCTTCACTACGTTCTCGACCGTGCTGCGCGCCTCGCTCACCATCATCCTCGAAGTGCTGATCGCGACAAAGACCGCAATGGAGAGAAATAGCGCCGCCGTAACGGCGACGACCGCAAAGTTGATTCGTTCGACAGGTTTCATGCTTGTAGTATAGCAAAATCACCAAGCTGTATCAACGAGCCAGGCATCAGCGAAAGTTCTATAATCCACAAGCCAAATAAGCGCCAAGCTCAGGCGGTTATGGTATAATATGCGGCAAATGAACGACAAACTCAAGTTCACGTTAAAAGCATGGCCGGTGATCGCAGCTGCGACCATCGGCCTGTGCTTTCTGACGCAGGGCGTCGCAAAGCTCTTCGGCATTGATCTCCCCGACCAGGAGCAGATGACGACGGTCAGGAACTACCTGCTCCACACCTTCGACAGCATGCAGCACTTCAAGGTGACCGTCTCGCTGCTCCTCCAAGTGCTGCTGATGGCCCCGATGTTAGAGGAGGCGCTGTTCCGCAGTCTCGGATGGCGGTTGCCTGTCAAGTTCCTCGCCCGCGGCAAATCTGCCGCGGTCTGGGCTTTCGCCGTGGCTTCGTCTGTAGCCTTCTCGGCGGCACACTACATTGACTACATGGCATTTGTGAAAAGCGGCGAATTCCAGTGGCTGCCGCTCTCGAATGCTTTTCTCGCGCTTTTCTTCTTCGGCATCGCCCAGTGCTGGCTCTACAGGAAAACAGACCAACTCTGGTGTCCGATGCTCAACCACTGCCTTTTCAACCTGACGAACCTTGTCCTTATTTTCGTCGTCCCCGACTAAAGCCCTTCAATCCGACCAAACGACATATGAACCCCGCTATCTACCACGGCGTTAAAGACTTTGGAGGTATGCACAATGTCTAATCGAAAACTTGCGGTAGGATGGTTCGACAACAAGCCGTTCCAAGATGTCTGCGCCCCGCACGTCGAAAGGATCAAGGAGGTCTTCTTCGCATGGCCGGGCGTGACCGCTTCAAGGCCGATGGACGACTGGACGGACGAGCGCCGCGAAAGGATTGTCTCCGACCTGCGGTGGGCAAAAGAGAACGGAATCGAGCTGGACACCATCTTCAACGCAAACTGCTACGGCGACATCTCGATGACGGAGACTCTGGCAGATCTCGTGACGGAGAAGCTGAACGAGATGGATTCCAAGGGGCTCTTCCCAAACCACCTGACCACGACCTCGCCGTTTATCGCAAAAGTGGTCAGGACGCGATTCCCTTCCCTGAAAATCAGGTTCAGCATCAACATGGACATCGCCACGACCGGCGCGCTCGGCTATGTCGAAGACCTGTTCGATTCTTTTTACGCCGGCCGCAACGCGCATAGGCGGCTCGACTACATAAAGGAAATGTCGGCCTGGGCGAAGGCGCACGGAAAGATGATGGGTATGCAGGCAAATCCAGGGTGCCTCCGCAACTGCCCGTTCCACACGTTTCACAACAACCTGCATGGGCACAACCGCGTCGGGCAAAGTGCGGCGGCGGAGAAATTCGGCTTCACGAATTTCATGTGCCGCACGGTGTTCGAGCGCGGTGGATACGAGGAGTTCATAAAGGGAATATGGATTCGCCCCGAAGACTTGCCTCTCTACGAGCCCTACGTCGGCGTCGTAAAGCTGGCGACAAGGCGGCACCCACACCCAGACAAGATCATCGCCGCATACGCCACGTGCTCGTACGACGGCGATCTCGCCGAAATAATGGATCCCTTCTACCGGTTCCCGAAGTCCATCGACAACAAGTCGCTTGGAGCGTCGCCTCTTTGGCCTCAGGTGCGGGACTGCGCCAACGCCGACAACTGCACCCACTGCGGAAAATGCGCTGAGCTCTTGAAGGCGGCAAGCAAGGTCAGTGCGTCGGGAGCCGCCGACATGGCCAGCACCTTCAAGAACTTCTTCAAGGGCTGATGCCGAGGCCTATGCTTTTCTTAGCGTGACGAGCGTCTCGAAGCGAGCGGTACGCGGGAACATGTTGAACCAACGGACCGACTCGACTGCATAGGAACGCGAAAGCGTCTTGAGGTCACGCGTCATCGTCGCCGGATCGCACGAGACATAGAGTATGCGCGGCGCATTTGACGCGGCAAGCCACTTTGGAACATTCGGTTCGAGCCCGCCACGCGGCGGATCGACGATTACAGTCGTCTTTGGCCCAATCTTAATACGACCGACGTTGCGCCCGACCTGCTCTGCAAAAAACCTTGCGTCCGCCGCCTTCTGCGCCGCGGCATTGCGCTTCGCAAACTCTATCGCCTGACGCCCGGACTCTATGCCAGTAAGCCGTAGCGGCTTGCAGCAAAGCCCCAGCACGCCGACGCCACAGTAGAGATCGAGGACTTCCGGCGCTTCCGCCGCACCCTTCTGGTATTCGGCCATGACTGCCTTCGCAAGTTCCTCTCCGACATCGGTGTTCACCTGGTAGAACCCGTCCGCAGGAACCTCGAAGTCGAGCCCGCAAGTCGTCTCCTTCAGAACTAAGTCCCTCGGCGCATCTCCTATCCACCACTTGACGCCGCTCTTCTTCGTCCAGCGAACGGTCACGCTTCCCTTGCGCTCGGTGTCCTTGCGCACCTGAATCGGGCCCGTCGTCAACAGCGTAGTGACGGCACGGCGTATCTCGCCAAGTTTAGCGTTGATCTCAGGACGAGCAAGAGGATCGTCTGCGACGTCGACGATTTCGTGCGACGGCTCGGTGCGGTAGCCGATGCGCCACCCGCCGTCGCGCATTGCGCTTTGGTGGGCAGGTCCATTGCCGTATTTCGCAAAGTGGTAAACGACCTTGTTGCGATAGTTGAACTCCGAGCCGCCCTTCGCGGAAACGAATTCTGGCACTTCAATGCGGGCGCGTTCGAGGAACTCCTTAAGCTGGTCCTCCTTCGCCTTAAGCTCCCCGTCGTAGGAAAGATTAGCGTAGACCATCCCTGGCACAACGCGCTCCGCGGCACATTCGACGCGGTCGGGAGATTTTTCAACGACCTCTACAAGACGCGCCTTGACGAAATGTTTCTTTTCCTCGACGATTTCCGCCTTGACCTGCTCTCCAGCCCATGCGCCAGGAACGAAAATGACGCGTCCGTCGCCAAGGCGGCCGAGCCCGTCGCCACCATAGACGTTCTTCGCAATATAGACAGTTGAGGTCATGAGCCACTCCTTAGTTTCTTTATGAGCGCGATTTCGTCGCGGTATCCCTGCAGGTCGCACGGAGTCTCAAGGTAAAACGGCAAGTCCTTCAACTTCGGATGGTTCACGACGCGAATAAGCGCATCAAGCCCGATTTTTCCCTTGCCGATCTTCTCGTGGCGGTCCTTGTGCGCTCCGAGGACATTCATCGAGTCGTTGAGATGGATCGCCTTGAGCCGGTTAATCCCGACAATCCGATCAAACTCCGCAAGCACACCGTCAAGGTCGTTCACTATGTCGTAGCCACCGTCCCAGATGTGGCAGGTGTCAAGGCAAACTCCAAGAGTGTTGCCTCGCACTGGGAGCTTCGACTCGGTAGCGTCGATGATTGCACGGATCTCGGCAAAATCCCTGCCGACCTCGCTGCCCTTTCCCGACATTGTCTCGAGAAGTATTGTCGTGGAAGGAAGTTTCCCGCCATGCGCATCGAGCCAACGAAGGAGGATGCGCACGAGCATTCCAGATATGAGGTTGATCCCCTCTTCGGCACCCTGCCCGACATGGCTGCCGGGATGAAAGTTGTACATCGCGCCAGGAGTATGTTCAAGGCGATCCAAGTCGTCTGCCATTACCTCCTCGGCAAACTCCCGGACGCGCGTCTCGGCACCTGCCGCGTTTAGCGTGTATGGCGCATGGGCAAGAATCGGGCCTATGCCGTTCGCCGCGGCAAAATCGAGGAACGCAGCGATGTCGCCCTTGTCCAGCGGCTTCGCCGCGCCGCCGCGTGGATTGCGAGTGAAGAATTGAAACACATTCGCGCCGATTGAGACGGCTGTCTGCCCCATGGCGAGATAGCCCCCCGACGCACTAAGATGACATCCTATTTTCATTGTCTTGCAGGGCTTCATGTTTATATAACGCGACGCATACCAACATTAGTGGTTTGAAGTATACCATAATCGCTCAAACCGCGCTACATGAAAGAGCGACTGCACAGCACGCAATGTCAGCGCGAAAGGTGGCCTGTAGTCCACTCGCCAATCGTCTTTCGCGAAACCTCGTGGAAGCCGCGGGACTGAAACGCCGCAAGAACCTCAGGGTACAGTTCCTCGAGGATTCCAGAGACAATCAGCGTCTTCTTCGCGTAGCCGGCGATTTCGTCGGCAAAGGCAATCAAAAGTGGCCCCAGGATATTCGCAACGACGAAATCGGCCGGAGCAAACGGCGCCTCACCAGAACCGACATCTCGCCCCTGAAGCGCGAGATCGGGATAAACGCCCTTCGCCGCCTCAATCGACTCGTCAAGCGTAACCGCGCCCTTCCCGAGCGCGAAAAGGCGGTAGTCGACGGTAACGCCGTTCAGCGCTGCGTTCTCGCGCGACGCGTTGACCGCGTCCTCGTCGATGTCGAAACCGGCGACAGGCGAAAAGCCAAGTTTCGCCGCGGCGATAGAGAGAATGCCGCTGCCACAGCCCATATCAAGGAATGAGTGTAAAGTGGATAGTGGAAAGTGGAAAGTTCCGGATGCCTTTTGCTCCCTCACTTTGAACTTTTCACTTTCAACTTTCAACTTTGCGCCAGCAATCTCGTCGATGTATTCGAGGCAGGCACGAGTAGTCTCGTGCTTGCCGGTGCCGAACGCCATACCGGGATCAAGGACGAGGGGAATCCTGTCGGAGAATTCGCCCGACGCCTTGAAGCCGTCGAGCTCCCAAGTGGGAACCGTGACGAGACGGCGACCGATGGGCTCGATCTTAAAGTGACGGCGATATGAAAGCTTCCAGTCTTCGTCAGGGACTTCCGAGGTTTCGACCTGCGCAGAAGAGCCGACAAGCGCAAGTGCCTCCTTGAGACGACGAGCCGCCTCGCCAGCTTGCGCAGGATCGGCGAGGTAGACCTGCATCTGCGTGTCCGGCTCTTCGATGTCGTGGTACGAGGACAAAATGAAATCCCCTCCGTCGAACACTTCGAAGAGGGGATTCACATATCGCTCGGGAACCGAGCAATGGACTTTCGTCATTACTTGGCCGCCTTCTTGGCGACGAGCTTCTTGACGACCGTCGGACGCTGGACGAGAACGCGAACGTCCTCGGTGCCCATCTTGGCGACAGTCTCGGGATCCATTCCCATCTTCACGAGGCGCGCGCGCTGAGCCTTGCTCTTGCGGGCCTTGCCGGCCGGCGTCTTGCACGGACGAACGTGGGATTCCTTGCGGAGTGTACGACCAGTACCCATCTCAAACCTTCTTTCTTTTTAAGAGGCTTAGGCCTCGACGATCGTTACGACCTTGCCGTCCTTGACGAACTTCACCTTGCCGTCCTTGAGGGCGAAGAGGGTGAAGTCGCGGCCCTGGCCGACGTTCTTACCGGGGTGAATCTTGGTTCCGCGCTGGCGGACGATGATGGAGCCGGCCTTGAGGAGCTGGCCGTCATACGCCTTGACGCCGAGATACTGCGGGTTGGAGTCGCGTCCGTTACGGGCCGATGCAGAAGTAGCCATTGTCTTGCCTCCTTACGCGATTGCCTTGACGGTTGCGACGGTGAGCTGCTGGCGGTGGCCGACGAGACGGCGGCTGCCTTTCCTGCGCTTCGCCTTGAAGTTGTAGACCTTGTCGTCCTTGACGACGCCGGCGACCGAGAGAACGACCTTGGCGCCTTCGACATAGGGCTTTCCGACCTTGAGGGTCGTGCCGTCGCTGACCGCGAGAACGGTCGTAAGCTCGGCATCCTGACCCGCTTCGACCGAGAGCTTTTCAATCTCGATCTTGTCACCGACCTTGACAAGCACCTGCTTGCCGCCGGTTTCGAGAACAGCGTATGCTTCCATTGTTTTCTTTCCTTTTCTTCCGCATTCCTTGTGGTTCATCCACGAAATGCTGGAATGGGTAGTATACTAAATATCCTACCCTGCCGTCAATGGGGTGCAACGAAATTAATCGCAGATCGTGCGAGCGGTCTTGCGGGACTCTTCCGCGAGGAAGGCGATGCGATGCGACTCGAGCGCGGCGTCAAGCACCGCAGAGTAGCGCTCGGGAGACGCAGTCCTGACAAGCTTCACGAACTCGGTCATGATCTCGCGGTCGCCGCCACCATGGTGGCCGTGCTGCTGCGGGATGATCGTCGTAGAGTCGCCAAGGAACGGCAGTATCTCGATCTTGTGCTCGTCCGCGATAATTTCGCCGCGCGTGCCGTAGAAGTGTGTGATGCGCGTGCGCTGCTGGGAGTAGCTCTCCATCTCGAGGATGATCGTGAGCCCGCCGTCGTACTCCATGAGCACCGTCTGGTGGTCGACGGAATCGTTGCCGCACGCATAGACGCAGCGGCCGTACGGCGACTTCTCGATCATATTCAGGATCGCCTCGTCGGACTCGTCCGCGAAGTGATACCTCAAGTCGGTGCGGTCGTAATAGATCTTGTACGCGTCAAACGGGCACTTCTCGCGAACCGACTCGGGGCAGTCCTTGCAGCGGTCGGTCGCACCAGCCGGCTTGTTCTCCGGCCGCCAGTGCATAAGCGAGCCGAAACTCGTTATCTTCTTGCAGCGCTTGCCCTTTGTCCACCACTCGATCAGGTCAAAGTCGTGCGTGCACTTGTTGACGAGCATACCCGTCCCCTTCTCCTCGACCGACCAGTTGCCGCGACAGTAGGCGTGTGCCGCCTTGCCGTAGGAAATCGCCGCAAGGTGGTGGACGCTCGTCAGCTCGCCTATCGCGCCCGACGCGATGACTTCGCGAAGCTTCTTGTAGAACGGGGCATAGCGAAGGACATAACCCGTGAGAACGAGGCGCTTCGTGCGCTTCTGGGCCTCGGCGATGTCGACGCACTCCTGCCAAGTGCACCCGATCGGCTTCTCGAGAAGGACATGGTAGCCCTTCTCAAGCGCCTTGAGGCACGACTTGTGGTGCAGCCGGTCTGGAAGCGAGATGACGACGGCGTCTGCTTCGACGCCGGCGTCAAGCGCCGCCTCCCAGCTCTTCCACGTCGGATACGTGGCGTCAGCGGGGAACTCCGCCACCGGGTCGGCGAGACCAGCGATCTCGAACTCGTCAGGGTGGGTCTTCGCATATGCCGCGTAGGCGCGGCCGCGAATCCCGTACCCGAGGATTATGGCCCTCACAGGTTTCATCAGACGACGATCTCCCATCCGTTGCGGTAGCATTCGCGCTTCGTCGAGATCCCCTTCGTCTCGCCTGCGGCGAGCTCCATCTTCTCTGGATCCCAGTCGAATCCGGTGTCATAGATGTAGGACATGTTGCAGAGGAGGCACAGCGTGCAGCTGCGGCCGCCGACCTCGGCAGGCGAAATCGTCATCTTGCGGGAGTCAATGCACTCGCAGAAATTCTGAATCTGGTTGGGGCTCAAATAGAGCCCTGCCTTTTCGATTTCGGCAGCGTACTTCTTCTCGAGGAGGTCGAGAGCCGCGTCAAGGCGGTTGTCAACCTTGACAGCTGCATCGGTACCGTAGTCCTTGCCGACAGACTCCGCGACGATGTGATCCTTCATGTAGGTGACGTCCTGAAGCGCCTTGCGGACGTCTTCAGTCGGACGGACGGTCGTGGCGTCAAAGCCAACCCAGACGGCAATCTTGCCGCGATTGACGGCGACAACGCCCTTGGTACCATAGAACACCGTGCCCCACACGCCAAACGGCCCGTGGTAGAGCTCGATGTCCTTGCCGTCTTTCTTCGACTTGAAGAGCATCTTCATGCCAAACTGGCGGCGACCGCCGTGGAATAGGTCGGTCGAGTACGGCTCGTTGGAACGGATGATCTTGTACGGACCGGAGTCGTCCATGTCAATGCCCCACTGCGCAATGTCGAGATGATGCGCACCCCAGTCGCCATTGTATCCAGAGCCAATGTCGTCGTCGAAGCGCCAGAACATCGGATAGAACGTGTTGACGCCGACCGGCGCGAGCTGGTTGGAGTAGGGACGCCACTTCGCAGGCCCAAGCCACATATCCCAGCCCTTCTCGCCGAGGAGCTCATAGCCCTCAGACTCTTTCGCGGCGTTCTCGGGCACGTCGAAGAAGCGGATCGGGTGCGACGGACCGCCAAGCTTCTTGCCACCGATGCCGTAGTTGGCGTCGACGTACCTGACGTCGCCGATGACGCCGCCGCGAACGAGCGACGCCGCCGTGCGGAAGACGCGCCAGGAGCGCTGCATAGAGCCGGTCTGGAAGACGCGGTCGTACTTCTTCTGGGCCTCGATGACCTTCTTGGCCTCGTCAATCGAATAGGTGAGCGGCTTTTCGCAGTAGACGTCCTTGCCGTGCTTCATCGCCTCGACGGAGATGTACGCATGCCAGTGGTCAGGCGTCGCTATGCAGACGGCGTCGATTTCGGGATTGGCGAGAACCTCGCGGAAGTCGGCAAACGTCGCGCACTTGGAGCCGTCCTTGTAGTGGGCGTTGACACGCGATGCGCCATCCTCGCGACGCGCCTTGTCGACGTCGCAGATCGCAACGACGCGAACGTTGGGCTGCTTGAGGAACTCGGTAAGGAGGAAGCGACCCTGAATGCCGATGCCGATCATGGCGACGTTGCGCTTCTCACCCGGCTTGAGCTCACGGACCCCAGCCTTGGCTGTCGAGCAGGCGGCGAACGTAGCGGCCGCGGCCGAACCAAAAAGAAAACTCCTGCGGTTGATGTCTATCATTTTATTTACTCCTTAGATATGCGCTGTATGCGCAGTATGTTTGCCAACAATCGAATTTGGATGCAAGCTCCCACGGGGCATGCATGTTGAGAAGAGGCGTGCCCATGTCGAGCACCTTCATCCCGAAACGCGCCATGTACTGGGAGATTGTGCCGCCGCCGCCCTTCTCCATGCGACCAAGCTCGCACATCTGCCAGGTAACGTCACCTTCTTCCATTATGCGGCGAATCTCAGCGACAAACTCGGGGCCGCAGTCGCTCGCGCCGCCCTTCGTCGTGCCGCCCGTATACTTCGAGGCGACGGGGCCCGCATGGAAGCGCGCGAGGTTGCCCGTAGAATCGACGTCGGGGAAGTGCGGATCGGACGCAGCGGACACGTCGGCCGACAGCATCGTGGAGCGCTCGAGCGCGCGACGGACGAGAATGTCGCGCGCGTTCTTCTCCTGTCGCTCGACCATCTCGGCGACAGTGTTCTCGAAGAAGCTCGACTGCATGCCGGTCGACCCCATTGAGCCGATTTCCTCCTTGTCGCACATCAGTATCGACGCTGTGACGTCTGGAACGTGGTCAGAAGCGTCGATGAGCGCCTGGAGCCCCGCGAACGAGCAGACGCGGTCGTCATGGCCGTAGCCCGCGATGAGCGCACGGTCAAAGCCGACTTCACGCGGCATGCCGGCGGGAACGATCTCGAGCTCGGCGGAGAGTAGATCGTCTTCGTCGATCTTGTATGTCTTCTTCAAGTAGGCGACAAGATCAGACTTGCCCGCCTTTGGCTCGGCGCCAGGCTTGTCGCCCTTCTCGGGCTTTGCGTAAGTAGTCCATGCGATGGCGTCGAGATCCTCCGCAGGGAAGAAGTCGGTAACGTGCTTCTTCTCCTGATCCCTGCCGAGGTGAGGCAGAATGTCGCTGATCATGAAGACGGGATCGCCCGGCGCGTCGCCTACCGCAATGTCAATCCTCTTGCCGTCCTTGCGGACGACGGTTCCGTAAAGCGCGAGCGGGAGGACGAGCCACTGGTATTTCTTGATGCCGCCGTAGATGTGGCAGTCGAAGTAGACGTAGCCGCCCTTTTCGTAAAGAGGCCTCGGCTTGAGGTCAAGACGCGGCGCATCGGTATGGCCGCCGACGATGCGAAGGCCGACTTCGGAAATCTTCTTCTTGCCGATCACGGCGGCCATGACGGTACGACCCTCGTAGCCACGGTATACCTTGTCGCCGGGCTTCAGCGTCTTAAACTTGGAGATATCATTGAATCCCCTCTTTTCGAGAAGCCGGACGCTCTCAGCGTAGCTGCGGCGTTCCGTCTTCGCAATACCTAGATAGCGCACATATTCGGCGCAGTATTCGGACATCGACTTATATTGGAATTTCATTCTTGGTATTATACCAAAAAGAACGCTCGCGCGGGGAGGAATTCTCGGGCTAAGCCGTTTTACCGGCAGGCGCGGGAGGCGGCAAAGTAGAGAAATGCCGCTGAAACCGCATGTGGCGGCAGAACGTCATCGGTGGCGAACGGAGTCTTGGCCCAGTCCGGACCATTCAACCCGTCGGAAAGACGGCGGGAAGTCCAGGCAGCGCGAGCGTTCGCAAGTATGAATTCGCGATAGCGCTCGCACCCAGGTCGCCGCGCAAGCTCGGCGAGGTGCCGTAGCGCAATCCCGTTTGAAATCGACTCTTCCGTATATTCCGCGCAGCGAACAATCCCGCCAGGACCCGCCGCGCCCACCATCCTGTCAGCGGCCTTCTTCGCGTTAGCGAGATACACCGCGCTTCCCGTAGCGCGATAGAGCCGCATCGACGCGCCGACGAACAAGCCGATGTCGCCCGTCCAGGCAAAGGTGGAATACCTGCCGTCGACGAGAATGCCCTCGCACACGGCGCCGGTCGACTTGTCGAACAAATGCTCCGCAGTCCACTTGTAGAGCTTACGCCCCTGCAGCAGATACTTCACGTCCTGCGTCGCATGGTACAGGTTGAGCGCGACGATGACGGCGCATAGGTTCGCTGACGCGCTCTTCGCGTTCCTCGCGTCGTTCCTGTGCCACATTCCGCCGCCAAGCGTGTTGTCCACCTGTTGAAGCCAGAGGGCGTCGTAGAGCTTGCGCGCCTCTTCAAGATACATCCCCTTACCCGTTACAAGCGAAGCGCGGGTACATGCCGCCGCCCATCGCAATACATCGCCGTTGCGGAAGTTGGCCGCGCGGTCGGGATACACCCTTGAGAAGTCGCCGAAATAGGCGTCAACCGCCTCTGTCGCGAGATCCTTGCGCCAGAACGTAGACACGTTGTCGAGAAGGAGATCGAACGCATACGTCGAAAACCTGTACGACGGCGCGATGCCGCCATTGCCGTCTGCTACGAGGGCAACGTCGTCGGAAAGCCGAAACTTGGCCCATATCGCCTTAGTCGCGTCTGCGCCACGCTGGTACCAGTACAGCTCGCGATCCTCGCCGCCCGGGCGCTGATCCGGCGCATCGTGCACAACGCCAGAACCACTCTCGGAGGACTTGCATCCACCAAGCGCGACAAGCGCGACAAGCACAACTGCAAGCCTCGTCGTCATAAACCCCTTTGCCTAAGGATTTCGTACATGGCGACAGAAGCGGCTGTAGCGGCGTTCAACGACTCGAAGCCACCAGGCATCGGGAGGACGGCTATAAAGTCGCACTTCTCACGCACAAGGCGCGAGATGCCGTTACCCTCGGCGCCTACGACGAGACCGACACGACCCTTGAAGTCGATGTCAGTGTAGTTCTTTGCGTCCTCTCCCCAGTCAAGCCCAGTGAACCAGAGTCCCGCCTCCTTTAGCTCTTCAATCGCGCGCGGCAGATTGACGACATGGGCTACCTTTATGTGCTCAGCACCGCCGGCCGAGACGCGGACGGCCGCGGGCGTTATGCCGCACGCGCGGTCCTCGGGTATGACGACGCCTGTCGCGCCGACTGCTGCGGCAGTGCGGAGAATAGCGCCGACGTTCTGCGGGTCTTCGAGATGGTCAAGGACGATCACAAGCGCGTTTTCGTCCCCTTCGACATCACGAACAATGTCCTCGATTCCGACATATGGATAGCCAGTCGTCTTTAGCGCGACGCCCTGATGGTGGCCGAAGCGCGTAAGGCGATCGAGCTGATCGCGGTCCATCGTGCGAATCATCAGCCGCCGCGACTGCGCCTCGGCGCGTATGCGCGCGATCTGGTCGTCCTCGTCGGGGAACGCAGGCGGCAGGACGATTTCAGACGCGGTGCGGCGAGCGGCGGCGAGAGCTTCCTCAACGGGATTTCTCCCGTAGATCCACTCGCCGCCGGTCACCAGCTCGCGCGGACCCTTGTGGTGCCTTGTGTTCTGGTAGTTTCCCAATTTGCCACCAGGCGTTACCGCTTGAGCAGAACGTCCTTCTCGTACTTCTCGACCTGCTTAAACCAGGCCTCGTCGGCTACGACTCCATTGCGCTTGCAGAACTCGGCCCAGACTTCATCGACAGGATAGTTCTTGTACTCCTCCTGGAGGACGAGCTGCGCCGTGAGCGCGCCCGTATTCTGGAGCTTCGTCAAGTCCTTCCACGGAACGAGCATCGCCTTGAGGAGCTCCTTCTGCATGTTGCGCATGCCGAGCACCCACGCAGCGACGCGGTTGATCGACGCGTCGAAGTAGTCGAGCGCGACGATGAAGTTCTCGGGGCCCATCTTGACGATTTCCTGCGCACAGGCGCGGAGGTCGTCGTTCTGGCGGATGACGTGGTCGGAATCCCACCTGACAGGGCGCGAGATGTGGAACGCGACCTTGCCGAACGTCATGAGGAACGAGCTGATCTTGTCGGCGACCGACTCGGTGAGGTGGAAGTGGCCCATGTCGAGAAGCGCGAGGATCTTTTGCTTCATCGCGTAGCCCATCACAAACTCATGCGAGTTCACGGTATAGCTCTCGACGCCGATGCCGAAGAGCTTCGACTCGAGGAACGGGATGACGGCCTTCTTGTTGTACTTGTACTTGAAGATCTTGTCGAGCGAGTCGGCCATGCGCTTGCGCGGCCCAAGACGGTCGCTGGGCTCGTCCTTGTAGCCGTCAGGGCACCAGAAGTTGATGCCGCAGGGGCTTTTAAGCTCCTTCGCGAAATACTCGCCGATCTTGAGGCACTGAATGCCGTGCTTGATCCAGAAGTTGCGGACCTTCGGGTCGGGGCTCGAGAGCGTGAGCCCGTCTGCCGCCATCGGGTGGGAGAAGAACGTCGGGTTGAAGTCGAGCTTGACGCCCGTCTTCTTCGCCCACTTAACCCACGGCTCGAAGTTCTTCTCGCTGAGCTTGTCGCGGTCGGTGACCTTGCCTTCGTGGATGCCGTAGCAGGCATGGAGGTTGACGCGGTGGCGCCCGGGAATCAGCGCGAGCGCGAACTCGAGATCCTTCATAAGTTCCTGCGGAGTCCTCGCCTTGCCAGGGTAATTGCCGGTCGTCTGGATGCCGCCCGACGCGCCGCCTGTCGTCTCAAAGCCGCCGACGTCGTCGCCCTGCCAGCAGTGCAACGAGATCGCGATCTTACCGAGGTCCTTGATCGCCTTCTCGGTGTCAATGCCGATCTTGGCGTACTTCTTCTGCGCTTCCTTGTAGCTCATTGTTCTCCTTTTTGTATGTTATTTAAACCACGAAATACGCGAAAAAACCTTGTTGCTTTTACTCGGGCTTGGGCAACTCGAACGAGCAGTCAGTCACGCGGACGTCCGTCGGCGCGAAGTCGCCGTTGTGATTTGTCGACTTGAACCATATCCATTCCTGCCCTGTGACCTTCACGCGGTCAAACCAGACGTTTTCCATTCCCCATGCGTAGCGCGAGACGAAGCGGCGCTCGGGGCCAGTCGTTTCAAGCGTAATGTTAGAGAACACCGAATCACGAAGCTTGAGGCCGATGAGGCCGTTGCACGCGCAGTCAGTCGCCGTTATGTTCGCGAGGATAACGTCGTGCACCCAAGCGCCGCGAATCCCCTGCGAGCGATGGAAGGAGGGATCATCAACAATACCGGAAGCCTCGACGTCGATAAGCTTGCAGTTGATTGCGAGGCAGTCGTCAGCCGTGAATGCATCAGCGGAAATAGACTTGACAAGGTGGTTGCGCACGAGCTTGCAGCACGGGCCATCGGACATCTCCGTCGTCGCGCCGCCAGTGACATAGCCGACGAGCTTGTTGCCGAAAACGAACGTGCGCGCGACCGAGCGGCCGCCCTTGTTTCGGACAATGCAGTCATCAAGCCAGCAACTCGAGTTTTCATCGACTCCCGCGAGCGCATATCCCTGGCCGCCCTCGTAGTCGCAGAAGATGTTTACGTCCTTGAACCTGAGCTTGTCGCAACCGGTACGCCCGCCCTTTATGCGCACGTCCTTGCGCGTGAGCCCGGGAGCCGGCATGATCGTCGTCCAGAACTTGCGATTGTTACCGCCGCCAATGCGTTCGGCTGAATATACGCCCGGCTTCGAGAGATACACTGTTCCGCCGTCGCCAGCTCTCTTGACCGCCTGTTTCAGCGTCTTGACAGGCGCCTCCTTGGAGCCGTCGTTGTAGTCTATTCCGTCAGTCTGGTCGACCCAGGCGACTTTCTTCGAGCCAAGGCTGTCGTTTTTATCCCAGTAAAGCAACAACTCGGGGAGCTCGTAGCTCGTACCGTCCTCGGCAATCGCCTTTGCGCCAACAACCAGCTTGTACTCAGTGAGCTTCGCCGGGTCGAACGACGCGGGATCGATCGTGAACCAGTGCTCGACAACTTTAGTCCTGTCGTTGAGGGTCGGCTTCTCGACCTTTGCTTCCTTCTTACCGTTTACCGTGAACTCGACGTAAAACGGCTTGTCGTAAAACACGACTGCGCCCGCCTTAAACGGCTCCTTGAGGCGCTGGCAGGGAATCACGTCCCACTGCGCAACAGGACGCGCGGCAGAAAAAGCTGTAGCACCTACCAGAACGGAGAGAAGCGAAATGACGTGCGCCGGCCTCATCTGTCAGAGCCCCTTCTTTGCGTACTTAAGCCCGATCTCGAGACCGCGAAGCTCGGCAAGCCCGATGAGCCGGCCGCCGTAGCTGTAACCGCAGTAGCACTTCTTGCCCTTGAGCTTCGCGAGCTCGTCGTCGATCTCCATAAGACGCCCGTGGTCGGGACGGACGACGATCTTTTCGCCGCGGCGCTTCTCCTCCTTCAGGAACTCCTCGAAAAGCTTCGGGATGTTCGTCTGTCCGCAGAGATGGCACTGCGACTCGTGGAATATCTTGTCGTCGGTGTACTCAAGGTTGCGGAAGTGGCAGAAGAAAACGCGCTTGCCGAACTTCTTCATGATCTCAACGGCGTCATTCTTAGGGTCGCCTCCGAGCGAGCCGGTGCAGAGCGTGAGACCGACATGCTTCGAGGGGCACTTCTTGTACATCTCCGCGATGTCCTTGGCGTTAGAGAGGATGCGTGGAAGCCCGAAGATCGGGCGCGGCGGATCGTCGGGGTGGATGCACATGTCGACGCCCGTTTCCTCGAGGACGGGCGAAATCTCGTTGAGGAACCAATACATGTTCTCGCGGAGCTTCTTGTCGTCGATGCCCTCGTAAGTCTTGAGCTGAGCGAGGAACTCCTCGGGGCTCAAGTCGTCGACCGTTCCAGGAAGGCCGCAGAGAACCGAGTCGGCAACGCGCTTTTTCTCTTTCGGGGAAAGCTTCTTCCAAAGACGTGTAGCACGATCGCGCGTCTTCTTGTCGTATTCCTTTTCGGCGCCGGGGCGCTTCAAGTAGAACATGTCGAAGCCGGCGAGTTCGTACTCGTTGTACTCAAGGCAAGTGGAACCATCGGGAAGAGCGTACTCGAGGTTCGAGCGCGTCCAGTCGAGGACGGGCATAAAGTTGTAGCAGACGGTCTTGATGCCGCATTTCGCGAGGTTTCTCAATGTCTGCTTGTAGTTCGCGACATATTTGAGGTAGTTGCCGGTGTGCTTCTTGATGTCCTCGTGAATCGGCACGGATTCGACGACGCTCCAGGTCATGCCGGCGTCCTTCACCTTCTTCGCGCGCGCCTTGATTTCGGCGACGGGCCACACTTCGCCCGGCTTCCTCTCATAGAGCGCGGCGACGATGTCGGTAACGCCCGCCTGACGGATTTCCTTCAACGTGATCGCATCTGCGTCACCATACCATCTCCATCCCTGCTTCATTTCTCAACCTTTCTTATTAAAGTTTTTACCAACCACTCTCCAACTCCAACTCTAAACTCCAACTCCTGACTACTGACCCCTGACTCCTGACCCCTAACCTCTACCTCCAACTCCAACTCTGAACTCCAACTCCTAACCCCTTATAACTCAACCTTCTTATAGTGCGGCACGAGGCCCTTCATAAAACACCAGCCGACAATGTACGCGACAGCGCAGTAGCTAAAGAGAATCATGTAGCCGGCGGGCTTGCCGGTATAGCCGCAGAACGAGAACGCGTCGCCCTGCTCCGCAGCGTACGTGAACAACTTGCCCGCGCACTTGTTCACCATGAAGCTGCCGCAGCCCGCTGCGAACTGCGCGATGCCGGTCAAGGTGCCGATCGTCGACTTCGGGAACATGTCGCCGACGACAGAGTATACGTTCGCAGACCACGCCTGATGCCCGGCGCACGCGAGGCCAATCAAAATAGCCGGCCACCACGCAGAGAACGAACCAAGCGGCTGCGCGCCGAGCGCGAGCAGCGGGAAGCACGCGAAGATGAACATCGCAACCATGCGGCCCTCGTAGGCGTTCATGCCGCGCTTGTCGACCATGTACGTCGGAATCTTGCAGAGATAGATCGAGACGAACGTGACGATCGCGTAAAGAGTGAAGATGAGCGCCATGCCCATTCCAGAGTCGCTCTTGTACCCGAACTGGTCGGAGAGATAGCCAGGCGTCCAGAAGAGGAAGAACCACCACACGCCATCGGTGAGGAAACGGCCAAAGACGAGCGCCCAAGTCTGGCGAAGCGAAAACGCCTTGGCGTAGGAAATCTTCTTTTCCTCCTTCGCCGGCTCGGCGGCGACCGGCTCCGCGCCCTCGTCCTGGTTGATGTACTTCAGCTCCTCAGGCGAGACGCGCGGGTTTTCGGCGGGTTTCTTGTAGAGCCAGACCCAGAAGCCCATCCACACGAAACCAAGGGCGCCTATGACGATGAACGCCATCTCCCAGCCCCAGAACTTCGCGATGATCGGAATCGTGAGCGGCGCGGCAAGTGCGCCGACGGAAGAGCCGGAGTTGAAGATCGAGGTAGCGAACGCACGGTCCTTCTTCGGGAAGTACTCGGCCGTCACCTTGATCGCCGCAGGGAAGTTGCCCGCCTCGCCGAGCGCGAGAACTGCGCGGCACGCGAGGAAGAGCCACACGGACGCCGTGATGCCCATCATGGCGACGAAGCCGGCGGCCTTGAGCGCGGAAGTGCCGACGCCGCACGCCGCGTGGAGACACGCGCCGAGCGACCAGATGAAGATCGCCCACAGATACCCCTTCTTCGTGCCAAGCTTGTCGATGAACTTCCCGGCAAAGAGGTTGCACAAGGCGTAGATGATCGAGAACACCGCCGTGATCGTGCCGTAGTCGTTGTCGGTCCAGTTGAACTCAGGCGAGATAAAGTCCTTCCACGTGAGCGAGAGAACCTGGCGGTCGAGGTAGTTTACGGTAGTTGCAAAAAACAGCAACGCACAAATGACCCAGCGAAAGTTGGACATCTTAGAAGTTTGATTTTCGTTCATGTGGTAATTATACCAAATCTAAGCCACCCGCCGCCACACCGAATTCGCCAAAGTTTGCACATATTGGAGACAATTGAAGTTGGAGGTAAAGATAGGGGTCAGGGGTCAGGGGTCAGGAGTTGGAGTTCAGAGTTGGAGTTGGAGAGTGGTAGGGAGTTTTTAGCCACAAAGAACAGGAGAAGCAGGAGGTGTCAGGGGTTGGAGTTTAGAGTTGGAGAGTGGAGTTGGAGAACGGAGTTGGCGGTTGAGCGAAGGTCCGAGGCCGGAGAGCCGACTGGCGCACGAGAGCACGTTTGCGGGCCCGACGTGATTTTGACCACCAGCGTAGAGGGCGCGCGTGAAATGCACCTGCGGCGAAGCCGTCAGGTTCCCCGACGAGCGCAGCGAGGAGCCTTGCGAAGCAAGGTCGCAAGAGGGTGCGCGCGCGCGTCAAAATCATGTCGGTGGGGTGCCTGCAAACTGCGGGTCGGTATCCCCCGAGGCGAAGCCGAGCCGCGAAGCGGTCACTAGAGGGGTGCGAGCAGGTCGGGCGCAGGCCTCGGACGCCGCCAACGAGCGAGGTCGGGCGCAGGCCACATCATCGGGCGGCGCGGCTCAGCAAGCGAGGTCGGGTGCAGGCCTAGGCCACCGCCAACGCTGTCAATCGATCTTGAGAAGCTCTTCCCTGGGAAACGCCTGCTTTTGCGCTGCCGCCGCCTCTGGCGAGATCGCCGCAGGCGCGGGCGCTGCAACTGTCGGCGGAAGCGCGTTGGGCGTATACTCCACTGGCGCGAAAACCTCGACGCGCTTCGGGCGCGTCGGCATCACAAGGCGAATCGGCGCCGGAGGGAGCTCGCCCGAGGAAATGTCGGTCCTAAGCCCCTTAACGCCCTTCGCACCCACCTGCCACGAAGTCCTCGCCGCGGCAAGTGCGACGCGTTCCTCCTCTTCGGAAAGAACAACGAATGCGAACGATGGTCGCTTCTGCTGCTCACGCTTCTCGGCGCGAAATCCAACCGCCTCATACGGAAAGACAAAAGCGATTGCAGCGGGAATTACCGCAATCTCGAGAAGCAAGATTGCCTCATGCCTCAGCGAACGCAGCGAATGCGGACGCCATCCGCTCATTCGTCCACCTTCCCCGCCCTCTTCTCGGCGAAAAGCACGCTGCCGACCCCGCTGCGCCTGGCCATCGCGGCTATCTTCATCAGCTCGCCCGTCGCAACGCGGCGGTCCGCGAGAACGAGAAGCTTCTTGCGTTCCGACTTCGAGACGCGGTCTTCAAGATGGGAGACGAACGCGGCGGCCGAAGTCTCGTCGCCTATCGTATAGCGAGCGTCGTCGAAGAAGACGAGCGTTTCGTGCGGCATCGGCATGACGAGCGCGACAAGCGATGCACTTTCGCCGTCGTCGAATCCGCTCGAGTCCGGGAGGTCGAAGAGTGCCCCGCGATTCGTCACTAACGTGCCACCGACCATGTGGAGCATTAGAAGCAAGAGAAGAACCGTCAACCACGGAACTGCGGCGACAAGCGGCTTCATCCATGCCGGCCCATGCCGCCATATCCCCTGAGTGCGTTCGGGCGTCCACTTCCAGGGACTCACTTCTTCGCCTCCCTCGTTGCAATATAGCCGGTGATCTGGCTCGCCGCGGCCTCCATCTCAACAACAATACGCTCCATACGCACACGAAGGACACCGTACATAACGGCAACAGGGATCGCGACGCCAAGGCCGAGCGCCGCCGAAAGAAGCGCCTCCATAGAAGAGTTGAGAAGATCGGCACGCGCGACAAGCTCCTGCGAGTTGACAAGGAGAACCGTCTTGATGAAGCCGATGATCGTGCCGAGAAGACCGATAAGCGGCGATATCTGCCCTATGATAGCAAGCGCGGCAAGGCGGCGGTCGAGACGGCTAATCTCGGCGCGTCCCTGCGAATCAACGGCCTCGCGCAGTACGCGGGCGCCTGCGTCGCGATGGCGGATGGCGGTCGCGACGACGCTTGCGACCGGAACGGCCGTGTCGTCGCAAATCGCCAGCGCCTCTTCGGCATTGCCGCCGCCGAGGACGTTGATGACGCCCTTCACAAAATCCTGCCAGTCGATCTGGACGCGCCTCAGCTCGAAAAAGCGCTCGAAGAAAATGACGACCGCCGCGACGGCAAGCGCCACGAGCAGCCAAAACACGGGTCCACCTGATATCGTCATAGGAAGTTTCCTTTCCTCTTGATGCGCTCGATGCGCTTCGCGGCCTCGACGGCCGCTGGAACGTCGCTTGCGACAACCAGCTCGAGAACATGCACCGCCTGGAAGTCGCGGCCGCGCGACTCGTACTCATCGGCAAGCGTAAAAGCGGCGCGCGAAAACGCCGCGCGCGCCTCGTCGTCTATGCGTACTCCCTGCGTGCGTGCCATGCGGTAGGCGAGAACGACGTCCGTATAGTAGCGGTCTATGGCATCGTCCATGCGCTTCAGCTTCTCGAGCGTCTTCGCTGCCTTGTAGGAGACGGAAATGCGTTGGCTCGGGGAAAGCGCCTCGCCGTCGCGGACGCCACGATACGCCTCAAAGGCCTCCTGGTAGCGCACAGGATTGTCCGCACCCATCGCGAAGAGCGCGTCAGCGCCGAGAAGCTTCGCGCTGAGCTTGTCCGCAGCGTCTACACCGTCGGCAAGGGCGACCCTCTCGAGAACCAGAACCGCCTCGTCAAATCTCGCAAGCTCGATAAGCGCCTCGCCCTGGACGAGAAGCCCGCGCAGCGACGACGACGAATCAGGGTACTTCTCGGCAAGGCGCGTGACCGTCTGTATCGCGGTCTGGAAGTCATTCTCGGCAAACGCCGCGCGCGCCGACCACACGAGCGCCTCGGGCGCGTCTGGCGAATCGGGAGACATCTCGGCAAACTCGGCAAATAGCTTGCGCGACTCCTGCCACGCGCCGCGGTTGTAGGAGTGCTTCGCAAGCCAAAGGACGGCCATCGACCTCGTGTCGGCGTCGGCGGACTCCGACGCAATTCGGCGAACGAGGCGCTCAGCCTCCTCGTCAAGTCCCTGCCCGTAAAGGCACATCGCCTCAAGGTAGTCCATCCGCGACTTGCGCGATGCATCCTTCTCGGCAACTTCCCTGAAGACCTTCTGCGCCTCTGCAAACCTGTATTCGCGATAGAGGTCGCGCCCGCGGTCCTCAAGGTCCCTGAGACGGACGATGTCTTTTATGCGAGCAGCAGAGTCAGTCGCCGGATACTTCGCCAACACCGTCCTGTACTTGACAAGCGACTCGTCTATCTTCCCCGACAAGGCGAGCACGTCGCCCTGCTTGACGATCTCCCTCGCACGCACGGAGTCGCCGGTAGCCGTCTCCTCGGCCCGCCTGAAGGCCTCGAGCGCGTCGTCGTACTTGCCGAGCTTTTCAAGAGCCCAGCCAAGGCCGTCCTGAAGAGGCGACGACTTCGCCGAGTCTGGCCACGTCTCGAAAGTCTCCTTGTAAGCGGCAACGGCCTCGGCGTAGCGGCCGCCGTCGAGGCACGCGTCGGCTATCGCAGACATTCCGTCACGCGCGCCTGGCGCATCGGGCGCGGCGCGCACTAGCGAGCGGATGATCGTAGCGCCTTCGTCGAGCGTCTCGGACTTTGCAAGCAGGAGCCGGCCAAGGGCGTAGCCGACGCGCCGCTTCGACTCCGACGACAGGCTGCGCTCGAACGCCGCGCGGAGAAGCTGCTCGTCGTTGAGGTTTACGCTTGCCACGGCGAAAGCCCTCTCGCTCGCGTTTGTACCGCGCGCGGCAACGGTGCGCCATATCTCCTCGGCGCCTTGCCTGTCGCCGGTCGCTGCCATAAGCCCCGCCGCAAACATCTCGGAATCTTCATCGTAAATTTCGCCTGGGGCGTCCTTTACCACCTTGAGCGCCTCGGCTGCGCCCTTCTCGGACATTGCGATGCGCGCCTTAAGACGCGTCGCAAGGCGCGCGTAGGCAGGATCCGCAAACTTGCGGTCGGCGAGAAGATAGCCTGCCTGCGCCATCTTGCCCGTCTCAACGAACGCAAGCGCGCGGTAGTAGATAAACGGCTCGCCCTCTGGGTTGCCCCAACCCTCGATCGCCTCGATAAGCTCCTTCCACTTGCCCTCGCGGGCGAAGCTCTCGACAATGACAACGCGGGCGGCGGGGGCTTCGGACTTTGCGGCATGAGTGCGCGCGACGCCCCAAAGCCCGTCGCGAAGCGCTTCGCGCGCGATGGCAAGTTCGTCGCCAAACGCCGAGAAAGCCGCCATAAAACCAATGGCGCCCATCAACAAGCTTCCGACAACTCTAAATTCAACTTTCAACTTTTCAACTTTCAACTTTTAGCTCCAAGCTCCAAGCTCTAAGCTCCAAGCTCTAAACCAATCCTCCAAGATAGCCCATTTCCGCGAGCAGCTTCTGGTTCTTCATCCAGTTGGGCTCGACGTTCACCCAAAGTTCCAGCGAGACGGGAACCCCGAACACTTCCTTAAGTTCACGCTCCGCCGCCTTGCGAACGGCCTTAATCGTAGACGCCGCTCTGCCGATGACTATCGGTTTCTGAGAAGGACGATTTACGAGCACTTCGGCTTCTGACTTCCAGCGCGACCCCTCGTCAACGACGCACTTTACTATTATCCCGAGTTCGTGCGGCAACTCCTGGTGGAGATGGGCGAGATACTTCTCGCGTATCACATCTGCAATCGCAAGCTTGCGCGGATAGTCTGTCACGATGTCTTCATCGAAAAGAAGCTCGCCTTCTTCTGCGAAACCAAAAAGCGCATCGAGAACCGGCTTCGCGCCCCCCTCGGTCGTGGAAATCGACTTGACCCAAAGAGGAATTGTTCCTTTCTCCAACTCTGAACTCCCACTCTGCCCCCTGACCCCTGCGTACTGACTCCTGACTCCTTTCTCCAACTCCAACTCTGAACTCCAACTATCCCCTCTCGCTTCCTCCCACGCATCGCGGAACATCTTCTCGAAGAACGGCGACTTATCGGCCTTGTTGAGGACGAAGACGACCTTCTCGGGCTTCTCCTTCGCAACGCGCTGCATCCAGCCGATGTCCTCGAGCTGCGGTTCCTGCGACGCGTCGAAGACTACGCATGTGATGTCGGTTCCGGCAGCGCTCCTGCGCGCCATGCGGTTGAGGAGCGTGCCGAGGGTGCCGACGGCCTTGTGAAGGCCGGGCGTGTCGAGGAGAACAAGCTGCCCGCGCGGGTCTGCGACGATGCCGCGAATCGTGTTGCGCGTCGTCTGCTCGACTGGGGAGACGATCGAGACCTTCTCCCCTACGAGCGCGTTCACGAGCGTGGACTTTCCCGCGTTCGTGCGCCCCACGACTGCGACTGTCGCGACCTTCGCCATTACGGGACTGGGAAGTTCGCGACGAGTGCCGCGGCTTCGCGCTTGACTCTCTCCTGGACGGTTGTGTCTGCGATGTTGTCGAGAACGTCGGCGATCCACGTGCCGATCTTGATCATCTCGGCTTCCTTCATGCCGCGCGTCGTCGCGGACGCAGTGCCGACGCGAATGCCGGAAGTCTTGAAGGGAGACTCGGTGTCGTAGGGGATCGTGTTCTTGTTGACGATGATGCCGGCGGCGTCGAGAGCGGCAGCGGCTTCCTTGCCGGTGATGCCCTTCGACTTCTTGACGTCGACGAGGAAGAGGTGGTTGTCAGTGCCGCCGGAAACGATGCGGTAGCCGCGATCCTGGACGGTCTTGCACATCACCTGGCAGTTCTTGACGACCTGCTGGGCATAGCCCTTCTTCGCCTCGCTCATCCACTCGCGGAAGACGACGGCCTTCGCGGCGATGATGTTCTCCAAGGGGCCGCCCTGCATGCCGGGGAACACCGCCGAGTCGAGCGCCTTAGCCCACTTCTCCTTGCAGAGCACCATGCCGCCACGCGGACCGCCGAGCGTCTTGTGCGTCGTCGTCGTGACGAAGTCGGCGTAGGGAACAGGCGAGGGATGCGCACCGCCGGCGACGAGGCCGGCGATGTGCGCCATGTCGACCATCATGATGCAGCCGACCTTGTCGCAGATCTCGCGGATGCGCTTGAAGTCGATCGTGCGAGGATAGGCCGAAGCGCCGGTCAGGAGAATCTTGGGCTTGATCTCAAGCGCCTGTTTCTCCATCGCGTCGTAGTCGAGCATCTCCGTCTTCGGGTCGACGGTGTAGGGAACGATGTTGTAGATCTTGCCCGAGAAGTTGACGGGCGAGCCGTGCGACAGGTGGCCGCCCTGGTCGAGCGACATCGACATGATCGTGTCGCCGGGCTTGATCGTCGCGAAGTAGACGGCCATATTCGCGGCAGAGCCGCAGTGGGGCTGGACATTCGCGTGCTCGGCGCCGAAAAGCTCGCACGCGCGCTTCCTCGCAAGCTCCTCAGCCGCATCGACGGGGAGGCAGCCAGAGTACCAGCGCTTCCCCGGATAGCCCTCGGCGTACTTGTTCATGAGAACAGACCCAGCCGCCTCGCGGCACGCGCGGGAAGAGGTGTTCTCAGACGCAATCAAGTTGATCTCGGCGTCCTCCTGCTTGGTCTGCGCCTCGATCGCGGCATAGACCTCGGGATCGTCGTGCATGAGCCCCGAGCAGTCGGAAAGACGCTCGGCACGCTCGAGCTTCCAGCGGCGGCGAGCGTGACGCTCGCTCTCGTCGACTGGAGTCGCAATGAACGCCTTTGCGATTTCTACGGCATAGGCGGGAGAGACGACGTCTGCGCCGAGGCAGAGCACGTTCGCGCCGTTGTGCTGGCGTGTGATCGTCGCCGCGTCGGTCGTCGCGCAGACAGCGGCACGGACGTTCTGGAAGCGGTTTGCGGCCATCGACATTCCGATGCCTGAGCGGCACACGAGTATGCCAAAGTCGGCCTCGCCCTTCGCAACGGCCTTCGCGACCGCCGCCGCGTAGTCGGGATAGTCGCAGCTCGTCTTGTCTGCAGGACCCATGTCAATCATCTTCGCCGCGCCCGCAAGAGCGCCTACGAGGGCGGCCTTTAGCTCGACGCCGCCATGGTCGGAACCAATCGCAATGTTCATCGTGTTTTCCTTAGGTGTGACGACCCGCCTTGGCGCTGTTTTTAGACACGCAGGAACGCGTATCACCGCCGACAGCGGTCGTATGGGAGATATTATACCAAAAATAGCGGCAGAAATGCCGTCAGTCTTCGTCTGAAGCGGCGGGATCCTTGAGCTTTACGCCAATATCCTTGAGGCGAAAGGCAGCCAACCCCCCAGCAGGCCCATTCCCCGAAGTCTTTTCCATGCGAACATTTTTCCAGTATTTCGCAACTATCGGATTTTCAGGACTTCTTCCTGCTGAAGCGGATTGACCTTCGCGAGCTTGCTCCACCCAGGATTGGACGCATAGGACTTCGCGACCTTTCCGTTGACAACAAGCTGTATGATGCACCCTGTCACCCGAGTTCCGGACGTGGTAGTCTTGGTGCTCGTCGACGAATTCCTGCCACGGCCACCGCCGCGATTGCCTGTCGTGATAGTCGTGTGCACGAGTTTCGCCTCTGGAGACGAGATTTCCGTCTTGAAGTTGCCCTTCTCGTCGAGCGAAACGTCAACCGAACTTTCCTGGAGCATTGTGGGCGATCCGTCGGTCAGCCCGATGAAATAGCATTTGAGCTTCACCGCGTCTTCCGCCGGAAGATTCTTGCCGCGCAGCGAAACGGAAACCGGCCACGAAACGATGCTCGTAACCGTCTTCGTCTTCGACCCCTTGCCCGACTTTCCGCCGCCATTTATCGTCTTCTGCGTAGTCGACGAATTGCCAACGCGCATGGAGCATGTGTAGGGCTCCGCAGCGACTCCCGAAAGGACTGCGAACGCAACTGCGGCGACTATACTGATTCGTTTCATTTTGCTGAAATCAGAAGAACCACTTCGCCACGGCGAGAAGACCCTGCTTCCACGGAACGCGGTGCGAAACGCCCGACTTGCCCTGGAACTCGGAGAGGTGCTCGACATACCAGTCGTAGTTGCGGATAAGCGCCTGCTTGTTGGAGTGCTGGGGCTTGAAGTCGAGTATCTTCTCGGCCTTCTCGATCGAGACGAACGAGTCGGTGGAAGCCGTCTCATAGACCCACGGATAGAGCGGCGAAAGGTGGAGTTTCTCGAGGATGCGAAGGATGAAGACGATTGGCTTCACGGGGGTGCCGCGGATCTTCTTCCCGTGCCCCGCGTGATCGAGGACCGCCTGGTAGTCCTCCTTCATCGTCGTGAACTCCTTCGCGCCGATGTTGAACTCGGTCGCGACCTTGTCCTTCGGATAAGTCATCGCGTTCCAGATCGCATGGTCGAGGTCGTCGACATCCATCAGCTGGTAGCGGTTGTTGCCACTGCCGATCATCGGGAAGCCGTGGCCGGTGTACGCCCAGTCGTAGAAGAGCGCGAAAACGCCAAGGCGCTCGGGACCGATGAAACTCTTCGGGCGGATGATCGAAACGCAGTAGCCTTCCTTGATCGCCGCGCGGCAGATTTCCTCTGCATCGATCTTGGCCTGCCCGTAGGGGCCAACGCCGATCAACGGATCGGTCTCGTAGATCGGATGCTTCTTAGGAACGCCGTAGACGGCGGTAGAGGAAATCTGCACCATCCTGTCACAGCCGAACTTGCGGCACGCGGCAAGGACGTTGCGGCAGCCGTCAACCTCGGTCGTGAAGATGTCCTTCTCGGAGTAGAGCGGAAGCGCCGCGGCACAGTGAACTACGATATCGCAGCCCTCGACACACTTCTCGACCGCGGGAACGTCGCGCACGTCGCCAAGAGTGAACTTGAGCCACGGCTCGGACTTCTCGGGATAGTCGAAGTCGGCTATGTCGAGAACACGGATTTCCTCCACGCCCTTAGTGCGGAGAAAACGAATGAGGTTGATGCCGAGAAAGCCCGAGCCGCCTGTGACGAGGACCTTCATCGTGCACCTCACTTCGCTTCAGGAGCGGCAGGAGCCGGCGCCGCAGGAGCTGGCTCGGGAGCAGCCACAGGGGCAGCCGGAGCAGGTGTCGCAGGCGCCTCAGGCGCAGCAGGCACTTCGGGAACGGCCGGGAGCTCGGGAGCCGCAGGAAGCGCAGGCGCGGTCTCGGCCGCGGGCTCCGCCTCACGCGCCATCAGGCTGCGGGAGTGGACGGTCGAGGTAAGACGCGCGAGAACGAGCGTGTTGAGAAGGAAGATCGCGCCGAGAATCGCAGTAGTGCGGATAAGGACGTTGCCTGCGTCAGCGCCAAGAGACGCCTCGAGCATTCCGCCGCCGAACGCGCCGCCGAGGCCGCCTTCTTTCGGCTTCTGAAGCATGACGACCATAGCCAGAAGAATGCAGACAAGAACTTCTACCACATAGAGAAACCCGATGAGAATAGGCATTTTGCTTTCCTTTCGTTAATGAGGTGATATTATACCTCATTTTTGGGCTTCTCGTCAATGGCGGGCAGTCTGTAGCCAAGCGGCTCGCCTGCGACCCCGAATCCGTTGCGCGGCGATACCTTTATCAGCAGGTCGCCCTTCGACTCAAGAAGATCGGCATCGACAAGGAACACCAGCGGCTTGTTCGCCACATTGCTCTCGGGCGACCTATGGTAGCCCTCGGCGAACGCGAACTTCCTGTCTATTCCGCCAGCCTTGCCGGAGATCTCCACGGCATAGTCGATCACCCTGCCGCAACCCTGGCGGTTCGCGACGGGGATGGTCACTTCGAGGACACGTCGATCCTCTGACTTAACTCCCCAGCCACCTCGGTTCTTGCCGGTCGTAATGCGGGCGGCAAGTTCTGCACCGACAGGGAACTGCGGCGGGACACTACCCTCGACGCGCGCTTCAAACGAGAACTGCATCGGATCCTTCGCCGGAAGCGGAACGACCCAGTCCTCGGCAAGCTGGCTCATGCTCTCGAAATCGCGACGCTCAAACACAATGCAGTCGTCGTAGACACGGGCGAGGAGCCCTTGATGTCCATCCCTTGTATACAGACGGCGCATGATCTTCTTGGCGTTGTCCGCAGACTCATTTTCGCCGGTGTTGTCGTTCTCGCGCCAATAGGGATGGAGGTCGGCGCATTCACCGCCTGTATAGCTGAGCGAACTCGCGTCAATGGCGGTGAACGTACCCTGCCAGATTGCGCGCTCGAGCGTTAGCGACGCATGTGAATGACCAGTTATCGCGATCGCATTGCGGTATTGCGACAGCGTCTTGGTCAAGCGACCGTCGTCACGCCCCCAAAGAAGCGGTCCATGGCACGTATTCTTCGGCGGCGGATGCTGGAGATAGAAGAACGGCTTTGAGGGGTCTATAGTATTGCCATTCTCCTTGAACCAGTCGGGCGTCTGCGGAACGCCCACCTCCTCGCGCAACCTGCACTTGTCTGCGATCCAATGGGCGCCGACGAACGTGTAGCCCTTCACCTCCTTGCGCCATATCGGGGCATACTCCTCCCCGAACGCCTTCTTCCATGCGGCAGCGAGGTCGGCGTGGATCGTGTGCGGGGCATAGTCGTCGCCAAACATATTTTTTCCGGCGTTGCCGTATTTGAAGCCCTCCCAGTCGTGGTTGCCGTAGACAAACAACCGCTCGACATGTCGCCCATCTGGGGCCTTGTCGTCTGGGAACACAGAGCGCCACACCCTCCCGACTTCCTCGAGCTCCTCGACAAAGCCACAATCCGCAAGATCGCCGCTTATAGTTACGCCGTCCACTCCCTGGTCGCGGAACCACTCCAAGGTCTTGCGGAACATCTCCGCACCAGCGAACGTGTCCTTGCCGTCCTTGCGATCGAGGCGGATGTGGATGTCGCTAACAATGCCGAAAACGAGATTCGGGCCGGAGCGTTTCGAAAGTAGGCTGCAGCCGCCAAAGCCGCCTGCAAACATTCCCCAACCGAAGAGACCCATCGCCCCTTTCGCGAAATCACGCCTGTTGATCTGAACCATTTGACTTTCTCCTTTTCCTGAATTATACCAAAAAACCGCTTCACATGCCTGCCAGGCCGGAACGACCGCCCCTAATGGAAAGGACGAATCGGGCGCCAGTCGGAACGACAGGCGAGAAAACGACGTCGCCGCCATGGAGACGCGCTATGCGGCGAACTATCGCAAGGCCAAGCCCTGCACCGCCAGATTCCGCCGCGCGCGCAGGATCGACGCGGTGAAAACGCTCGAAGACCCTTTCCGCGTGCTCGGGCGGTATGCCGATGCCATGGTCTTCCACCATAATGGAGAAACCGCGCGCCGTGCGAGAAACGGAAACTGCGACGTCAGGCGAACCTGAATGGCGTATCGCGTTCGAGACGAGATTGCCAATCGCTTCGCCAATTAGCCGCGCGTCGATCTTCGCGACGCAGGGCGCTTCGGGTGCCGTGAACGACAAGGCGATTCCCGCGGCCTCGGCTTGGGGCCGCATCAAGTCGACGCTCTCCCTCGCAAGATCAACGAGATCCGTCTCGGCAAGGTCGAGCGTCTCCCCTTCGCGCTCAAGCCGCGCAAGATCGAGAATCTGCTGGACGAGCGCGTTGAGCCGCGTCGACTCCTTTGATATCATCGAAAGAAGAGGCCGCTGCGCTTCGGAAGCGCCGCCCTCTGAAAGCATCTCCGCCGCGCCGAGGATTCCAGTGAGCGGAGTCTTGATTTCGTGCGAAACGTCGGCCACGAATTCGCGGCGAAACTTTTCAGTCCGCGCAAGCTCGCGTATCCTGATGCGCTGGCGATATAGCGCGAAGAAGAAGACGAACACACCCGCTGCGCCTGCAAGAGCGGCAAGGACGAATAGCCGGTACGTGCGGCGAAAAGGAGCGAACACTTCTTTGCGAGAGCGGATTAGCCAGACTACGTATTCGCCGCTCGACGCTTCTGCGCTTAGCCAATGCTCCTTGGAGTCGACGGGGTTTCGCCTCGTATCGAAGATGCGTCCGCCGCCACTCGCCCGAACTGAAAGCTCGTATCCTCGCGCACGGCACACGTCGCCGAAGGCGCGCACGGCTGCAAAGTCCTGCGTGCGCAGAGGCTCGGCGAGAGTCATTGCCGCGAGCTCGGCGCGCGTCTCAAGATCACGCTTCGCGTCCAAGTAGACAGAAAGCCGATAGACGCCGATGCTGACATAGAACGCAAGCACCAGAAACACGAACGCCGCCGCTGCAAGGTACGGCGCAGAAAAAGAAAATATCTTTCCAAATTTCATTCCGCTATCAACTCCAACTAAATCTCCCCACCACTCTCCAACTCTGAACTCCAACCCCTGACTCCTTCGTACTGACCCCTAACCCCTGACTCCTGACCCCTAACAACTGACCCCTAACCCACTCTATACCCAACGCCTCTTACAGTCTCGATATGGTCTCCCCAGCGCCCAAGCTTCTGCCTGAGTTTCGCCACCTGGACGTCAACGGTGCGCTCGTCAGGCGGACGCGCGAAGACGCGCCCCCTATGCGCAACGAGGCGAACGAGCAAATCAAACTCGCCCGGCGTCAGGTCAAGCGTCTTCCCGCGAAGCGTGGCAACGCGAGAGCTCTCATCGATCTTAAGCCCGTCGAAGTCCATTCCCTCGGTAACTGGGAGTCCCCTTCTCAAAACCGCCTTCACTCGCGCAAGCAGAACCTTCCTGTCAAACGGCTTCGTGACATAGTCGTCTGCACCAGCGTCAAGGCCGCGCACGATATCCTCGCTTGCGGTACGCGCCGTAAGCATGACGATGCGCGTCGCAGAAAGCGCTGGAGTTTCGCGTATCCGTCTTGCAATCGAAAAACCGTCGAGGCCAGGGAGCATCACGTCAAGAAGGACAATATCTGGCTTGTCGCGCACCACCATCTTGAGCCCATCGTCGCCGCGCGGAGACGACACGACGTCGCTATATCCCGCGCCGAGAAGCGCCATCTCGAGAAGCGCGCGAATTGTCGCGTCGTCCTCTACGATCCGTATCTTTGCGATCTCTCCCATGTCCTAAAGCGCCGCAAGGATTTTCTTCGCCCACTCTCGCGCCTTGTCGAACTGCGCGAATGAATAGCTTTCGTTCGGAGAGTGAATCCTGTCTTCGGCCTGCCCCCAGCCGACGATAAGGGGCGCGGCGCCAGACGCCTCGCGCAAGATCGAGAGAACGGGAATCGACGCGCCACACCACTGGAACGCAGGCCCGCGTGGATCCATCTCCGTAAGGACATCGGCCGCAAGCCGGAAGAGCGGCGAGGATAGCGGCAGGCGAAACGCCGCAGAACCCTCGACGACATCCTCAAACGCGAGCTTCATTCCCTTCGGGCACCTGTCCTCAAGATGCGCACGCACCGCGGCAAATGCGCCGCGCGGCGACTGGCCGGGAACGAGGCGCATCGAGATCTTCGCAAAAGCGGACGAAGGTATAATCGTCTTAGCCCCGGGGCCGCCGTAGCCGGAATGGATGCCGTTCACCTCGATCGTCGGCTCAAAGGAGTTGCGCTGCACGAGCGTCTTGCCTGTCTGGCCTCCGCACGGGTCGCACCCGATGTCTTCGGCAAGCGACTCGTCGGAAGGCCCGAACATCTCGGCAGTAGAAAGCTCGTCGTGCGTAGGGTTCTCGATACCATCGCGAAATCCGGCGACCGCGATCGACCCGTCGGGGAGATGGAGACTCGCCATGAGCTCAGCAATGCTCTGGGCGGGATTTGGCGATATGCCGCCGTATTCGCCGGAGTGGAGATCGCGGTTCGGGCCTGAAAGCCGCACGGTGAAATGGGATATTCCGCGAAGACCTGCAATGATCGCGGGCCTCAGAGCGGGCGCGGCGGACGTGTCGCAGACGAGCAGCACGTCTGCGGCAATGCGGCGGCGCAGCGAGGAAACGAGATCGGAAAGAGACTTGCTTCCCGACTCCTCCTGACCGTCGAGGACAATCTTGATGTTGATCTTTCGGCCGTCGGACGCAAGATAGTCGCGCAGACCGCATAGCAACGCGAACGTCTGGCCCTTGTCGTCGTTTGCGCCGCGGCAGTAGACACGATCGTCAACAATTGTCGGTTCGAAAGGCGGCGTACGCCACTCTTCGAGCGGATCCGGCGGCTGCACGTCGTAATGACCGTAGACAAGCACTGTCGAGGAACCCTCGTCGCCCTGTCGCTCGGCATACAGGACAGGTGGAGGAAGCGACCCTTCAGACGCAGGAGAACCCTCGCCCGGATAGAGCATCTCCGCCGTAAAGCCAAGCTTTATCAGCCATTTACGCAGCCACGACGCACAAGCGACGCACTCCTTAAGGCGCGACGGATCTGAGCCCACGGACTCGTATTTCAAAAGCTCGCGCCATTCATTAAGAACAGACTCTTCCATTTTCCATTGCCCTTTCTTGAAACTACATCACGCCAACAAGCCATGCGAGGACGAGAAGCGCGAGAACCGCTGCCGCAGCGAGCGCTGCCGTAGACGCCAGCTTCCTCATACGCTTGCGCCGCTTCAGACGGTCGACGAAATCCTGTATCTCCACGTCCTGCGTCTCGAACGCAAGCGGATCGCCGTCGGCCGTGGCGGTGTTCGCGCTCTTCTCCAGAAGCGCGCGCATACTCACTACCGTCGGCGCTGAATCTGCACGGCGGCCGAACTTGGTGCCTGGCGTCGGCGTGTCCTTGAGGCGGTAGCCGATCTTCTCAAACTCCTTGATAAGCGCCGCCGGCGTTGCGATGCGTCTGTCACACTCCTTCACGCACATGCGTCTTATGATGACCGCAAGCTCGGGCTTCACGTCGGGATTCATGTCGCGTATGTCAGGGAACGGTTCGTTCGACAGAGTCTGGACGAGAATCTGCGGCGCGTTAGGACCGTCGTAGGGAACGCGCCCCGCGATCATCTCGAAGAGAACGACGCCGAGCGAATAGATGTCTGCACGAACGTCGACAGCAGACGCGTCAACCGCCTGTTCCGGCGCGACATACGCCGGCGTCCCGAAAACGCTTTCCGCCTCGGTGCACAGCGAGTCGCGAAGCCCATCGGCCTTGGCAATGCCGAGATCGACGAGCTTCACCGTCCCATCGGGCTGGATCATTATGTTTTCGGGCTTTATGTCGCGGTGGACTACGTGATATTCCTGCGCGGCATCGAGTGCAGACGCAATCTGCAGCACGACTTCTACGGCGCGGTCTGGGGCGAAACGCCCCGCGAACGCGAGCGCCTGGCGAAGGTCCCCGCCGGAGATGTAGTCCATCACTATGTAGTAGAGTTCGCGCGACTCGTCATAGCCGCAATCGTGCACCGCAACAAGGTTGGGGTGGCGGATTCGCGTCGCAATCTTCGCCTCACGCAGAAACCGCTTTACGTAGTCGGAGTTTTCCTTCGCTACGTCGGGGAAAAGCGCCTTGAGCGCGTATACGGTGTCAAGCACCTCGTGCCGGACGAGATAGACGGCTCCGAGCGAGCCGTTGCCGAGAAGACGCTCCACCACGTAGCCGCGGAACCTGTCGCCTACGCGGAATATCTCCTTCTTGCCGAAATTCACTTTGCGCCTCCGATCTTCACGACAATCGCGGAGTAGTTGTCGCGCGCGCCGCTTTCGACGACGAGCGCGGCTATGCGGTCGACGATTTCCCTGGCGGAGCCGCCGACCTGCACTGCGTCCAGGAGCACTGGATGTGGAACGAAACCGTGGACACCGTCAGAGCAGAGAAGCAAAACATCGCCCTCAACCACGTCGACCTTGTGCCAGTCGACCTTGAGCGGCTCCTGGCCGACGCCAACCGCGCGCGTAAGGACATGTGAGAGCGATAGCGCGTGGACATCCGCCACCGGCCTTGCGCGCGACGAATGCTGCGCGAGCTCTTCGGCGAGCGTATGGTCCCTGGTGATCTGCTGAAGCCGACCGGCGCGCAGGCGATAGACGCGGCTGTCCCCGACGTTCCCGATGGCGGCGATGCGCCTGCCGTCGCTGACGAGCACGGCGACGGTAGACCCCATCTGCCTGTACCCTGCGGACGCGGCGACCGAACGGATGTCGCCGTCGGCGCGCCTTATCGCTTCGTCGACGAGCCGCACGCGATCGGCGAAGCCAGCGTAGTCAGGCAGCACGGAATCGACGTTGCGGCAGACGATGTCGCTCGCCTCGCCGCCAGCCTCGCCGCCGCCCATGCCGTCTGCGACGCAGAACACAAGCGCCTTCTGGTCGACTATAACATGGTCCTGGTTCTCCTTGCGAACAAAACCGCGCTCGCTCGTGAACGCGACGTCGACCTTGAACCTGCGGCCTCCCCCCATAAGTCCGAACAGCATGGCGTCTACCCTCCCCTCACTGCCCTGAAGACCGCGAGAACAAGCGCTTCGAGCGCAAGGGCCATCGCGGTCGCCGCATACAGGACGCCACGGTCGCGATACCACGGGAGCTTCGGCTGAACCGCCACCGCTCCTGGCGCATCATCCTCGCTGGTATCCACAAGTTGCACTATCCGCATGAGCACGAGCGCCGCGGAACGCGGCCTATCGTCGGGATCCGGAAGCGTCATGTCGGAGACGAGTTCCGCGAGCGCGGAGGGAACGTCTGGCCGTAGCTCGCGGACATCGGCAAACGAAAACCCCTCTATCGCCTTTGCAAGCGTGTTCATCGCGTTTTCGCCTGCGTTTGGCCTGCGCCCCGCGAGAAGCTCGTAAAGCATCACGCCGAAAGAATAGACGTCGGCCCTGATGTCGACGTCATGGGAGTCGATCATCTGCTCGGGAGCCATGTAGGCGGGCGTTCCGATTACGGCTGCCGCGCGCGTCGCATGAACGTCTTCGCCCTGCTCGAAGCGCGATATGCCGAAATCGGCGAGCTTGGCGACCCCGTCGGCAGTGAAGAGGACGTTGTCGGGCTTTATGTCGCGGTGCACCATTCCGTTGCGTTCGATGTGGACGAGCGCATGCGCGACATCGCGCGCGATTGAAACCGCCCGCTCGATCGGGAGTCCGTTCTTGGCATCGGCCACGAGTTCCCTAAGCGAGCCGCCAGGGAGATACTCCATGACATGGTAGTAAAGCCCGGTCGCAGAGTCGCGACCCGCGTCCCACACCTCGACGAGATTCGGGTGGCGCGTCTTGAGCGCAAACGCCGCCTCGTTCCTGAAGCGCGCCTCAAACTTGTCGTCGTCGGAAGTGTTGGACGGAGCGAGCACCTTGAGGGCGCACTTGACCCCCTTCGGGTTTTCGGCAAGGAACACCATTCCCATGCCGCCCGAGCCAAGCCGCTTTACAATATGCAAGTTCCCGAAAAGACTTCCGGGGACAAGCATCTCTCGCCAATCGCCGTCCATTGACAGCATTATACCATAAAGAACGGCTTGGTGCAGTTCTGCGCTTGCGCTTTTCGGCGGTCACTTCACGACCGTGAGCATATTGCAGTCGTGCACGCGCTCGTAGTCCATGGAGCTGGACATCTTCTTGACCATCATTATCCCGAGGCCGCCAATCGGGCGCTTCGACGCCGGAAGAGTCGTATCGGGATCTTCGTGTGAGAGCGGGTTGTACGCCACGCCATCGTCGATAAACTCCATCCTGACGCCCGACGGTTCCAAGATCCGCGAAAGGCCGAGTTCAAAATACGAGGCACCGGAATGCTTCACGATGTTCGAGCAGATTTCGTCAAGAATGACGTGCAGAGCCGCCGACTGCCCGTCGACTTCGGCTTTTTCAATCCACTCGTCAAGCCATGCGGACGCCTCGGCTATGCCGGACTGCGCTACCGTGAACCTGCGCTTTTCGCCCGCACCGTTATAGCGAATGACAAGCTGCGTGCAGTCGTCGGCCTGCTCTACGTCTGCGCCATGGGTAATAACCGCGTCGAAGATTGCCGCGAGAAGAGGCGACTTGGCCCCGTCAATGGCTTCGACCCCGGCGGAGAGCATCGTTCCAACTGAAAACAGCAGCCGATCCTCGCCAAAGAGCTCGCCCTTGCCATCTGGCTGTTCGGTTATGCCGTCGGTATAGAGGTAGAGCATGTCTCCCGGCGAGAGGTGCAGGGTGTGCAGGCGGTACTTGAGCCCCGGCATTGCGCCAAGCATCATTCCTGACCGCTCGCGCACGAACTTGTGCTCGCCATTGCCACTGCGCCCAAGGTAAATCGGAGGGTTGTGACCCGCATTTACGAACGTCACCTCGCCAGTCTCAAGGTCGATGACGCCCATCCACGCCGTCACGAACATGTTGGCGTCGTTGTCCCTGCTGAGCGCGTCGTTTACGCGGGCCATGACTTCGTCGAGCGGAAGGCCGGACTGGGACTCTCCCTTTATGGTGGCCTTGGCACGCATCATGAAAAGCGCCGCCGGCACGCCCTTCCCGCTGACATCCGCGACGAGGAACGCGACTTTCGAAGGAGACGTGAAGAAGAAGTCGTAGAAGTCGCCACCTACGTCGCGGGCGGTATGCATCGTGGCGAAGATGTCCATCCTCCGCTCGTCGGCAAACGGAGGGAACACCTGTGGAATCGCGTTTTCCTGGATGCTGGCCGCCATCGCCATGTCCTTGGCCACGCGCTCGCGCATGCGTTCCTTTGCAAAGCCCGCGAAGACTAACCCCGCAAGCACGGAGGCAAACACGAGGGCGATGCAGTTGATAACGGCAGACGTGGCAACCAGAAGCCGACGCTCCACGACGGACGTATGACGCGGGAAGACGATATACACCGGGAAGCCCTCGATCATTCGCTTCTCCCAGTAGAAGTCATCCGACGGCTCGGTCCAGACGCCCCCCTCGCCTCCTTCGTTGGGATGGGAGATCACAGTACCGTTGCCGGTCGTTATGTATATGCCGCCGTCTTCGCCGCTCACATGCCAGTCGTTCGTAATGCCAGTGACGGACGTGCGCGCGAGGTTGCGGACGCTCTTCTCGCTCGCCCCCACCTGTATGAAGCCGCCGTCCGGCAGCCATACGCCGACGTACTTGACCATCTCGCCGCGCAGGGAATTCGGCATGAGCGGCTGGGCAAATTCCGTCTCGCTGTCGAGAAGCACGACGAATTCGTGCGCCTGGCCCTTGTCCGTGCGGAAGTTGAGAGCCCCGACCTCTTCGCGCCGTGCGCTGTGGGTGAGGTTGCCATCGGCATCGGCCACGCAGATCTCGTCAACGCCAAGATCGTTCGCCAAGACGCGCAGGCGGCGGCTCGACTCGTCGGGGTCGTTCCACCACGGCTCTTTGCGCATCTCGTAGTACCGGTCGCGCGCGAGCATCGCCTGGCGTATCATCCGAACGTCCACGCGCCAGCGAATGTCGGAGCCGACGTCGTAGAACACTTTTTCAAAAAGCTTCCGCCGCTCGCGGTCGGCGATATGGCCGTGCAGGATCCAGTTAAGCGCCATCGACGCGACAAACGCCGTCACGACGGCCGCCAGAAGCCGGAAGACGAGAAACTTCTGCTGCCTCGTCATTTCGCGGGCGTCCTTTCGGCAATTGCCGTGTTTATCGCGGCCATTAGCTCGGGCATTCCCTTGCGTATCGCCAAGGCGAAATGCTCGCGCGTCTCGCGGCGCGAAGCGGCAAGCTTGCCGCCGGAAGTCTCTGCGGTATGGCGCACCACCCCGTCGTCGAAGAAGACAGTGTCCACACGCCCTTCTTTCAACGCCGCCACCGCATCTTGGTACACCTCGAAGCGAATCGGGTCTATTCCGTGGGTCGAAAGATAGAAGTCATGCGTCATCGACTCGACCGCCGCCACGCGGAGCGTCTCGGCGCGAATCATCGTCGGCATCGGATCGCCCACGCGGTAGAGGAACGAGGCGCCTCCCGTCTCGTATGGCAAAGAAAAATCTACGTCTTCCTTCCGAGCGTCGGTAATGGTTATCACGGACACGGCGACATCGGCCTCGCCCGACTTCACCCGTCCGAGAAGTTCGTCGAACGGACATTGCCTCACTTCGACCTTTCGCCCGAGCTTTTTCGCCGCAGTGCGCACGAAGTCGATCTCGATGCCCTTGAACTCCTTGGCTTCCTCGTCGTAGTAGGAATACGGCGGCATGTCGGCAGGGGTGAGCACCACTATGGTATCGTCATCCCGCCGAACCTTGTATTCGACGGAATCACCGTCGTCGCACCCGGGTGTCAGGGCGACGAACGCAGCAACCATCGCGGCTGCCATCAGGAAATGGCGAATATCTCGGAGCATCCCGTGATCTCGAACACGCTGCGGACCGCTTCGTTCGGACCGACAATCGCCATCGACCCGCCATTGGCAGACATTGCCTTTTGTGCGGCGATCAGTATGCGGAGCCCAGCCGACGAAATGTACTCAAGCCCGGAAAAATCGAACACGAGCTTGCTCACGCCCTCGAGATTCATCTCGTCCTCAAGCTCGGGCGAGGTGTTGGTGTCAAGCCGTCCCTCTACCTTGATGGTGAGGTTTCCGTCATCGAGTTTCTTGTCTATCTTCATCTATCGCTCCATTTCCGTCATTCAAAAATTTACGCCCTGAATATCGTGTGCCCCGTTGGCGTTTCACTGGGATCAGAGGTCTTTTCATCGCCATCCGCCGACATGTCCCCCCTTATGCGCTCGGCCCAGAGATCGCAGAGCTGGAGGATTTTCTCGATGGTATGGATGAATTCCTCAATGTCGTTCGCCGCAGTCTCAAGGTCGAAAAAGTAACTGTATACGACTGTCTCGGTCTCGGGCTCAAGCGAAAAGTAGCCACCCGCCGTGTCCTTGCCAAAGAGTCCGCCCACGAGAAGGTCGCGGTACACCGCCTTTGACGCGTCAGGCGGCAGCTGCAGCACTTCTATGAAGCACAGGACCTTGCCCGTCGCCTCGACAAACTGGAAATTGACGTTGTATGCGTCGTCGACGCGCATACTGACGAGACCATCTTCGCTCGGTTTGAAGGCCGGTATTCCCGCCTCTTCACTGACCTTCGTCAGAAATGCCTTGTAGTCTTCTATGCCATTCACGATTCGTCTCCCTGCGACGTCGTTAGAACTCAACACTTACTGCAAGGTCACACTGGCATGAAGCCAGAAGAGCCAAGGGACTGGCTTTCCGCGGCGGCGTTTTCGGCGGCGGCCTTTGCCGCCGGACGGAAGTCGACAAGGAGACGACGCCATGTCTCGGCATTGTTGACAAACGCCTCTAGTGTGGCGTCAAAGGCTTCGTCGTCGACCTGGGAGAGCGGAATCCGCCGCGCGATGACATACGGACCCGGGTCTGGTATCTTGGCAAAGAAAGCATCTGGCTGCGTGTTCGCCTCAAGCAGGAGATTGGCAAACAGGGCCGCGCCATCGACTGGCGGCTCCCCGATTTCCGCAGAGAAGTTAAGCATCTCCCCCCTTGCGACGATGGTGACGATGATTCCGTCGATGTCGAGCGCTGCAGCCCCATCAACGGCTACGAGATTCTCCACTTTGTGGCGTTTTGCAAAGTCGGCGATCAGTTCGTTGAACTCCATATCGTTACCTCCTATCGGCCATGAGCCGCTTTCGTTGGTTTGTATTATATCATATTTGCACTGTCGGTTGCAGATTGATTGTGCACCACGATTTAGGCGAGGTCCCTGGCGTTGATCATGATCTCGTTGCCGATGCGGTTGCCGATGTCGCCGTATTTCTCGTTGCCGAAGCCCTCTTCCAGCGGCGCGAACATGTCGTCGAGGATGTTCGTGATAAACGCCCTTTCCTCCTCGTCCTCCGGCAAGCGGTCGCAGATCCACGAAATGTTGTCGATCATCTTGTTGATGCCAGCGCCGTCGAGGACATCTCCGGACACGAGGCGCTCGGCGAGCTGCGGATACTTCTTGCTGAGCCTCTCCTTCGCCAACAGGATGGCGTTCTTCTGCGCCGTCGTGAGGTTTTCCTTGCGGATTCCGGGCGCCTCCTTGGGCGTGAACTTGGACACGAAGAGCGAGGAGCCGTGGCAGATGGACTCGATGATGTCACCGAACCTGTAGTTGCGCGTCTTCATGCCTTTCGAGACCGCGTCATACTTGTCGAATAACTTCACGTGCGCCGTCGAGCAGAAGATGCCGAACGTCTCGCACTTGAGGAAGAGCCTGCGCCGCGGGCCGTTTCCGTTGCCGCCGTTCTTGAGTCCGTCCTCGTCGGGGATCGTGAAGAAGTGGAACGTCCTCATGCCGTTCAGGAGCCCGCCCGCGCCAGTCGGCACGTCGTATCCGCGCGGCATGTTGAGATGTCCGTCGACATGCGCCTTCTGGTAGGGCTTTGCGTGCGTCGACGTGCGGATGTAGAGGTTCTCCGCCTTGTCGAGCCAGCGCGCGATGTCGCCGTTCTTGTCCTCGATCGAGAACGAGCCGCGGTACATGAACTCGCCCTTCTTGAGCGCCATCGCGTGGAGCGCGTACGTGAGCGCCACGATGTTCTGGTTCGTCGGCTTGAAGAGGTTGGGCCTGCCGCTCATCAGCGCGCCGAGGACGTCCTTGCCGAGCTTCACCTGCGCCGAGAGGAGGGCGCGAAGCTCCCCCTCGTTGCGCGGACGGTGCACCGACGACTTGACGGAAATGAGATCCTGGTAGTGGATCTTCGGGAACTTGTACACGAGTCCGTCCACTGCGAAGTCGATTTGCTCGGGAAGCTGGTCAACTGTCATCAGCGGACGCGGATCGGGACCGGGCTTCGGACACGGGACGGGCTTGTATATCGTCGCCTCCTTGAGTCCGTCGCGGCCCTCCATGCGCGCCATGAACTCCGCGGGGTGCGTGATCTGCTGCACCTTCTCCTCGTTGAACGCGGCGAAGAACTGCTCCGCCTTGTCCAGCGGCACGGTTATGCGCGTCACGCCCATCGCATCGTCCTCGAACTTCGCGCCCGCAGCCGTGACGACGGCCTCAAGCTGCAGCAGGTTCCTGTACGACATCTTCGTCTCTGTGAAGAATACGATGCTATTGTCCTTCAGCACGCCCTTCCACGGGACTCGCGTCTCGGGGATTACCTCGAGGTGCTCAAGCGCGACCTTGCCCTTCTTGCTCGTCCAGGTGGTGGGCGAAGTGAGCTTCTCGAGGTTGGCGAGGTTCTCTATCGCGCCCCGGCGCACGGACTCCGGCTGGTCGCTGAGGTCGTCGTAGAGGTCGAGGTTGTTGACGCTGACGTCGAGTATCTTCTTCAGCGATTCGTTGAACTCCGCCTCCTTCTTGTCGATGTCGGCGCAGATCTTCGTGCGCAGCGCCTTCTCGGCGTCGGAGATGCCATCCTCGTTCGGGTTGAAGGCAGCACGATACTTGTCGAAGAGTTCCTTGAACTCGCCGCGCTTCGCGGTTTCGCGGAGGTTGATGACGCCTTCCATCTTGGAGAAGAACGTGTCGTCGTCGAAGACGGAGAAGTTCTCGAAGCGCGGCTTCGTGCTCTTGCCGTAGGTGTCCTTGAAGGAGAGGTCGTCGGAGACCTTGAGGTACTTGGCGTTGCCTTCCAGCGAATGGCCCGGGTCGATCGCGAAGAACTTGCCGTGCGCGAAGCCCTTGTTCTGCCCGCGCCGCCCAACGGCGTCGCGATCGGCCGTCAAGAGGAAGAACGCCTTGTACTTGCCGAGCTTCTCGGCCGACTGTCCCTTCGGCGGCACGATGCGTCCGTCCTTGATGAAGCCCGCCTCCATGTCCTTGTAGCCGTCGGCGAACTTGGCCTGGAGCATGAGCTTGGGGTGCCCGTCGGAATACTCGCCGCGCACGATCTCGAGCTCCTGCGCGGGGACGCCCGCGATGCGCGTCAGGTCGTTCGCGAGAGCCTCGGTGACGGCGCCGGCCGAGATGGAATCGGCGGAGTGGGCGGTCTGGAGGCGGTAGATCTGGCCGAGAATCGGCTTGCGCGTGGTGAGGATGCGCTCGGGACGCTGGAACGACCCCGCATGCGCGGCGTCCTTGGTGAACACCCTGTCGCCTTCGTTGTAGTCGAGCTTCATGATGTGGCGCTCGTCGAAATGCTTGAAGATCGGCGAGAGCAGGTAGAAGTCGTTTCCATCTCGCACGCCCATCACCGCATCGCGGATCTGCGCGAAGAGCTCGCGCTTGATCTCCTTTATCGCATCCGCGGTCCCCTTGTCCGTGCCGCCGTTGATGAGGCGTTCAAGGTCGCGCGGATTAATGTTGTAGTTCTTGAGGGCCGTTGCGAGCGGACCGAACGAATGCGTGTC
>Ga0310695_10002101_pt1 | contig 43187 bp, 35 predicted proteins | sample RumenRJG_04DNA_FD_203882 | JGI IMG/M metagenome (GOLD analysis project Ga0310695, IMG submission 203882) | Bovine rumen microbial communities from Lethbridge, Alberta, Canada - RJG_04 (v2) (version 2) | ecosystem: Host-associated > Mammals > Digestive system > Stomach > Rumen | place: Canada... | reverse complement strand
GTAACATAAAAAACGAGAATATTTCAAGGGAATATTTGCTGAAAGTGCTGTTAAAATCAAGAAAAGATGAGAAAGGGGGACGCAGGGGAAGAGGACAAGTTATAATCGTGGTAGGGAATTAGAGATTATGACTTATGATATAAGCGTTTGTACCATAATTTAAGTTATAAAAAACCCGGGGGATCAGAGATCAATTATTACCATGCGCAATGTTGCATGATCAATATTTTGTGATTATACGCACTCTCAGACTTGCTATTCACAGATCCGTAACAATTCATCTTCCCCTTAATTCCATCAGATTAAGACTTCATCCGAAAAGGGCTTGAAGGAAAAACAGTACTTTCAAACAAATACGATGAAGCATCCGGAGTGTAATTTCCGCAAGTCTCCGTATCATACAGAGTAAGAAATAACTGTCATTTCCAGGGGATCCCAAAAAGGGCTTTCTCAATTACCGGTATGCCACCGGCGGCGGAACCACCACTGTCCTGGTAAAGTATTTGGAGAAGAAGATCAGCCTGGAGCTTTTCAGCAGGGGGAGCCAGCAGGTTAAAAACGCCGGTGACGGAAATTATCATCTGTTTTCTGCTCATGCAGTGCTGCCGGAGGCATGAAAGAATTACAGACTGAAACACGAATCAGGACTATCTCCAACCTGCTCTCAGGGAACGAAAAGCTGAGCAGACTGTACCTCGCGGCTGAAACAGAAAGTTTTGTCCGGGAAGGAATGATAAATGTTAAAGTTTTGTTATAATTCACAATAACGAACACTGGCTTTTTGGTATCAGAAACACGGGACTTTAGAGAATGACTGAAGGTAACGGTACTCCCGAGATTATCATTACTCCGGATGAAGAAGGACGGATAAGGACTTCGGTAGTAGGTTTTATCAGGGGAGAGTTTTCCGAAACGGATCTCCTTGATTTTTTTGCCAGATTCAAGCAGGAAAAAATTGCTGCCACGGCCAACATGGTACCTGACAATGCAGTGCCGGAAAAATCCGTTCCCGAAAAAGCGGTTCCGGAGACCATTTCCGAATCAGAGGCTTCCGGGGATTTTGAAAAAAGCCTTTCAGATTCTGTTTCCGTTTCCGACAATGACGCAGCGGCCTCCGAAAATACCATGAATTCCGCTGCTGCCCGGAGTTCCGGATTTTCCCGGGAACCGGCAGTTTTCGATACCGCAATTCAAAGACCGTTATCTTCTTCGGAAATGTCTTCCGGCTCTGAAGACAATGATGCAACAGAGCCTTTCCGTACCCGTCCTTCCCCCCGTCATTTCCCCGGTAGCGCTCCTGAAACGACTCATTCCCGGAGCTCATGGTCCGCTTCCGAGCTTATTACCGGAAAGCTTCTGACCGGCGTGGGGGCAGCGCTTTTTCTGGCTATCGGATTTGTGCTGGTGGCCCGCAACGTGCATTTCAGCATGGGGCCCGGATTCAAATTTGCGGCGATGCTGGCGTTTTCGCTGGCGGCTATAGTCTGGGGCTTTTTCAGCGGGAAGAAATCCGACAGCGCCGAGAGTGATTTCTCCGCCGCGGACGTGTTCCGGGTGACGGTGTCCGGTATCGGTTTTACGCTTCTTTATGTCGTAATCTCTTTGGGCTGCTTTTACTTTGATCTGCTCCCGCCCTGGCTGTGGCGCCCTTTCTTGCTGTGCTGGTGTCTTGCCATGCTGGGGGCTTCCGTGTACCGGCATCATATCTTTACACTGCTGGCCCAGATCGGGATACTGGTAAGCTTTCCCATAGCTCTGGACTGTCTGGGAAGTTCGCTGGAAGGGCAGGTGCTCCTGGCTCTTATGGCTCAGGTTCCTTTCCATATTTACGGTGTTTTCCGAAAAGAACCCGTGGTCTGCTACAACTCGGTAATTTCATTTTTTATTCTGATGTGTGCTCTGGCATCGGATGATCTTGATCCTGATCACGGGGCCCGGGTATTTTTCACGGCCGAACATCTGATGAACCTGACCATTGCGGCAGCAGGAGTTGTTATCGGATTTCTGGCCATAACGGGGGCCTCGGGACGCCGTAACGAGTCCGAAAACACCGGCTTTATTCGGGCCTGCTCCGTCGTCAATGTCCTGGCCTTTGGCGGCATTACCGTTATCTGCACCTTCATCATTCACTTTCTTTTTTACAAAAACCCGGTTCCCGAGGCGGCATTCATTTTGGCTGTTTATGCCGGTGACAGCTACTTCATAAACAGAATTTCTCCTTCCCGAAAGGAACAAAGGAGAGTTCAGGGATTACTTTCCGCCATGCTGGAGCTGTGGATCGTGATTTGTCTTGTGGCAGTTCCGGAAATCTGGCTCCTGTCGGTGGTTCTGGCGTGTTTTCATTTTGTTTGCGGACTTATTGGCCGGAACCGCGCGGAAATTGTTCCTGCTGCATTTTTCCTTATGGTTTTTGCGGCGCTTTATGTTTCCCATGACGGGCTTTTGTTCCCCGGAAGCGTAACTCCCGTTATCTGGAAGGCTGCCCTGGTCACGTTCCTTTGCGGGGTTCTTCTGTATTCCCTTATTGTCAGAAACCGGGCGGAATGCCGGCAGGTTTTCCTGAATGGCAGTTTTGCCGGAACCGGCCCCGGGAATTATCGCACTGTAACCTTTCGGGAATTTTCCTGTGAGGATCCGGATACGGATACCGCCGAAAAGTATCAGAGCACACCGGCCGGACTTGCCTTCTCAAAAAACTGCTTTCAGGATGAGAGCGTTGCCAGGCTGGTTTCTGCAGTTCCGGAGGATGAGGCGGTACCCGGGCATTCTGAGAAATCAGTGAAGGACAGAGTACCGGGGCAGGGCGCTACGGCTCTTTCCGGAAGTCCGCTTCCGAAAGTCGCGATATTTGCAATGCTTCTTATTATGCTGTGCGGCTTTGTAATCGGTAACGGAAGTCTCCTGATGCTGCACGTTTACGGGAAGGCACTTTCTTTTTCTGTTTCGCATTTCATTCCCGAACTCCTGTTTGTAATTGCCGGCGTGGTTTTCTGGGGTATCGTGATGCTGTTCCGGGACGGTCCTGAGGATACTGCCGTTACCCGGAAATCAGGAGGGATTTTCCGAACCATAGGACTTCTGACGCAAAGTCTCCACCGCCATGCCGCGGAGCTTCTGACATGCCTTGCAGCGCTTCTGATACTGGCATTCGGGGCCCTGGGAAGTGCTTTTTCAGGATCCGGATTTTCTGATTCGGCAGTTCTAATGAACACCGGCATTCTGGTTGCGGGATCTGTCATGCTGGTACTGACTTTTTCAGGGGTTATTTCGCGATTCGGCCGCGGCATCGGTTCCGGATCGCTGGTGATTCCCGGAACCCTGTACGTGCTGGCAGTTGCCCTGGGCTTCTCGGCGGGATATTTTTTTCATCCGGTGTCGTCTTGGCCGTTTTTCGCCGCACTGTTCTTTGTTGCTGTTTATGATGCGGCACTGCCCCGGCTTTTGCGGGGGATCCCGGATGATTCCGGTAACGGCCGGGATTTTATTTCCGGTCCCCTGGCCAGGAATGAACTTTCCGGTTTTCGCCGGGGAATTCGCAGTTTCAGCATTGTTCTTGCGGTTCTTTTTTATTTTAACTGCGCAGACTTCACGGCACTTTCATCCGAACTTGGGTCTGCAGCTTCTTCCGGACTGGTTTTCGGATGCTACACTCTTCTTCTGGGATATTTCTGCTTCGGAGACTTTTTCAGGAAAAATCTGAGATGTCCGGATACCCTGTCTCTGGCAGCTGTTTCGCTGACAGTATTCGTCACGCTCTTTTCCTACGGACTGCTCCGCAGGGGAGTGATCCCGACGCTGATACTGTACCCCCTTGCGCTGTCCTTTTATGTTTTATGGCAGCGTACCGGAGTCAGGTTTTTAAGAGCCCTGTCCCTGATTCTGATCACGGCGGCGGTATTTCTGATGTATACCGGCTATTACCATGATCTTTCTCCGGAGACGCAGAAGTTTTTCAACACGTTGCATTTTGCGGTGATAGGACAGACCGTGCAGACTCTTTTTGTTTCCGGCAGAAACCGCTCCTTGCGTCTTGCATCGCTTCTGGGAACGGTGGCGCTTCCGGCACTGATCTGTTTTGTGCTGGGCGTTAAAACCTGGGAACTCTTCCCCATGTACTGGTGGCTGCTGCTGGCCGCCATGGTGCTGTTTGCAGTTCTCAGAAGGGATGCGCTGTATGTCGTTGCCGGCATTGCACTGGTTTATCTTTACAGCTATCGGGATCTTTCTCCGGTGCTCAGGGAGGTGTTCAATACCGGATCCCTGATATTCCTGACTGTAATAATTCTGTTTGCCAGAAGAGTTCCGGTCAGCATGCACGCACTGCACACGCTGGGAATTCTGGCCGCTTTTTCGGCTGCCGAGTTCTTTTTCCGGGGCAGGAGTACCGGTTTTCCGGTATTCTGGGAGCTTGTGCTGACAGTGTATGCCGTGCTGACCTGCTGGAACATGAAGTGGAATACGGTGCTTTACGGCGGGAGAACCTTCTGGGAGGACTGCTGGGGCGTTGCAGACGGTACCGTTAATCGTCGCCGGGGCATTTATTTCCTTGCCGGCATTCTTGTGGGATACTGCCACTATTATCAGTTTATGCCTGACATGGGACGGGAAATCTTCAATACCTTCAGCATCATTTCCGGAAATCTGCTTCTCCTTTTGTGGTTCCGGAAAGAACCCCCGGTTTTACGGCTTTCCGTGTTCGGCCTTCTGACAGCGGCCTATATTGTTTCCGGGCTACCGGAGTTCTGGGATTCGGTTTCTGATTTCCTGACGCGTCATGCGCACTCGCTTCCCGCAGAACCCCGGCTTTTCCCGGTGCTGTGGGGGGCGGTTCTGGCGGGCTATGCCGTGCTGGCCGGGGTATTCCGGAGACCTCTGTATGTACTGGCGGGATTTTACCTGGTATATCTTGTCTGGTACGGAGATTTTTCTGATAACTGGAAGATCCTTTTCAACACCGGAGTATATGCCGCGGTCTGCCTGATGTTTTCCTGGCGCGACGAAAAATCCGATTATGAGAACAAAACGGCTTTCCTCGGATTCCCGGCGTCATTTCTGCCGGTTATCGGAATCACTTTGGTGTTCTCCGGTTACCATCTCGCTTTTGAAAAGCCCTGGCTGTATATTCTGCCGCTCCTGTTTTCCACAGTATACGGTGTGGCAAGGCGCGACTATGTCATGTTCGCCGGAGCCATGGTGCTTGCCGCGTTTATGACTCTGGCGGCGCTGTGGGATCTTCCGGGGTTCGGCTTTGCGGCTGCGGCCGTTATGGTGACTCTGGTGATGAGCGGGGTGCTCTTTGTCGGGGGAGCAGGCGGCAGGAATGCCGGATCTCAGGCCAATCCGGTTCCCGTGATTCCGGCACTGGCTCTGGGTTTGGGGCTGGCAGTGGCGGCGGAGGTTCTGTTTTATCGTCATCCGCTTTCTGTGTCTGTTTCGGCAGCGGAGAACCTTCTTCCGGATAGAGTACCTTACTTTGCGGTTCTGGCTCTCTATTCCGGAGCCTTGCTCTTTATCCGGAGATTCTCGGATCTTTCAGGAAAATCGGGAAATTCCGGGGTATCGGAACCCGGGAGCGGTTTTCTTTTGACTGAATCAGGACGCTGTCTCGGCACGGCGGGGATTTTTGCGACACCGGGGTTCGGGAGAAGCATTCTTATGATGACGCTGGCGGTTTCCGCCGGAGGCATTCTGGGAGCGCTGGGTTTCCACAGGGGAAATCTTTCCGGGATGTTCGGGGTTATGCTGATGCTGACAGGTATGGGTACCGTGCTTCTGGTGCTGATTATCATGAAATTTGAAGTCTTCACCGCCGAAGATGCCGCTCTTTTTGATGACTGTCAGAGACACCGGGGGCTTATGAGCATGACTGCGGAAAGTTCCGGATTCTTCCTCAGAAAAATCATCTATGCAGTAAACTTCGGGCTGATATGCTATGTCACCTGGTTTGCCCTGGATGTCGTGTACTCCCGGTATCTCCAGATGACGCCTGATATGCTGTTTTTTGCGGTACCGGGCGTTTCTCTGATTTATTTCCTGACTGCTCCCATGATGTTCCGGAGTCAGAATTTCAGAAAGCTTAAGATCTATTACTGCATGGCGAAGCTGTTTGTCCTGGTGTATGTGATTGCTGCCATTTTCAGGCTGGAGGAAGGGGTTACGCTGACAGTTGCCTGGCTGTTTGTTGCCACGCTGCTTCTGTTCTTCGGATTCTTCTTCAATGTCGGAGAGGTCCGGAAAACCGGGCTCGGGGTGTGCATGCTGTGCGTTCTGAAGCTTCTTCTGGTGGATCTTTCCTACCACGGGGATATTGCCAAGGCGTTCTCCTATCTTCTTGCCGGAGTTATTCTTTTGGGAGCCAGCTTTGTTTACAACTATTTCAGCAGAAGGATATCCCGGGATGCGGAGGACAGGCGGTAATTGCCGGCCGTCCCGGATGGGGATTTCCTGATTTCGGAGGGATTTTTCAGTTCGGAGTGATGCGGGAGCGGCGGTTAATCGGGGGAGGCATTAACGGCCCCGCCCGGAGTTTGTGTGACAGTCAGTTCCGGAGATTCCCCTGCACCGTCTCAATAAGGCACTGATGTTCTTTGGTGAGGGAATTGTAGTTAAGCCCGATAAGCAGGATTTCGTTTTCGTTCCTGTCCTTCCGGTATCTTGCGGCATAGTCCCTTTCCTTTATCTGGTTAAGGGCCTCCTCCGCACTGGAGTCCCGCTTGAACTCCAGAATCATGATCGGGAGATCCGCGCGGATCTTCGGAACAAAGACCAGATCCGCAAATCCTTTCCCGGCAGGAAGTTCCCGGATGCTGTTGTAGGCATTTTCGGTACACCACATAAGACCGGATATGAGACAGAATACCAGAGCTTCCTCCCTGTTGTAACCGATAACTGAAACATAAGGGGAATTATGGATGCTGCCGATTATTTCCGCAGTCTTTGCGGCATCCAGGGATCTTATGGCCTGAAAGAGCTTTTCGGAACGCTCGATTACAGGCATGGAGTTATACCAGGGCTGCTTCCTTACTATGGATGACAGAGCGGATCTTATTTCCCGGTTAGGAACATACGCGGAACGCAGAAAATCTCCTTCATCGGAGCATCCCAGATAACCCAGACATACCAGAAGAGAAAAAATCTGATCCTTGTTGTCAATGGTTGTCATATCGTTCTGGAAGGATTCGCAGTCAAATACGATACGACCGCCGGAAATGAGGTTAATGATATCGTCCCTGATGCCTTCAAAGTTCATGTTTATGAGGCGGATAACCTCTTCGTTTGACGAGGTACTGCTCCAATAATTGCCGCACTTCCTGCGGCTTACCGCTTTGGCGACGGAATTAGGGTTGTAAACGTCAACAAGGCGGTATTTATCGGGAGCTTCATCATTTTTTCCGTCAGCCTCATAACCTTCATCTTCAGTGTTTTTGTCCTCGTCATACATGAGGAATTTGTAGCCTTCATACCATTCTTTCAGGCGTTCCTTTGAAATATGACACCGGGGCAGTCTGCTGATCTCCGTGACCTCTTCATCTGTAAAGCCGAAATACGGGGTAAACGTGTCAGGGTGCAGCATATTGTATTCATCAAAATTGTTCAGGGCTGACTCGGAATTGTATTTCTTTATCGGGAGAATGCCGGTAAGGTACACCAGTGAAAAGCAGGCCAGGCCGTCAGCAGCCTTGAACAATCCTCTGAGTACATCAATAAACTTTTTCTGCAGAGTTTTGTCATCCTGGTAGTCGCGGTATATCAAATCCCATTCGTCCATAATGAAGACAAATGAAATATTTAATTTCTGGTGGATTTCTGACACAGGGCTTCGTTTAACCCGATATTTGAAATACCGGCCTTTGTCAGAACCGGAGCAAATTCCGGTTCTTCCTTAAGTTCCCTTATGACCAGATATTCCGTAAGATCCACAATATCAATGACTTCTTCAATTTTTGCAGATTTTCTGACAAGGTTGTTGTACCTGGCATTGACGATGTTCATATCCAGGTAAATCACATTGCACTTGTTCAGGTATTCCTCGTAGGTTATCTCCTTTTTCTTTCCGTCAATGATTTTGGTTCCGGTATATGCGGAAACTTTTAACCCCGAAAACAGGGCCTTGCTGTCAGCTCCCCTGGAAAAGTAAGAGGCGAGCATGTGAGCGGTGACGGTCTTTCCGAAGCGCCGGGGTTTGGTGAAGGCAATAAGTTTAAAATCTCCGGCATCCATTCTGTCGACAGCTTGTCCGATAAAATCGGTTTTATCAACGAAAATGCCGGAGTTTTGTTCTGCAACAAGTTCAGTAAAGACATTGTTGCCGCCTGGATTTAAAAAGGTTCCCATATTGCTTTTCCTTCCACAAAACTATACCTGATGTCCGGAGTTTTCAGTCAGCATTCCGAGTCACAGCCCATGCGGAAAACCGGTACTATCCTGCCATGTTTTGCGCATGGGCTGACTTCATGATTTCGTAAACGGGTGAAATGGCGGTGCTTCAGAACACGGCACAGGAAATACGGCATCGGAAAACCCGGTTTCTGACCATGCTGAGCCGACACCATTCCGAATGCCCCGGCAGATCCCGGGCCGGAGGGATGGAATGCCGGGATGTCAGGGAACCCGGACGGAAACAATTCGGACACGGGATTCACAGCTGAAGAGACTGTCTTATCGTGAGAATTGTTGTTTTCAGGAGTTATCTTCCCGGAGTCTGCTGAGCCTTTTTGGTGGCTTCCTTGTCGATGTCGATCTTGATTATCGGGGTAACTCCGGCCTCGCAGTTTCCGGACAGTTTTTCAATGGTCTTGATTACCGCATTGTTCTGCGAGGAGATCACGATCGGGGTGATCAGGGTTTTGGTTTTCTGAATGCCCTTGAGATCGAACTTGATAATCGGATCTCCCGGAGACAGCAGATCCCCTTCGGCTACTGTTGAAGAGAATCCCTCGCCTGCCAGATCCACGGTATCGATTCCCACGTGAATGAAAAGCTCCAGACCATATGATTCCGTCCTGAGAACGACTGCATGTCTGGTGTTGAAAATTTCCCGCACGGTGCATTTGCATGGAGCTACGATAGTTCCGGTGGAGGGCTGGATAGCCACGCCGTCACCGATGATTTTTTCCGAAAAAACCACATCAGGAACGTCCTCGATAGGGAGAATCACTCCGCTGACCGGAGCCAGAATTGTCAGATCGGCCACATGATCGCTTTCAGAAGTAAGCTTAAATTTGAACCAGGACATTTGTAATTCCTCAAACGAATCAAATCACGGATTACTATACCATATCAGCGGGACCATAACTGCAAAAGGAGTCCCGTATTTTAAAGAATGAAGGAAAATTGAAAGAAAAATGTCCGGAATCAGCGCCGGGTTACGGGTTCTTAACCGGAAGCGGCGATTTAAGCAGGTTTGCCGAGAGGTCAATGACGTCCTGCCTCGTGCGGAGACTTCTGATGCGTTCCTGAAATTCCCGGGGAATTCTGACATCCAGGGTATGGATGGCGTAAAGCATGCTGCTGAGATAGAACGGCGCAACTGAAAAGCTTCTGATTCCCAGAGCGTACAGCAGGGGCAGGTATTTCTGTTCGTGAACCACTTCTCCGCAGATGGATACCGGAATTCCGGCCTTCTGGGCGTTTTCGGAGGCGAGGGCAATAAGCCGGACCACGGCAGGACTCAGATCATTGTTGTGCCTGGTGGCAAATTCCCGGGAGCAGGTTTCCGTGTAGCGGGTGAGATCGTTGGTGCCGATGGAAAAGAAGTCAACCAGACCTGCCAGGGATTCCGACATTATTGCGGCCGCGGGAGTTTCGATCATGACACCGATTTTGATGCGCCCTGGCCGGACTCCTTCCCGGAGCAGGGATTCCCGGGATTCCTGATAGATGTTCATCAGGTGGACGAAATCCTCGTATTCGGCGGCCATGGGGAACATTATCCGCATCTGATGTCCGAAAGCCGAGGCCCGCATCAGCGCTCTGAGCTGGGTGGTTATAATGTCGCGAAGGAGAAGGTTGTCTTCGTCGGTGCCGGTGGTGTAGTTGTAGTGCACCGGCTTCGACAGGTAGAGCGGCAGCTTGTCTGCGGAAAAATCAAAGGTTCTGAAGGTTACGGCGAAGCGATCCGGCAGGGACTCCATGATTTTCCGGTAGCACCCGAACTGTTCCTCCTCGGTGGGATCGGAAGTGTGATTCATAAAGAGAAACTCCGTCCGGAACAGCCCGATGCCGGAGCTGGGGTATTTTTTAAGATCCTGAATTTCCGCAAGTGAACCGATATTGGCCAGAACCTCGATTCTTTCCCCTGTTCTGGTGGTTTTGTAGCGGGCGATCAGAGGATCCACAATGTTGCTGTTACCGGATTCAATCCGCTCCCGGACATGCTTTTTCACGCTCCATATCAGCTCCTCGAGAGGATTCAGGTAAATCTTGTTGGCATAGGCATCCATAAGAATGTTCATGCCGTTTTTAATAATGACGGAGGCGTTTTCCACATTAAAAATGGTGGGGATGTTCAGACTGCGGAGTACAATGGCCATGTGGCTGTTGGTATTGCCGTCCTCCAGAATCACTCCCTTGATATGGGAGTTATCCACAGTCAGAAGCTGTGCCGGGGTAAGGTTATTGGCCACAAAAATACAGTCCCCGGTAATTTCCGGAATGGGCGGTCTTTTCCGCTTAAGGGTCATGATGATGTGTTCGGCCAGATTCCGGATCTCGTATTCGTTGTGCATGATAAAGGGATCATGGTTGTCCAGAAGTTCCTGAACAAAGCTGTTGTAGCAGTGATGAATGGCCGATTCGGCACTGAACAGATCCTGGGAAATCAGTTCCGTTATCTGCTTTTCGACATAGGGATCCATGAGAAACATGACCGAGGTTTCCATGAACTCCCGGGCGTCCTCAGATTCGGTTTTTCGCATCTCGTTTTCGAGATAGAGCCGGGTTTTTTCCCGGGCATCATGATACAGGGCAATTTCGCCGGCGGTTTCGGCGGCAGTGATTTTGGTCTTTTCGACATGAAGAGGGGTGTTAATGAACACTATTGCCGGTGCGCAGGCAATACCTTCCTTTATCACGAATCCGTCACGCAAGGCAGAGCCCTCCCTCTATTCCTCTGAGGCCCGATTATAGAACTTTTAGTGCCTGATTAGTAGAATCCGGGAAACAATTTTTAAAGAATCCGGAAATATGCCGGTACGGTGCAGAAACTGGTGAAACGATACAAAACAGTGTTGCCGTTAAGCGTATGGCAAAGGATCGGTTTCGGCAGGGCAGACTTCAGAGTTTAGGAGTCTGTCAGCGCTGTACTTTCGGAACTGTCATATGAGGAATTCATCGGAAAATCAGGCATGTTCCAATTAACGGGCAGAACACCACCACCGATATTGAGATACCGGAAGACTGCTGGGACGGAGTAATCTACATCTCAAACCATTCCGGCAGAAGGACTCATGCAATTGACCGCATTACACCTCACGCAGTTGTCGGTCAGCTCAGTGTGGAACGCATCTGCGACTGCTTTAAGGACGGTAGCAGACAGGCAAGTTGCAACTACTGCATCGGGGCTGACGGCAGAATCGGCCTCTGTGTTGATGAGCAGAACCGCTCCTGTTGCTCATCATCCCGGGATAACGACCAGAGAGCTGTCACCATCGAGTGCGCATCAGATCTGACGGAGCCTTATGCCATGAAGCCGGAGGTGTATGCGAGTTTGGTAGATCTGTGCGTTGATATCTGCAGAAGGAACGGCAAGAAGCGATTGGTATGGATCGTTGATAAGGATAAAGCATTGAGTTATGAGGCTAAATCTGACGAAATGCTTCTGACGTTTCACCGCTGGTTTGCTCGAAAATCCTGTCCCGGAAATTGGCTATTCGGGAAGTTGGGCGATTTTGCTCATGAGGTGAATGGCAGACTTCGAGTGTAATTTTTTATTTGTTAATAAAACGCTCACGGAAATTGCTCAATTGCAAATTAGATTGTATGATTTATCCGTGAGTGATAAAAGCGGTGAATAATATGGGGAATTTAATTAATAGCGATAATACGTATAAAGAATGGATCTCTAATATTTCATTAAGATTCAGGCAAAGTCAAATAAAAGCTTCCATGACAGTTAACAGTGAAATGCTCCGTTTCTATTGGACTCTCGGGCATGATATGGATGAAAAAAAGAACCTCTATCACTGGGGAAGCAATTTTTACGAACAGGTTGGTAAAGACCTGAGAAAAGAACTGCCTGATGTAAAGTCTTTTTCCGCCCGAAATCTTCGGTACATGCATCAGTTCTACTGCCTTTTTCCAATTTTGCAACAAGTTGTTGCAAAATTAGATTTTAATCCCCAAAACGACGGCGTTTCATGTGATGAAATCTTTTTGATCCCGTGGGGGCATATTGTTCAAATCATGAATAAGGTTAATGGAAACCGTGATAAAGCCTTATTTTACATACGAAAAACTCTTGAAAACAAATGGTCTAGAGCTGTACTGATGAACTTTTTGGATACAGACCTCTATGAAAGACAGGGCAAAGCAGTAAGCAATTTTGATCTTACTCTTCCTGCTCCTCAAAGCGACCTTGCTCAGGCTATTACCAGAGACCCGTACACCTTCGATTTTCTTACCCTCCGGGAGAGCTATGACGAAAAAGAACTGAAAGATGCTCTTATGGATAACATTACCAGATTTCTTCTTGAGCTTGGTAACGGCTTTGCCTTTGTTGGGCGTGAGTATAAGCTTGAAATTGGAAACACAAACAACTTCATTGACATGTTGTTCTACAATATCAAACTTCATTGCTATGTGGTCGTTGAAATCAAGGTGAAGGAATTTGATTCCGGTGATATGGGGCAACTCGGAACTTATATGGTTGCCGTTAACCATCAGATGAAGAGTGAAAATGATGGACCTACGCTGGGGCTGTTAATCTGCAAATCAAAAGATAACGTCAAGGCTCGTTATGCGCTTGAAGCCAGCAGCCAGCCTATGGGAATTTCCCAATACGACATAACCACATTTGTTCCAGAAAAATTCAAAGGAAGTTTGCCTACCATTGAGGAAATTGAAGCTGAAATATCGGCCAATGAGTTATCAGCCAAAAAATAATAAGGTGCTACCTGTCTTCAAAAGAAAGGAGAAATTATGTCTGTCAATATATCAAAACAGATCATTGATCAAAAAATAGGCAAGATTATGCATGATAATCCCGACTATTTTTCAGGTGATGATGAAGACAGAAGAAAATCCAAATGCTTTCTTCTTTTAGGTGTTTCCGCTTACCTTGACAGAGACATTACTGAAGCTATGTCCTTTATAACAGATGGTGGTAATGATGGTGGATTTGATGCTGCATTTATTGAGGAAGCCCATGACGGACAGGTAAATGTGGTTCTTTTTCAATCAAAATATACAAGAGATTTGAATAAGGATACAAACTTTCCGTCTAATGCAGTTGAAAAGGCTGTAAATACAGTTAATACAATATTTGATCCTACGAACAAGACTTTTTTAAATGATAACAGCAGACGTGTTGTTGATGAAATACGGTCGCTAATACTTGATGGTTTTATTCCGTTTGTCACTTTTGTGATGTTGAATAATGGTGATAAATGGAATGATAATGCGCAGTTATACATAGATAATGCATTTGGAGGTCAGGAACAGGTTAGATTTGTGCATTTCGGAACTCAGGATTTGTTGGGATACATAAAAAAGAAGATCTCTATTGATACAAGTATAAATATGGCGGGTTTTTCTGTTCAGGAAAACTTTAACTTCAAGCGAGTAATAATAGGTAAGGTAAGAATAACTGAAATTGTCAGATTGATGAAGGAATATGGTGATTCATTATTGGAGAAAAATATAAGAAAATATCTTGGGAAAAATGAAATTAATGACAGCATCGCCAATTGCCTTAAAAGTGGACAAAGTTCTAACTTCTTTTTTTACAACAATGGGATTACCATGGTTTGTGACAAGTTTAGTTACAACGCTCTGCAGGAAAAAGACTGGATTGTTAAGATTAAAGGTCTCCAGATTATTAATGGCGGACAAACCTGTCGTACATTGCTCCAAACTGTATCCGAAAATGAAAACATGTCCATTGACGATGCGTATGTTCTGGTAAGAATATATGAAGTCAGTACAGATGATGATGAGATTGTAAAAGAGATAACTTATGCAACAAATCATCAGAATCCGGTTGATCTTCGGGATCTGAAATCTAATGACTCTGTGCAGCAAATGCTTGAACTCAGTGCCAGAGATTTAGGATATATTTATAAAAGGAAAAGAGATAGTAACACTTCGTCAAATATAATTCCATCAACTGTTGCCGCAGAAGCAGTTTTGTCTATTTGGAGAAAGTCGCCACATCTTGCAAGATATAAGAAATCAGAGATGTTTGGGGGGTATTACAAAAGCATATTTGATAATTTGAATGCAGCGCAGATGATAATCGCTGTTATTATCTTCAGGTATTGTGATGCTGTTAGAAAACGGCAGACAGAAGATAACGATATAAATGTAATGCGCTCATATGATAATTATTTTGTTTCATGCATGATCGGAACAAAATTATTACATGATTTGAATATTTCTCTGGATGAGTTAACACATAATAATTTCGAAAGAGTTAAGCTGTATTTTGATTCTGAGAAGTTGAACCTGGTTTCATGGGCTGAAGAAAAGTTAAAAAATATTCTTAAGGACTATTTTAACCTTGGAGAAGGACGTTCTATTTCCGAAATAGATGGAAGAACTATAGCGGCGGCATTTAGACGTTTCGATATTGTGGAAAGTTGTCTGAGAAATCAGGAATGGTGGAAAAATAATTTATCGTAGTGTTGTTCACAGTGGAAATCTCCCTCCCCGGGCACTCACCCATGCCGCATTCCACTGCATTCCACTGCATTCCTCTCCGGATAATCCTGTCAGTTCCTCAAATTCCTGTTGGCGCCTTGCCCCTAAGTGCGCTCAGAGCCGGTTATGGAAAACAGAAAACCGGGGAAGTCTGATTGCGAATTAAATGGGGCAACAACAAGGGGCTTGAGCGATATAACAGTATCAAATTGTGTTTCCTATCCCTTTTCCATTCGGGCTATAACGTTCTGAGAAATCTTACAAATTCCGGTTCTTCGGGAATTTTCTGCTGGGCAGTTTTTTTGGTTCTAAGGAAATTTCTGTAGGCGGTTGTTTTTTAACCAGTGCGATGTACCCAGTATCAAACAGTCTGGATAAGTTTGAAGAATCGAAAGTTATTGATTGAGAGGGAAGCCGCCTGCGGCGCCTTCCTGTTAATGATTGAAGGGGATTCTCCCCTTCGCCCCGTACTGCTTTGTACAGAAATAATATGAAGATTAGACCGGCAACGATAAGAAGAGCTGGTTACGGGTACCCTGATGACGAGCATTTCTTTATGAGGGAGAAAAGTTGAAAGATTTAAAGATTTGCCAATAATTGACAAATCTTTATTGCGTGTGATATGGTTAAGCAGGGGGCAGACAGGCAAAATGAACAGTAATTTGGATTGTTTCTTTATCAGTCATGAAAAGATTGCTTTTTTGCACAATGCTTGTTTATTCTCGATTTCGCAATTGGAGAGATAGCCATGTTACTGGGATACGGAGCTAAAAACTGCTGGTGCTTTAAAGAATGGCTGGATATTGATTTGCGGCTGAATGGCTATGTGCCGGAGAATATTTCATTAAATAAGCGATTTTCATTAATAATGGGGTTTCAGGGAGCGAATGCTTCAGGAAAAACTAACGCTCTTAAAATTTTTGCGTTTATAGCTGATTTTGTCAAGAATAGTTTTTCGTATTCTCCTGATTCTGAGATTATTTATGATTCGTTTTTTAATAATACAGATGATTCTGAGTTTTATGTAGAATTTACGGATTCTAATGATGATGAATATCGTTATGAGGCTGTTCTTCAAAAAAAACATGTTGTGAGAGAAGTTATTATAAAAATTAACCACTCTAACGAGGAAAAAATTTTATGTCGAGAAAATAACATCATAACAGTTAATAAGATCTATGATGAAGATATAAAACTTATTCTAAGAGATAATGCTTCTGTTGTCAGTACCTTACATCAGTACGGAATTGAGGAAATTGAATCTTTTTATTTATTTTTTGCCAATATTTTTATTAATGTTAATTACAAAGGACTTAGCTGTGAATTAAATAAGAATATACCGAAGATTTCGGAAATGTATTTTAATGATCCTGAGGCGTTGTTATTCGTTACCAGATTAATTAAAAAATTTGATACCGGGATATCAGATATTAAAATCAAATATATTGATGATGTTGATAATAACAGAATGTATTACCCGATCTTTTTTCATGATAATAATAAATCTTGTTCGAAACTTGATATATATTCTGAATCTGCTGGAACTAAAGCTCTGTATACTAACCTTCTTTACTATTATCTGTGTATCAAATTTGGCGGAGTTTTGATTCTTGATGAGTTTGATATCAATTTACATCCTGATATTCTGCCACATCTTCTTAATATTTTTACAAATACTGATTATAATTCTAAAAATGCTCAGCTGATATTTACAAGCCTTAATTTTGATATAATGGACAAGCTTGGAAAATACAGAATTTACCTGTTTGAAAAAGAAAATGGTGAAAGTTACAGTTTTCGCCTTGATGAACCGAAAACTAATATTTTAAGAAATGACAGATCTGTTTCCGAGCCTTATAAACGACACTATCTTGGGGGATTTCCTAAAATTGAGGCATGTTAATTCCAAAAAAAGATCCAGACTTGAATCATTTCCGCTTGAAAGCATTGACAGTGTCAGTCCAAATATCAATGGACTTATGTCTTTTAATTTTAAGTATTTAGATACCGAGCAGGGTGATAAATTTTCAGATTTGACTAATGTGCAGTTTTCTAAAATTATTGAAAAGTTAAAATGGTATTCAAATGAAAACAGACAGCATTGGGAAACTAAAAAGACAGGGCAATCAACAGTTCTTGCTGTATATGGTGATTTTCCGCATCACTCAGATTTTTATCATCCCAAACACGTACCGGCAGGTGTAAGATGGGCACGTTTCAGGATGGAAGGTGATCAACGTCTGGTTGGTTTTGTGATTAATAAGGAAGACTCTGATAAGATACAATTGAATACCAATGTTTTTTATGTTGTGTTTTTGGATAATAATCACAGATTTTATAAAACAAATCGTTGACGACCAATAATACTTTTTGCTGTTAAGATGTTTTATCATTAACTCTTGAAAAATTAAGCTGTAATTAAGGTTCTTCTGAATTTTCTGCCGGGTGGATATTTTTTAATCAGTTCGATGTATTTGGTATCAAACCAGGGGCTGGAAAAAGTTTAAGAATTAAAAGTTATTGATTGAGAAGGGAAACCCAGGTTGCGGCGCCTTCCTGTTAATGATTGAAGGGGAATTTCCTTCACCTTTTATACTGCTGCCCTGTGCAGAAATGAAGCAAAGAAGCGAATTGGAGCGAATGGGCTGATCTTATTGTGTATACTTCCAAATTTGGGAAAGTTTTAATCCAGTAGGGGGCTTCACAGGCAGATTGTAGGCATGATGTCGTGTGTTCAGCATGTCCTGGGTCGCTGATTCTTTTGTTTTTATGTTTAACAAGCATTGTGATTCTGAGAGGTATTCTTGGAATTATGAAGATTGGTTTTTCTGCAAAGATCCTGCAGTCCTTTTACAAATACTCCGAAGCTTTTAGATGTATTATTTTCGATGTTCATATGAGGAGCGATTCTTCTGGCACCGCTAATCTGTTCCAGTTCTGGCAGATGTTTTTTAAGCTCATATTTTGGACTCATGATATTATCTGGCGTCCGGTATTTTCTTTGCTTGCCTAAGGGTCTCAGGTTCTTGTTGAAAGCTATGCTGACAGCTTCCAAATCACCCCAGTACCAAGCCTCCAGTTCGTGACAAGCTATCCTGATGAGAACTGTTTTTTCACAATCTTTGCATAATCCGAGAAGTTCTTTTTTAAGAGCTACACAATCATTACAATCCTGATCCTGAACGATTACGAATGCCACCACGTTGGGATCTTTCCAACACTTAAGTTTATGAGGAATAGATTTTTTCAAATCAGATTTTCCTTCGTGGGGTATAGTGGTAAATTCAACGTTTTCTGGCAGTATGCGGGGAAGTATTCCATCCAGCAATTCTTTCATGGACAGTTCTTCAAGCAAAAAAACAAGTTTCAAGTTTTAAACTCCCGCCAGAATTCTCTGTCGCCACAGATAACCTGGCAAATCGCCGTCCTCAATCAGGCTTTTTACTGTACTGTTATCCCTTGCTCTTTTGATAACTGTGTAACCGTTAATTTTTTCAAGACAGTATATTGAATCAAGTGGCACCGCATTCAGGAACTCTGGCGAATGTGTTGAAACAAAGACCTGTTCGTCGATGGAATAGTTTAAGAATTCTTCAGCCAGTTCCGGTAACAGTTCCGGATACAGTTGATTTTCAGGTTCTTCTACGCACAGCAACGCATGGCGTTGCGGGTCGTAAAGCAACACAAGATACATGAACAGTCTGATGGTGCCGTCTGAAACATATTTTGCAGAAAAAGGGTTCCTGAAACCGCCGTCCTGGAAACGTAATACTATGTATCCATCCTGAGTTTCAGCTGCTTCCACAGTCCCGATTCCCGGAATATGCTGTCTCATTTTTTCAATGATTTTATCAAATAGTTCCGGACAATTGTCGCGGATGAATTTAGTTGCACATGCCAGATTGTTACCGGTTCTGGTAAGGTGTTCACTGTGGTCTGAATCATATCTTTCACGTGCAGCATCTGTACGAAAGTCTGATACATACCAATCCTCTACTAATTTACGGAAAGCTACAACCGACGGAAAATCTTTGAATTGTCCCAGGCCCTTAATTGCCAAAATATCAGGTGATTCCAGTTTTTGATTTCTTCTTGTTGCCTGACGGAGGTCATCGTAGCTTTTAAGCTCGCCCTCCACTGCTTCGCCTTGACCGCATGAAAAATCCAATATCTTCCACGGAGAACCGCTTTTGCCGCGGCGCATCTGCAGAATTTCTCTGTTTACAACTGCTTTTCCGGTTTTATCTGTGCCAACCGAAAGCCGATAAGTCATTAATGGTTCATTTGTTGAGATCCGAAATTTTATCTCAATGGAGATATCTTCGCCGCAGTGTTCCCGGGAAACAACTTCCTGGTACCCGCCTCTCTTTGCCAAGGCTCTGCTTACATTGTCCAGTAAACAGTCATGAAGAAAACCGAAAACATCAAAAAAAGTGGTTTTCCCGCTGCCGTTTTTTCCGAGAATAACCATTAAGCCTGGCAAATCCTTGGCCTGGGCATCCTGAAATACTCTGTAATTTCGAATTGATACTGCTTCGATTTTCATAATGTTTCCGGTTTTAATCCCAATGCAATATCAGGCAATCTGCTGAAATTGCATGTCTGCAAGCATTAAAGATACCCTGTAATGATAACAGGAAACATTGGGAATGAAAGCTTTTTAAGGATGATTTTTTAAAACGGCTCCGCTTATCTCCGGAGCCGCAATACAGCAGGATATTTATGTTCTCGCGGAGTTATTCCGACATGGCACTCCAGATGGCATTAAGATTGTGTTCGATAAGCTTAAGGTAAGTATTTCCCTCCGGTTCCGAGGTCAGGGAATCCGTGTAGAGGATGCCGTTAATTCCGTCGCCGTTTTTGCGGGAGAGTTCTTCCACAGCAGTGTTGTTGGACAGATTTTCGATAAATACCGCACGTACCTTATTTTCCTTCATGAGCTCCTCGATTCTGGCAATGTCGCCGGCAGACGGTTCGTGGGAATCAGTAATACCGCGGGGAGCCAGAATCTGTATCCGGTAATGATCCGCCAGGTAGTTGAAGGCATCATGAGTGGTGATCATGATGCGGTTATGCTCCGGAATTCCGGAAAACCGTTCCTGATACCTGGCGTCGAGGTCCTTCAGGGTCTTAACGTAGATTGCGGCATTTTCCGTAAAAAAGGCGCAGGAATCAGGCTCCTTCCCGCAAAGCTCCTTTCTGATGTTTTCCGCATAAATGGCGCCGTTAAGAGGATTCTGCCAGGCATGGGGGTCCGTTCCTCCGTGGTGATGATGGTGATGTCCCCCGTGTCTGTGTTCTTCGTGGTCATGGTGGTGTTCATGATCTTCTTCGTGATGATGGTGGCCGTCTGTTTCCTCTTCGCCGTCATTGTCTGCATCAGTGCTTCGAAGCGGCTTGATGCCCCGGGAAATATCGATGATTTTGTTCCGGTTCTTTGCAGTGTCAGACCAGCGTTTCAGGAAATCGTCAAAGCCGAGTCCGGTCAGAAATACTATGTCTGCCTTTTCCAGTGTCATGAGATCCTGCGGACGAAGATCATAGCTGTGCGGGTTGGATCCTCTGGGAATAACGGAGGTTACGGTTACCCGGTCCTTTCCGATTTCCCGGACAATGTCCTCGGTAATGCTGAAGGAGGCGGCCACATTAACCCGGGCCAAAGTCTCTCCGGCTGTAAATACTGATGATATTCCCAATGTCAGGCATAACAGGCTTTTTATGGCGTTCATTTGATGTTTTCTCCCATGTTTTGCTGTTTTTCAAATTACTGCTGTGACGGCCGCAAGGAGGTGCAGCCGTCATTCCTCATGACGGCTGTCATTGTCAGAGGCGTCACGGATTTGTCATGATTCGTAGTGTTTTGGCGAAAAGATCTTGAATAAGAGACCGTTTCTGAAGCCAAACAGGAATGACAGAAGGTATACCCCGCCCAGAATCAGAATCACTGACGGTCCTCCGGGGATGTTGAGGTGGAAGGAGAGCAGGAGGCCACTCAGCGAGGAAAGAGTGGCAATCACGATGCTCAGCAGAATTATGGTTCCGAGTCTGAAGCTCCAGAAGCGGGCACTGATTCCCGGAATCACCATCATGCCCACGGCCATAAGGGTGCCGATGGCCTCGAACCCGGCCACGAGATTCATGACCACCGCAAACATGAAGGCGAAATGCACCCAGGGCCCGCATCTGCTTACCGAGGCCAGATACAGGGGATCCACGGAGTCGATAATCAGGGGCCGCAGGATCACTGCCATAATGAGCAGGGTGATAACCGCATTTATTCCCAGAAAAATCACCGTGTCTCCGGAAATGGTGAACACGGAACCGAACAGAAAGCTCATGAGATCCACCCCGGAGCCACTCAGGGAAATGATAAGCACCCCGAGTGCCAGACTTACCAGATAAAACACTGCCAGGGAACTGTCCTCGGTGTTTCTGCTGAGTCTGGAAAACAGGGCGGACATGAAGATCACCAGAGTTCCGGCCAGAATGCCGCCGATGGTCATGGCGGTAACGGACAGTCCTTTCAGGAGATATCCTGTGGCCGCTCCCGGAAGGATGGCATGGGACAGGGCGTCACCGCTGAGACTTAACTTTCTCAGAGAAAGAAATACTCCGGCCACCGGTGCTGACAGTGACAGTATAAAAAGACTTACCAGGGCCCGTCTCATGAAGTCATAGGAAAACAGCGGATCCCAGATATTGTCAATGATGATGTTCCACATTTTGATGTTCCGTATGGTGATGATCGTGCTTTTCAGGGGAGCGGCGGCAGATGCCGGCATTGTGGTGCGGAAATATTTCCATGCCGAAGGCTCTGGTGACATTCTCCTCGGTCAGTACCTCATCGGGCTTGCCGCGGGCGATAAGCTCCCGGGAGATCATGATGGCATCGTCGAAGTGCTCTCTTACCATCTGGTAGTTGTGGAGCACGGCAATGACGGTTCTGCCTTCCTTCTTCCAGTCCTCGATGAGTTCCCAGAGATCGTTTATGGTTTTAAAGTCGATGGCGTTGAAGGGCTCGTCCAGAATGATGACCCGGGCATCCTGCAGAATCAGCCTGGCAAAAAGAGCTCTCTGGATCTGGCCGCCGGAAAGAGCCTTCAGGGGTTCGTTTTCCATTCCGGAGAGCCGCACCTTGCGAATGGCGTCCTGAATCCTGGCTCGATCGGCGGCCCCGATTCTCCGGAACCATCCTGATGTCTTCCAGAGTCCGGTGGCAATAAGCTCGGCTGCGGTCAGCGGAAAGGTCTTGTCCACGGCCGAGGACTGGGGAAGATACCCGATTTCCCGGAGCGACAGGTCTTCCAGGATGATGCTGCCGGACAGGGGCCTGATAAATCCCATAATGCCCTTGAGCAGGGTGGATTTGCCGCCGCCGTTGGGTCCTACAATGGCGGTGGCCGTCCCTTCGCCGATTTCCAGGTTCAGATGGTGCACCACGGGATGCCGGTAGTATCCCAGCGTGATATCCGAAAACACGATTTTCATCAGATAACCCCCGAAACCAGCACAAAAATTACCGCTGACAGCAGAATCACTGCCATAAGCCTTGTCAGTATTCCCGAACTGTACAATGAACGCATGTCCCGCTCCCGTAAAAAAACAATCCCCCATTATGGGAACTTTTTTTATTTTGTCTAATGAAAAAATTCCCATGTGCAATGGTTTTGCAAGTGTTCAATTTTTCATGTGCCGGAATGATTTTCTCCGGACTCCGGAGGTTCCTCGGGGAATCGGCCGGGCACAAGGCAGGGCCGGACAGGTCAGGGGGCGGGAACCTTCCTGAAAATCGGGGCCATGCCGCAATGTTTGCAAAAACGTTTTCCTGCTGAAGAATTGCCACGATTATCCGCTATAATGTGAGGTGTTTTTCGGGACGCCCGGAAACCTGTTTTTTTTATGATGGTTTCGGGAGTTTCGCTTGAGTCCCGGCCGTGCGGAAATGCATGGCGGGGGATGACAGAAAACGGAAGCGGCGAAGGCGGATCGGAAGAAGTTCTGCTTTCGGATCCGGAAACTGTCAGCAGCATACAGGTGCCCAGATGTTTTTGGTAAGGAATTTTTGTCTTGTTCTTATGGTACTGGCCGGAAGCCTGGTTCAGGCTCAGGATTTTCCCGACACGGCGGCTCAGAACGAGATCAAGGCGCAGCTTCTTGAACTGGCGGTGGCTAATTTCAACGGATCCTACGCCAGAATGTACGACTCTCTGATATCCAGCGAGAACACTCCGTCCTACGGCGAAAAGCTGATGGAGGGATACAGCTATATCAGAGCCTTTCGGGAAATGACCGCCGGCATCAGGTGGAGCGACCGGCAGTATCTTCATTTCCCGGACAGCAAAAATGCGGATTACGGCAAATACCGCGAGGAATACCGCGAGCTTCTGGATTCTGATCGGCTGACAGCGTTTCTGGTTTCCGAAAGGCCTCCGGTTCCCCGCTATGAGTCCTACCGGGCTGCTCTTCTCAGTCTTCTGGAAAAGAGCGAACAGAATCTTATACGCTACGATTTCGAGGTACTGCGTCCGGGGAGCACCGGAGACAAGGTTGATATTCTGAGGCAGAATCTCAAGACGCTGGGCTATCTGGATGCCATTCTGCCGGACGAGGGCGTGTTTGATTCCGATACCGCTGATGCCGTTACCGCCTTTCAGAAGGCCCGGGGGCTTACTGCCGACGGCATTGCGGGATATCAGACCTACGAGACCATGTTCCGGAACCGGGATCAGGAGGCGGTTAATATCGCGAGAACCATGATCAGGATGGCGGATCCGGTGCTCACCTCAGGCGGGGAATATATCTTTGTGAATGTTCCCGACATGAATCTCAATGTGTACTCTGGCGGTAAGTCGGTTCTGACCAGCCGGGTGATTGTCGGCCGGAAGGATCGGCAGACCCCGCTGTTTACCAGCGCGCTCAGTAACGTGGTTCTTAATCCCACCTGGACCGCTCCTCCCACCATAATGAAAAAGGATTATGCTCCGAAGCTGATCCGGGATCGGGGTTATCTGGCCAAGCACGGCCTGGCACTTTACGATTCCTCGGGGTATGCTGCGGACCCGGCATGGCTGTCCGATGCCCAGATCAGGAGCGGGATGCCCGGATACCGGATTGTCCAGTCTTCGGGCACCAAGAACGCCCTGGGGCTTTACAAGTTCAATTTCCCGAATACTGATGCGGTATATCTTCATTCCACCAACTCGCCGGGAAATTTTCAGAGAGTTACCAGAGCGATGAGCTCGGGCTGTGTCCGGGTGGAAAAGTCCAAAGAGCTTGCAGAATATGTGCTCAGGGATACCCCCTACAGTCCGGAACGCATTGCTGCCGTGATTAAGAAGGGCAAAACCCAGTGGGCGCCGGTGAAATATCATATTCCGGTATATGTGGCCTATCTGACGGCATTTATCGGGCAGAACGGCGAGATTTACCAGTATCCTGATGTTTACGGAATCGATTCCGGAGCCGGCAGAGTTTCGGAGCTGGTATCCAGACACTTTTCCGGAGAACGGCAGAATCCCTGAGCAAGGTTTCGGGAAGACCGGTTTTCGGATTACCGGGGGACAGTTTTCCTCCATAACAAGAGCACCCTGTGAAGTTCATAAGGTGCTTTTTTGTTGCGAGAGTGTCGAAAATTTGCAGAGATGTGGCAGAGTCCAATGTTATGATGCCGGAACTCCGGATTATTTTTGCTGCCACGTAGTTCTGTTTTATACTGTCATTAACGATTTTCATCCCGCAGGACAGGGGGCTTTTGCAATGCTGAAGTCCATACCGCATTCTTTTACAGTTTTTAAAACCATTATTGAGAGAGACTATGTGTTTATCGATAAAACCAGGTTTCTTGAGGTTTATGAAGAGAGCGGCGCTTCAGTATCTCTTTTCCTGCGGCCCCGTCGTTTCGGGAAAACCATGTTTACCGAGCTTTTAAGATACTACTACGACAAGGCTCTGGAATCCGAAAGCGACCGGCTGTTTCAGGGATGTTACATTGCTACCCACCCCACGCCGCTTAAGAGCTCATTTTATGTTCTTCAGTTTGATTTTTCGGGAATTGACAGGAGCGGCAGCAATGAGACGATTCTGGACGGTTTTATGATCAACATGATTGTTGGCATAATGGATTTTTTATCAAGATATCCTGAATTCCTGCCTGCCGATGTGATGCAGACAGTTACTGAAGATAATCCGAAAATGCTGATGGATGCACTGTCGCGGTATTACAGAAATAAAGAACTATTTCCCACCCCTTCACTATTAATCAACCAGTTTTTGTGTACTCTGCCATTGCGGTCTTCAAAACTGCTGGTCATTATTGATGAATATGACAATTTTGCCAATGATGTGCTGAGCAGGGATCCTAAGGCATTCGGAGATCTGGCACGAAAGGGCGGAGCGGTGTCGGCATTCTATCAGGTTCTGAGATCCTGGAATCAGAAGGGAATAATTGACAGAATATTCGTTACCGGGGTTCTTCCGGTAACCATGGACACCGGCATATCAGGTTTTGTGTCGCAGAATCTCAGTACCGATCCGCGCTTTAATGAGCTTGCCGGTTTTACGGATGACGAGGTTATGGAGCTCTTAAGACAGACGGTGGATTTTGAGAAATGCCGGTATTCTTTGGAAGAGCTCAGAGACGTTATGAAGAGACGCTACGGCGGTTACAGATTTGCCGAGTATGCTGAAAGAACTGTTTGCCATACCGCCATGTGCCTTAATTTTATCAACGAGCTTAAACAGGATTACGACACGGTACCGGATATTAATCTTTTTGCTAATTTCGGTGCGGACTATACCAGACTTTCCGAGTTCCTGGACCTTATAAACGATAGATCTCGCAGGGAACTTCTCCGGGATCTGAATAACCATGTGCCGGTAAAAGCCTATGCTGATATCGTTGACAGGCAGACCTCGGCATATGATACCCTGAGCTATGTCGATGGAGTTTCGCTCCTTTTCAGCATGGGATATCTTACTGTCATGAGCAGGGAGGAACTCGAGGCCACGCCGGAAAGGTACCGTCCTGAAGGAACCTGCCTCAGGATCCCCAATGAGTACTTTGAGGAAATGTTCTCCCGAATTCAGCTGGAAAAGAGTCCAGACATGCTCCGGAGCCTTGAAAGATTCCGAAATCTGAACGTCATGTCAGATACCAACGATATTTCGGCTCTGGCTGCTATGCTGCATGAGATTGCCGGAGCCTTTATCCAGACCGACAATTCCAAAGAGGGGGAAACCCAGATCGGCCTTGTTGTCTGTACGGCACTTAATCATGCTATGAACGGGAGATTTCTGCTCAGGAGAGAGTATCCCGTTAAGATTGACGGGAAGTTTGTGTTCGAGGACGGCCTTGACGAGGACGAATACGAAGATCCTGTCTCCGATGCGCCGGAGAACGAAAGCACTCCCGGCACCGCGCAGGATCAGGATCTTTCGGAGGAAGATCTGGAGGATGCCAGGGCCGCCCGGATTCTTGAAGAGATGTTCGGAGGCAGTGCCGGAACGAAGACGGCACTTCTCGATACCACCCGGGGCCGGGCGGATCTTCTTGCCACAAATACCGGGAAGGGTCCCAGTTATATTTTTGAATTCAAGTACCGGAGAAACGGGAGAGTCCGTGAAACCACCAGGCTGAAGGTGGTGAGAACTCTGTACGAAAGAGCGGTTAAGCAGCTTAACTTCTATGTCAGGGACGATAAAATCAGGGCTATTCCGGATCTTCACAAATACGTCATCATGTATGCTTACGGCAGGTTTTATATCAGGGAGACGGAGTAGCAAACCTCGGATATTTGTCATAAATCTCCGTTGCTTGCAGCAGTGCCGGATATCAGACGGTGCATAAATCGGATTATGGTTAAGACAGGGAAATAATATGGAGCAGCTTAAAAAAATTCCTGATGCGATGACTGATTTCAGGAAAATAATCGACAGCAACTATGTATTTATCGATAAAACCAGGTTTCTTGAGGTTTACGAAGAAAGCGGCACTTCAGTATCTCTTTTCCTGAGACCCAGGCGTTTCGGGAAAACCATGTTTACCGAGCTTTTAAGATACTACTACGACAAGGCTCTGGAATCCGAAAGCGACCGGTTGTTTAAGGGGCACTACATCGCTACCCACCCCACGCCGCTTAAGAGCTCATTTTATGTTCTTCAGTTTGATTTTTCGGGAATTGACACCAGTGGCAGCAATGAAGAAATCCTGGATGGTTTTACCGATAATATTGTTTCCGGTATTGATGAGTTCTTTTCAAGATATCCTGAACTGATATTGAGCAATATTCGTCGTTCGGTACCAGACGGCACTCCAAAATTGCTGAAGGAAGCAGTGCTTGATTATTACAACAACAAAGTTGTGTTTAGCTCCCCGTCAAAGTTAATCAGAGATTTCCTGAGAGGACTGCCGCTGGAGGATTCGAAACTGCTGGTCATTATTGATGAATATGACAATTTTGCCAATGATGTGCTGAGCAGGGATCCGAAGGCATTCGGAGATCTGGCACGAAAGGGCGGAGCGGTGTCGGCATTCTATCAGGTCCTGAGATCCTGGAATCAGAAGGGAATAATTGACAGAATATTCGTTACCGGGGTTTTTCCGGTAACCATGGACACCGGCATATCAGGTTTTGTGTCGCAGAATCTCAGCACTGATCCGCGTTTTAATGAGCTTGCCGGTTTTACGGATGACGAGGTTATGGAGCTCTTAAGACAGACGGTGGATTTTGAGAAATGCCGGTATTCTTTGGAAGAGCTCAGAGACGTTATGAAGAGACGGTACAACGGCTACAGATTTGCAAAGAAAGCCGAAAGAACCGTTTACAATGCCACTCTTTGTCTTAACTTCATTAATGAGCTTCAACAGGATTATGAAACAATACCGGATGTAAAGATTTTCGCAAATGCCAACGTGGACTATACCAAGCTTTCCGGATTTCTGAGGCTTATTAACGAGAAGGATCGCCGGGATCTTCTCAGTGCTCTCAATAACCATGTACCGGTAAAAGCTGAAGTTGATATTCCCGTTAAGCTGACCTCGGACCACGACACCCTGAGCTATGTCGAAGGAGTTTCGCTTCTTTTCAACATGGGCTTTCTTACCATCATGAGCCAGGAGGAGCTTGAGGCAACCCCCGATGGCAGTTATCTTAAAGGCCCCTGTCTCAGGATCCCCAATGATTACTTTGAAACACTGTTTTCGGGAATACAGCTGGAAGACAGTTCTGATGTGCTTCGGAGTTTTGAAAAGTTTAAAAACATAAGCAGGATGGCAGAGTTCAATGACATTTCAGCACTGACTGCCATGCTTGAGGAGATTGCCGGAGCCTTTATCCAGACCGACAATTCCAAAGAGGGGGAAACCCAAATCGGCCTTGCCGTATATACGGCACTTAACCTTGTTACCAACGGGAGATTTCTGCTCAGGAGAGAGTATCCCGTTAAGATTGACGGGAAGTTTGTGTTCGAGGACGGACTTGAAGAAGACGAGTACGAAGATCCTGTCTCAGATGAGCCGGAGAACGAAAGCACTCCCGGCACCGCGCAGGATCAGGATCTTTCGGAGGAAGAACTGGAGGATGCCAGGGCTGCCCGGATTCTTGAAGAGATGTTCGGAGGCAGTGCCGGAGCAAAGACGGCACTTCTCGATACCACCCGGGGCCGCGCGGATCTTCTTGCCACAAATACCGGGAAGGGTCCCAGCTATATCTTTGAATTCAAGTACCGGAGAAACGGGAGAGTCCGTGAAACCACCAGGCTGAAGGTGGTGAGAACCCTGTACGAAAGAGCGGTGAAGCAGCTTAACTTCTATGTCAGGGACGATAAAATCAGGGCCATTCCGGATCTTCACAAATACGTCATCATGTACGCTTACGGCAGGTTTTATATCAGGGAGACGACGTGATCATGATGAGTTCCTGCGGAATGGCTTTCGGAGAACATTCGTCGCATAGATATGTTCAGTCAGGGGATTGTTGTTCAGGATAACGCCTGAGGCTTTACCGGAAAACCGGGCGGCGCGGTGTTTAGGTGTGGATATGCAAGGAGCAGAAGATGAAGGTTAAGCTGTCAGACGTCATTGACGGAATTGACACAGTCAGCATGAGTATTGACTGTATTCTGGATATGGAAACCGGGGAGATATTCGCAATCGACGGCTCGGATGTTCTCGGGGCAGAAGATGCCGCTGAATCCGCTGAGATTCTGGAGCTTCTTGATGAGCACGGGTTTACCAGACTGCCGGATATCTATGAGATCAATGATTACGGCACCATGGAGGATTTTATTGAAACGCAGCCCGATTCAATACGCAGAGTTTTGTATCCCGCCATACGGGGATCCGGTGCCTTCAGACGTTTTAAGGATGCTGTGTACCGGCTGGGAATTGAAAAAAGCTGGTATGAATTTCGTGATGCCGCACACCGGGACATCGCCGAGGATTGGTGCATAGGAAACCGTATTGATTACGAGAATGATGTCGGGGAAAAAGTATCAGAAAATCAGTCCGGAGCGGATAATTCGGGAGAGGATGAATGATACCTGTTACTGAAATCCCTGAAGATCTGTCCGAAATCATCGGACACGGCGAGCTCAGGATTAAAGAATTCAGGAAAATACCGGAGTGATCTCCCTAAGTATCTTCTGATACGGATTGGGGACAGATATAAAGGAAATGGAACAGGTAGGTGCCGCCAGTTTTTTTCAGAATCAGAAAAGTACTCGGGAAAAAAATGGGGTCTAAGGAAATTGCTGTGGGCGGTCGATTTTTAATCAGTGCGATGTACCTGGTATCAGGCAGGGGGCCGGACAGGTTTGAAGAATCGAAAGTTATTCATTGAGGAGGAAAGCCGCCTGCGGCGCCTTCCTGTTAATGATTGAAGGGGATTCTCCCCTTCACCCCTTTAACTGCCCTGTGCAGAAATGATATGAGGATTAGCACCGATAAGGAGATTATGGCCATAAGAAAGCAGACAGAGGGTAACCCGAAGATGAGCTTTCTTCCTGAAGAATATGGACGTTTCTCGTCATGGCCATGCTCAAAAATGAATCATTCCTGCAGGAATTTACTTTGAGCCCAAAAACTGCAAACAAACATTAAAAACGGAATGTTTTGTATCGAATTGGAAATTCAGATCCAGGAAGAAGACGCTGAAAGCGGAACAGCTCTGAGACCATTGAAAAATTTCCCGAAAACCTGAGAATCCTCCGGATAAGACTGACCTTGAAGACCTGGCATTTCCGGAAGGATTCCGGACTCCGCCGGTTCCGGGAAATTTTGGTGCTATTCCCGGGCACTTGCCGGGCTTTCCGGAACGGAGGCCGGTATAGTGCTTTCCCGGGCGTCCGGAATTTCCCCGGTGGCAGCGCCTTCCGGAAAATCGTCCCCGACAGCGGGAAGAGCAGGCTTCAGCTTTTCATACCAGAGCATGGTGCCTCCGGCCACTGCCACCGGGATCATGATGAGATTGAAAAACGGGATCAGTAGGGCGGCCCAGACCGTGCATCCGAAGGAAATGCAGAGAAGCTTGTTGTCGGTAAGATTCTTGCGTGATACCCTCAGAGAATAGCGGTTGTTTTCATAACCGTAGCTGGTGTAGTCAATGGCGTTGCACCATGAGGTAAGAATGATGGCTCCGATCTGACCGATAAACGGAATGAACATCATGATGAGGCTGGCTATCATGAAGGGAATCCGGTACATAAGCTTTCGGAGTTCCAGAAATACAAGGTGCGGAATGTCCTTCAGGGTTTCATTTACGGACATTTTGCTGCTGAAGGGTTCGTTATTGTAGTATATGGTCTGCACCTTTTCTGAAAGAATGCTGTAAAAGGGAGCTCCCAGGGTGAGGGCGAACAGCGTGAAGGTGTAAAAAATGATTACCAGAAAACAGATGAAAATAATGGGATCCACCACGTAGGTCAGCCACTGCATCCATTCCGGAAGGTAATTTGCCGTCAAGGATGAGGTCCAGTCTACAGCCATGCCGAAGCCGAACCAGAGTCCGGATCCCATAATCAGAATGTTGATTAAAACGGGGAGAACGATATAACGTCTGAGCCCTTTGGTGGCGAGGATTCGGAGTCCTTTAAAAAAATATCGGAAACCCTGCAGTTTGCTTAAATTATCTGTCATGGTACTTGGTCTCCAGTAAACTGTTGCGGTGTTTCTGAGCCTGAATCTGTTTCAGGTATTCTTTCATCCATTCGGAGCAAAAAGTCCGAATCATGATTTTACCTGAAACCGGGCCGGATGGTAACCATGGCGGTCATAATGTCATTATACGGTCCGCTGCAGACTTCATGATAGCCGTACGAACCGGGAGCGGAGACCGAAAGAGGGTGAGACAGGAAGACTTCCGAAAATATCAGGACCGGCATTTCCGGGATACCTGCTATGAAATTACGGGGTTCGGAGGTCGGACTGCAGTTTCGGGCAACCTTTTAATTTCAGTGCAATTTGCTATAATTCTCAAAGGATCTCCGCATTATCGATAATTAATATTAAAGTACCGGGGATTTGTGTTGTATTCTTGGAGTTCGAAAATGCCTGAAATTTCATTGCTGGTTATTGTGATTGGCCTGGTTGCGCTGGCAGTCTACCTTGCCACCGGTTTTTTGCAGGGCCGGCAGAATCGCAAGCCTCTTGAAAGGGACAGCATTACCGAAAGTACGGCAAAGGCACTGTCTCCTCTTACCGACGAAGAAGGAATTCAGGAAGAGGATGTCAGGATTATTGAAGAACATGAGACTGTGAAGGTGCCCGTGGAGGAGTTTGCGGAACAGACCGCAGCTTCGGACAGTTCTGTCGAAGCATCTTTTGATAACAGCAGGGGATCTGGGGGATCTGGTAATAGTATGGCTAAGCTGGGATTTTTGTACAGACTGAAGAATTTTCTGTCAGGAAGTAATTCTTCTCCGACCAGGGAAAACGAGGAAGAGGCTTCCACCCCGGGGCATCCTGAGGAGTTTTACCAGTTCAATATCATTCCGGAGGATCAGGACGGCATGATTCCGGCTTCTCTGGTAAGTCAGCTGTGTGACAAATACCATTTTGAGCAGGGCGATCATGATGTTTACGAGTATCGCCGGGATGGCCGTACTCTGTTTACCGTCTGCGGCAACAAGGCGCCCTACGGATTCCCGAAAGATGAAATCCTTACGCTAAATTACAAGGCCGTCATCGTTTCCATGATTCTCCCGGAGCGGGGCGAGGCGGAGTTCACCTACAGCGAAATGTCCAAGTTTGCCTACATTCTCTGTCGTGAGGTGGGCGGCCGGATGGTGGACAATCAGAAAAAGCCCTTTGATGAGGCGGTATTCAAAAACACCACCGGGGTTCTGGCTTTCTACGATGCCGGCGGCAAGTAACGGATAACGGCGGCAGCTTTCAAAAGGACACAATCCTCAGGCGTTTTTTATACAGGGCCTGGGGATTGTTTTTTTCAGGGGATCCTTCTCTCCTTTTTGATTTTCTGAGCGCATTATGCGCTCAGAAAATCCCGGCACGTCTGTCATCGGCCTTCGGGATGTCTGAGACCGGTGAGACTCCGATTTACGAGGTTCTGCAAGAATGAGCTTAAAATACCGCGAACAGTGTGAACGCAAGATATGTCTTGATACCGAAACCACCGGCAAGAACGATGACGGAACGCCGGGGGATCACCGGATTATAGAAATCGGCTGCGTGGAGATCATTAAAAGGCGCATTACCGGAAGGACCATGCAGCTTTTCATCAATCCGGAGCGCAAGGTGGACGAGGAAGCCTACAGCGTGCACCACATTTCGGATGAATTCCTGGCCGACAAGCCGAAATTCGCCGAAATTTACCAGCAGTTCTATGATTTCATTGCCGGTTCCGAGCTCATTATTCACAACGCCAAATTCGACGTCGGCTTTCTGAACCGTGAGTTTGACATCATGCACAGCAATGTTCAGGTTGAGAACATCTGCAAGGTTACCGATACCCTGGACATTGCAAGAGAGCTTTACCCCGGACAGCGTATCAGCCTGGACGCTCTCTGCAGCAAGCTGAATGTTGACGAATCCGCCCGAACCACCCACGGTGCGCTTTTGGATGCCCAGATCCTTTCCGAGGTTTATCTGGCCATGACAGGCGGACAGGAAACCCTGTTTGCCGACGGGCAGGATCCCGGAGCGTCCGCGGATGCCCGCCGCGATTTCAGCAGTATCCGCACCCGGGTTGTCAGGCCTTCCCCCTTTGAAATGTCCGAGCATCTCCGCTACCTTTACAAAATGAATCAGGCCAAGGGTATCGAGCATATCGGTTTCGGCGATGAATTTCTGATCACTCCGAAGGAAATTCCGCTGGGGGAGGGCAAGGTTAAGAAGGTGGTGGATGATGAAATGATCGAGGAGGCTCTGAAGGCTGCGCTGTCCCGGGAATACCCCGAGGATTCCGGAGTCTATGACCGGTATGTGAAAGCCTGTCAGGAGCGGGATGAAAAGCTTCGCAAAATTAAACAGGCGAAGCTTGATGCCAAAAGAGAAGAGCTGGAGGAGACCAAAAGACGTGAAAACGAGCAGCAAAACTGCTAACATGGAGATTACCGGCTGTCGAGGCCGGGGAATTATAGCGGTCAGGAACTGAATCTTGGGGAGGTTTGCAGAGATTATGGGAAGCTACAATATCAGAGAAGAGCTTCAGGAGGCTCAGGAGGTTCTCAGAAAATTCACTGAGGATGATGCCGTGATTGCCAGTATTGAGAAGGCGGCCACTCTTATGGCCGATGCCATCCGGAACGGCTGCAAGGTTATGTCTGCCGGGAACGGCGGCAGTCACTGCGATGCCATGCATTTTGCGGAGGAACTTACCGGAAGATACCGCGAGAACCGTCCGGCGTATGCCGCCATTGCCATTTCCGATCCGAGCCATCTCTCATGCGTGTCCAATGATTACGGTTTTCAGTATGTGTTTTCCCGTTATCTTGAGGGAGTCGGCAGAGCCGGGGATGTGTTTCTGGGGATCTCCACCAGCGGTAATTCCGAGAACATCATAAACGCCGTGGAGACTGCCGGAAAGAAGGGGATTAAAACCGTGGTGCTTACCGGAAAGAACGGCGGAAAACTTGCCGGGCTGGCCGATGTGGAAATCCGGGTGCCGCATTTCGGGTTTGCGGATCGCATTCAGGAGGTGCATATCAAGGTTATCCACATCCTGATCCACGCCATTGAGGTAAAGCTGGAGTCCTGATTTCTTTCGTGGCGGGGAGGCTCTGCCGGAACGGCTTGTGAGAGGCCTGTTCCGGTTGAGGGAAAAATTCGGAAACTTTATCCGTTCCCAAAGGTTTCTGGTAGTACAGATACGTGATATCCGTCAGAATGACCCGCCGCGGTGCTATAAAAAAGTTTTGGTTGACCAGATTCTCGGGAGCGGTCTGCGGGTGAGCGTGAGTGGCATCGAACTTGTACGGATTCCGCCACGGGATACTCGGTACAAGCCTCATTCCGTTCATGATTTTCTTCACTCTTTTCGGCGATATCGTGTGTCCGTATCTGGCGACCAGTTCTCTGTGTATCACCCTTTTTCCGGGAATACTGCAGTACCGCCGCACAATCTCCACGATATGCCATTCGGTTATCTCGCGCTCTTCAGCCTCCTTTTTCAGTTTGGCCTTCCAGAGCTCCCGCCGTTGCATGGCACTGCGCCAGCAAAAGGGGTATTCTCCTGAACAGGCTCTTACTGACCGGGTATGAAGGTCTGGCATGACAGGTTTTTTATGAATGCGGATTTTTCGGACGAGATAGACCGCCTGCCGGATCTTCTGAATGCCGAGGCGGATGAATGTCAGAAGGAACGGGAAACCGATAAGGCGCACCAGACTCACCAGCAGGAACTCATAGAGGAGGAGATAAGGAACGGAGCGGAACCGGGGCGGACTTCCCCGGTACAGATGCGCTCTCAACCTTGACGGCACCATGAGAGCGGCCATCGATGATAATACTGCTCAGCGGATAGACGGCTTTCTGTGCTCTGTCCGGAAGCATCTGAGAGAAAACCGGACGCGCAGCTTTGAACTCTACTACAAGAGCGAGTGGAGCGTTTCGGACATCGCGGACAGATTTCGCAGGGATCCCCGGACGATAAAGGGCGAGATCTATGCGATGCTGTCATTTTTCCTGGTTTTCTTCTTTGCTGAGTGGTTCCCTTCAGGATGGGTGGAGTTATTGTGTATCCGGAATGGATAAAGCAAGAGAGAACAACTCCTGGAGGAAAGTGTTCTGGGAGAATTGACACAAAGCCTAAGCAAAAATAGTAGTCATTGAGAAAACGTGTTAAGCAGGCAGGGCTTAACTGATATGGGATGCTGAATGTGAGTTTAGTAGCATTTTTCAAAAGTTGTTCCCGATTTTTTTCCGGAGATGCTCTTTATTGAGAGAATTGCCGGAAAATATCAATAAGGTAACAAAAGTGGAAAGGTGCATGGGAAAAATACTGGGAATACGGGTAAGGAATTTTGGAACCCTGAAAGATATCAAAATGGGACAGACCTATACTGACAGGAAGGGAAAGCCTCTGGACAATATGGTGGCAATCATTGGCTCCAGCGGAAACGGCAAAAGCTCTCTGGCAGATGTGTTTGGCTTTATTTCTGACTGCCTTGGCACTGATGTGGAAACGGCCTGCGATGCAAACAACAGAGGAGGTTATTCACAGCTGATTTCCCAGGGAGCTAGAAATGAGATGTATTTTGAACTCTATTACAGGGAGAACAGCAATTCAAGACCAATCACTTATGAATTGACTATTGGACTGGATGACAGTGGCCGTCCCTGTGTGAAATCAGAACGGCTTAGACAGAGGGTAAAAAAAACGGGCTGGCCGTTGTCATTTTTGTACCTTACCGAGGGAAAGGGGTTTGCCTTTGAGGGAACGGATGGCGGAGTGAATGAAAAAAGCGGAGAGGTTACCGGAGAAAAGAATGAAGTTGAACTTACTGATACCAGAAAGCTGGGGATTGTTACGCTGGGAGCTATGAAACAGTATGTCAGAATTGAAAAATTTCTTGGTTTCCTGCGAAGCTGGCATCTTTGCTATTTTTCACCTGACAGTGCCCGGCAGATTCAGAGTGCCGCACCTTCGCCGTATTTAAACCGAATTGGAAGCAACCTTAACAATGTCGCTCAGTACATGTACCGGGAAAACAGCAGGAAGTTTATGGAGGTTCTGGCATATATTCAAACAAAAATCCCTAATATCACTAAAATTGAGCCTGAAAAAATGCCCAATGGTCAGATGGCACTGAAGTTTTATCAGAGGGGATTTTCTGAACCGTTTTATTCCAATCGTATGTCAGACGGCACTCTGAAGCTTTTTGCCTATTATCTTCTAATGAATGAAAACAACCCCCGGCAGCTGCTTTTTATCGAGGAACCTGAGAACGGGTTGTATCATCACTTTTTGGTTGAGCTGGCAACGGAATTTGCCAAATCGGCCGGGACAGGTTTTTCAAAACAGATATTTGTGACTACCCACAGTCCGTTTTTTGTAAATGCCCTGAGTCCCGATCAGGTGTGGGTTCTGGAAAAGGGGGAGGATGGATTTTCCTCACTGAAGCGAAGCAGTGATTATCCGTACGTTGGCGGGATGGTTGAAGAAGATGTTCTGTTAGGAGACTTGTGGAACAGCAGGTTTTTCGGTTAGGGGGATAGATGCACTTTCAGTTTCTTATAGAAGATCAGTCCACTGCCGCACTGATTGGCCTGATTATGAAAAATGTTATCAGAAATTTTAAGGCTGACAGTTTCGGCTGTATACCTTTTCATGGTATCGGGGGGATAACCAAAACAAACTCTGTAAAGGAGATGCGAACCGGAAAGCTTTTGAATGACCTGGCAGGTTATATGCGCGGTTTTCAAAAATCACTTGAGGGGATTCCTGCGGTTCTGTTTGTAGTGCTTGATCTTGACGATAAGGATTACAACGGGTTCGTGAAAGAACTGGAAGGTATTGCAGCACTTAACAATATCACAATGGATCATGTGTTTTGTTTGGCAGTTGAGGAAGTTGAAGCATGGCTTTTGGGGGATGAGAATGCTATCAGGGTTGCTTATCCAAAATATAAGAAGAGTGTGCTGAGTTCTTATATTCAGGACAGTATATGCGGAACCTGGGAAAAGCTGGCCGATGTTGTATTTAAGGGCGGAGTGAAGGAGATCAAAAATCAAAAACTTAACTGGAAGGATGTTGGCAAATTAAAGACTGAGTGGGCATTAAATATTGGAAAGTATATGAATTATAAGAATAACAGGTCTCCCAGTTTTCAAAATTTTATGAATAATGTTGTAAAGAGACTTTCTATGTAAGGAAAAATTTTTACCATGATTATCCATGAACATGAATTGGTCGATTCATTGAATTATGAAATACAGGCATAAGCTTTATCACTCATTTTAAGTAATAATGGTGGTTACTGAAATGTTAAATTGAATGATTGTTAAGCTTCGATGCCTATCTTGAAATTTCCAAGATGAGTTTTTACAGGTGATCGTCGAAGTAAATTAAGAATACACCTAAGCGATTTCCCTAGTTTTCTATTTATTTCACTAACGGGAGATTTTTTGAATCTGCGTGTTTGACCTTCAAGCATATTACTAATTACTTGAACTGTATATGCTATTATTGGGTTGGTAGTTGTAACGATGTCCTTAATTCTAAACACTCGAATATCTACACACAAATTTATAATTATTATCAATGAGAGTTCTCGAATGAGAACACACCTTAAAAGGGGATATATCTCCATCAAGATCTAACTCCAAAAATTTTTTTGCATCTCGCTCATTGATATATTATCAAATTTGTTGATTTATTCTGTTATATCTGTATTTGTGACTCTATGAATAAAGTTAAAATTATTAAATTATTTAAAGCCGGTGATATATTTCCATTACCTCAAAACGGACTTATTGAATCTTCTGTAAACGTAGCACGCAAACTGCATGGTGACAGCAATACACTAAAATTTAGTTATCAGGGTTCCGTTGACGTTAAAGTCGGTATAAGCCGTCAGGGGTATTCATTTCAGTGGATTGCTGAAAAGTTTTTCAGTTCTTCAACAATGGCTGACGCAGAAATTCCTCTTGATCTGTCCCCCTTTGAAACGGGAACTATTGAGATTACCTTCTTTGCTGTTACTGATGCGGTGATTTCTTACGGTTCTGCTCCTATGCTGGAGAAGTTACCATCTGAACTTGATACCGGAAAAGTCCTGTATGATTTTCTTTTCCCCAGTTTGGACCTTTGCTGTGAAGAACCTCTATACATGAAGTTTTGTGATGGTTTCTCCTACTTCTCTCACGAAGATAAGACCATCCATCTTTATGAAAACTCCGCAGTTGATTTGCTGACATATTTCAATTCCTTCAGCACCATGAAGTGGGTGAAGTACACAAATGTCAGAAATCTCAGTGTTTATCTCGACATTAAGGGAAATGCTGAAGTTTCCGTGATCAGCCGGAAAGGTGATGAATGGCGGGTAATAGACAGGCACGCCATTTGCGCTGAGGAACGCGGTATCTATGTTATTCCCCTTGCTTTGTCAGAATCGGAACTTGATTCCATCCTTGGCATTACCGTGCGTAACCTTCCTTATACGGCGGATTTACTCGAATCTCTGAATGACAATGGGACTCCTGCCAAAACTTCAAATGATTGTAATGACGCAGATACGAATTGCATTGATGGTCAGTCTTTCCGTCTTAATACCGTTAAGCGGGAAGACAGCCTGAGAATCAATTCAATACTTCGTAAAACGACAAATGATGCTGATGAAATCAATGAACAATCAGCCATGCCATCTACGGAAATCTATGGCGGCGGCTGGTTAACCGATGACGAAGTAACTCAGAATGTCAACCTTGGTATTGTGATTACCACCTTTAAGCGTGAAACTACAGTAAAGGCTGCTGTATCCCGTCTGGTTCGAGACATCACATCTCATCCGCTTTATCACGATATGATAGATATTGCCGTTGTTGATAATGGCAGTACTCTGAAGGATGAGGATCTTCCCGGTGCACAATTGATTCCGAACCGTAATCTGGGGGGCACCGGCGGTTTTACCAGAGGGCTGATACATTTTCAGGAAAGCGGCAATCATACTCATTGTCTTTTCATGGATGATGATGCGAGCTGCGAGGCGGGGGCTATTTTCAGGAGCATGTCCTTCCAGAGACATGTCACTGACCATAAGGTATCTCTCAGCGGTGCCATGCTGTTTGAAAACATCAAGTTCATGCAGTGGGAGAACGGTGCCTGGTTTAACGGCGGCTGCCATTCCATAAAGCGGGATTTCGATCTGAGAGATCCTGTCAAGGTTTATGAAAACGAAGAAGAGGTTGACAAGCCGATATACGGCGCCTGGTGGTTCTTCTTTTTCCCGCTGGATGTCGCTAAAAACTATTCCCTGCCGTTCTTTGTCCGGGGAGATGATATTGACTTCTCCTATGCCAATGATTTCAGGGTGGTTTCCCTGAACGGGGTTTCCTGCTGGCAGCAGGACTTCAAGACCAAGGAAAGCGCCATGACGGCTTATCTTTTCCTGAGAAGCCATGTGGTTCATCATCTTACCGTGCCTACCCTGAAATGTTCCTACAAAATCATTATGAAGATTCTTCTGGGGCATTTCTGGCAGTATAACAACTCCTATTACTACGGTACTGCTGCCTGCGTTAACCTGGCCATGCGGCACGTTATGGAAGGGCCTGAGTTCTGGGAGAACAATATCGTCCCCACAGAGGTGCTTAAGAAGATTAAGGAATTAAGCTCCTGTGAAAAGCCGGTACCTTACACTGACGACGAACTGAAGAGTCTGGGACTGGAGCAGGTGGAAAAGAAGTTCATGACAAAGCATTTCCCTTACTTCATACGCCGTAAGAGTTTGTACGGACATCTTATGCCGCAGAGCATGATCAGGAAAACTGAGAAAGCCATGCTGCCAAAGTGGATGACCCCGTATAAGGAATTTACCTATATGCGGAGTCAGATAACGGTGGTTGACGAACTGAACAGAACCATAACGGTGCTTAAGCGTTCTCCAAAGGCCTACTTTAAGAATCTGTTTGTTTTCATATTGCTGGCGATTAAACTGCGGTTTATGTTGTCGTCTCTCCGGAAAAAGTATTTGATGGCAGAACCGGAGCAGCGTTCCAGAGAATTCTGGAAGAGGCAGTTTACAGACAAGAAGTAGGTATCGGTACAGGTCACCGGAGCAGGGCGTTATTTTCCATAAGGCACCTTTATCGGCCTGCCTCCTGTTCCTGTGCAGTATGTAAAAAATGTCGTCCCGTGTCCGGGTGAGCAGGTTGCAAAAAGCTTCCGAGGCCGAATCAAACTTCGGAAGCTTTGTGTTCTGGCAGGTAGGCTTTACCAGGAACCGTTTTGAAACTTAATCCCTGGCAAACAGGTCTCTGGTGTAAACCTTGTCTGTAACATCCTTAAGTTCGTCATTCATACGGTTTGCGATGATTACCTTGCTGCGATTCTTGAATTCAGCAAGGTTATTTACCACCTGATTGCCAAAGAATGTGGAACCGTCATTGAGTGTAGGTTCATAAATGATGATTTCCGCTCCCTTGGCCTTCAGTCTCTTAATCACTCCCTGAACCGAACTTTGACGGAAATTATCCGAGTTTGACTTCATGGTGAGGCGGAACACTCCCACCACGATATGCTTTTCATCATCAGGGCTGTAGGTTACTGCACTGTCATAGTCATAGCCGCCGGCTTTTTTTAGAATCTGGTTTGCGACAAAGTCCTTGCGGGTTCTGTTGGAATCAACAATGGCCTTGATAAGATCTTCCGGCACATCCTGATAATTGGCCAGGAGCTGCTTGGTATCCTTCGGGAGACAATAACCGCCATAACCGAAAGAAGGGTTGTTATAGTGAGTGCCGATACGGGGATCCAGTGAAACGCCTTCAATGATTTTTCTGGTATTAAGTCCCTTCAGCTCCGCATAGGTGTCAAGCTCGTTAAAGTAAGATACTCTGAGAGCCAGGTAGGTATTGGCAAAAAGCTTGACGGCTTCGGCTTCGGTAGGGGCCATGGACAGGAGCGGAATATCATCCTTAAGAGCTCCCTGCTTCAGGAGTTCCCCAAACTGCAAAGCCTTCCGGCAGAGTTCCTGGTTTTCAAGGTCGCATCCGACAATGATTCTGGAAGGATACAGGTTGTCATAAAGAGCCTTGCCTTCTCTCAGGAATTCCGGACAGAAGATAAATTCCAGTGTCGGATATTTCCTGGCAATTCCTGCGGTGTAGCCCACCGGGACTGTGGACTTGATAACAATTACTGCCTTGGTATGGCATTCTGCTGCAATATCAAGAACGGTCTCGATGGCAGAGGTGTCAAAAAAGTTTTTGGCAGGATCGTAGTTTGTCGGGGTGCATACTATGATGTAATCAGCATCAGAATATGCGGATTTGGCATCATCGGTAGCTACAAGGTCCAATTTTTTGTTTTTTAGGTACTCTTCGATTTCGGGATCTCTTATCGGAGATACCCGATTATTAATGTTGGCAATCTTATCCGGAACAATATCAACTGCAGTAACCCTGTTATGCTGTGAAAGAAGGATGGCCAAACTCAGACCTACATATCCGGTACCGGCCACGGCGATTTTGCAACTGCTCATAAAGTATCTCCGAAGATCTGAACTATCAGATCAGAACGCATAAAGTCTGAAAACTACGCAATTATAATCCGTCATAACAGAAATTCAAATATCGGATAGTAGTATTTGAGCGTTATGTGAACGGTGAAGTGATAATTGATGCCGTTTGTTTGTACGAGGAGATTAACTTATTAATGATTAAAATTAATAAAGTATTGGTATGTAATTGTTGCTATATTCAGAAGCAATTTTGATTTGTGCCGTATCTGAAACTCTTGATTCAATTCGGAGATCATTTTGTCTGCAATGGGTAACCAGTTCATAGATGGAATATGTTCCACTTTTGCCATGCTATCTCTGAACCCTGCCATTCCCGCCAGTTTTCAGGAGATTTTGAATTTCTTCTGCGGTGCTTCTGTTGTAATCTCCTTCCATGGTATGCTTCAGACAACTTGCCGCAGTAGCAAATTCAAGAGCATCTGAAGGTGTCATTCCAGTTTCCAAGGCATAAATGAGTCCTGCACTGAAGCTGTCTCCGCCGCCAATTCGGTCAACAATCTGGATGTCATATTCTCTGGAAAAATATGACTTTTTCATGTTTCCGTCATAGAGCATGGCACTCCAGCCGTTTCTGCTGGCCGAGTAGCTTTTGCGGAGAGTGGTTGCCACATACCGACAGCCGTACGTATTTGAAATAGTTTCTGCTGTTACGGAGAATCCCTCTTTGTTGATTTGGCCGCTTGAAATGTCAGTGTCAGATGTTTTTATGCCCAAAACTTTTTCGGCATCCTCTTCATTGCAGATACACAAATCGACGAAGGGCATCAGCTTTGACATGACACTGCGGGCCTTGTCAGAATCCCATAATTTCTTTCTGTAGTTCAGGTCGCAGGAAACAGTGAGATTCTTTTCCCTGGCTTTCATACAGGCATCGAAACAAATTTGAGACATTGTATCAGACAAGGCGGGGTTGATCCCGGACCAGTGAAACCAGTCCGCATTATCGAAGATATCGTCCCATTGATACTCACAGCGCTCAGACAGTGAAATTGAGGAATATGCTCTGTCGTAGATCACTCTGGAAGGGCGCTGAGACGCCCCCTTTTCGAGATAGTACAGTCCAAGACGCCCGTTTCCGTATACAACTTTTGAGGTGTCAACTTTAAAATAATCAAGAGAGCTGATAGCTGCTCGTCCTACAGGGGTATCAGGAACCTTGGTTACAAATAACGAATCCAGCCCCAAAACTGCAAGGGAGGCCGCAACATTGGCTTCACTGCCGCAAAATGTGGCATCGAGATAATCCTTCTGAAACAGTTTTGTTCCTGCCGGTGCTCCCAGCCGGAGCAGAATTTCACCGAATGTTACAACTCTCATAACTACTTCTTAAATTTCAATAAAGAAAAGATGTTTACATTTAAAAGCAGCAGATGATTCGGAATTTTAAAAGAAGATGGCTCTGCTTATAAAACCGAGATTGCCGCAGTAGTATTTAATTGTGATTCTGGCATGTCCCGAAATACCGTGTAAAGTCTGCAACCATCGTCTCCGCCAGGATTCTAACCATTAACCTAAAATCGAAACAATTTCGCTCATACACGCATCCCCACGGAACATGATTGTACCATTTTTTCAAACCTATTGTTTACTCTCCGTTAAGATCTGACGCTCTAATAAATTCTCTGCAGATTATCCAA
>Ga0310695_10002099_pt1 | contig 43197 bp, 26 predicted proteins | sample RumenRJG_04DNA_FD_203882 | JGI IMG/M metagenome (GOLD analysis project Ga0310695, IMG submission 203882) | Bovine rumen microbial communities from Lethbridge, Alberta, Canada - RJG_04 (v2) (version 2) | ecosystem: Host-associated > Mammals > Digestive system > Stomach > Rumen | place: Canada... | reverse complement strand
GCCGCGAAGACGGCCTTTGCCAAGGGCATGCACGAGTGCGAGGTGCGCGTGCAGGGAGCGGGCGCGGGCCGCGAATCGGCCGTGCGCGCCATCCAGGCCGCCGGAATCCATGTCACGATGATTACGGACTGCACGCCCGTTCCGCACAACGGGTGCCGTCCGCGCAAGCGCAGGAGAGTGTAAAATGGGTCGTTATACTGGTCCCCGTACGAAAATCGCCCGCCGTTTCGGCGAGGCACTCTTTGGGCCGGACAAGGTCCTGGAGAAGCGTCCCAACCCGCCCGGGCAGCACGGCGCGCGCCGCCGGAAGAAGCTGTCCGAATACGGCGAGCAGCTCCGCGAGAAGCAGAAGGCCCGTTTCATCTACGGAATGATGGAACGCCAGTTCCGCATCTTCTTCAAGCGCGCGAAGGCGCGCGAGGGCGTGACGGGCGACATCCTGCTCCAGCTCTGCGAGACGCGTCTGGACAACATCGTCTATCGTCTCGGCTTCGCGCCCACGCGCCGTGCCGCGCGCCAGCTCGTGACGCACCGCCACATCGAGCTCGACGGCAAGATCTGCAACATACCGTCGTGCACCGTCAAGCCCGGCCAGACCGTGTCTATCCGCGAGAAGAGCCGCGACCTCATGGCCGTGCGCGACTCGCTGAACAAGCACAAGCTGTCCGTGTCGTGGCTGACCCGGGACGAGGCGAACCTCTCTGGCACGCTGCAGAGCGTCCCGGAGCGTTCCGAGATTCCGGAGAACATCGACGTGCAGCTGATCGTCGAACTTTATTCGCGGTAAGCTCATGTCGTCGGAAGGTCTGCCGGGGAGCGTCTCCGGCGGGCCGCCCGCCGCTGTTTTTACACCTCAAGGGAGATACTAATGCCAATCCGTTTGAGCCGTTTTGAAATGCCCCGTGCCGTCAAGAAGGACGAGGCCACCGCAACCGGGACGTATGCCCGCTTCACCGCCGAGCCGTTTGAAATCGGCTATGCGCGTACGATCGGGAATTCGCTCCGCCGCGTGCTCCTTTCCTCCATCGAGGGATGCGCGATCTGCTCTGTCAGGATCGCCGGCGTGAGCCACGAGTTCTCGACGATCCCCGGCGTCGCGGAGGACGTCACGGACATCATCCTCAACCTGAAGCGCGTGCAGCTCAAGACGTTTACGCGCGAGAACACCAGCCTTCGTCTGAAGAAGACTGGCCCCTGCACGGTGACCGCCGGCGACTTCGCCGCCGAGAACTCCGTGGAGGTCCTCAACCCCGGCCAGGAGATAGCCACGCTTGAGGCGGGCGCCACGCTCGACATGGAGTGCGAGATCCGCACCGGTCGCGGCTTCTGCCTCGCCGAGGGCAACAAGACGCCCGACCAGGAGATCGGCCGCATAGCGATCGACTCCATCTTCTCGCCCGTCACGCGCGTGAACTTCCTCGTGGAGAACACCCGCGTGGGCCAGCGCACCGACTACGAGAAACTCGTCATGGACGTGTGGACCGACGGCCGCGTGACACCCGACGACGCGCTGAAGACCGCCGCCGCAGTGCTGCGCCGCCACCTCGACGTGTTCGTGGACTACTCCAACGAGGAGGCCCTCGAATTCGACGACACCGAGCGCAAGAGCGCCGACGAGCGCGAGCGCCTCCGCAAGCTGTTGAACATGTCCGTGAACGAGATCGAGCTGTCGGTCCGCGCCGCGAACTGCCTCAACAACGCCAACATCACGACCGTCGGCGAGCTCGCCCAGAAGACCGAGGCCGACATGCTCAAGTACCGCAACTTCGGCAAGAAGTCCCTGAACGAGATCAAGGACAAGCTGAAAGAGCTCGGCATGTGCCTCGGCTACAAGTTCGACGCCGACCTGCTCGAATCCAAGAAATAAGCTGTTACAGGAGTTTAGACCCCATGCGTCACCAGAGAGTTCAAAAGAAGTTCGGTCGTTCGATGGAACACCGCAAGGCCCTCATGAAGAGCCTTGTGACGAATCTCATCCTCGCCGAGTCAATCCAGACCACGCTGCCTAAGGCGAAGCAGGCCCGCAAGGACGCGGAGCGCATCGTCACGGTCGCCCGCAAGGGCGGCCTCGCGGCGCGCCGCCTCGCGGCGTCCCGCCTCCAGCAGCCCAAGGCAGTCCAGAAGCTGTTCGACAAGATCGTTCCGCAGATGGAAGGCCGCAACGGCGGCTACACGCGCATCGTCAAGACCGGATCCCGCAAGGGCGACGGCGCCGAGATGTGTATCCTCCAGTGGGTGGAGTCCCTCAAGAAGGATGAGGAGACGCCAGCCGCCGAGGCCCCGAAGGCGGAAGAGCCGGCCAAGTAAGGCCGCCTCACCGTTGCAGGAAAGGCGGTGCGTCCCTGCGGGCGCACCGCCGTCTTTTTTGATATACTATCGCCATGACCCTTCCCGAAAGAATCCAGTTCCTCCTCAAGCGCGCCTTCGCAGCGCTCCATCCGTGCCTGTACGGCCCGATGGGCGGCGGCGAGTCTGGCGACCCCGACTCCCTCTACGCAGCGCTCCAGAAAGAGGTAGCGCTCCTCATGCCGGACGCCGACGCGCCGACAGTCATCGCCGCGTTCCGCGCGCGCATCCCAGAGGTGCGCCGCCTGCTGGAGACCGACATCGAGGCCGCATATGAGGGCGACCCCGCTGCGACGAGCCGCATGGAGGTGGTGATGGCCTATCCCGGCCTCTACGCCGTCACGGTGCACCGCCTCGCCCACGAACTCTATGTCCTCAAGGTGCCGATCATTCCGCGCATCATGAGCGAGCACGCCCATTCGAAGACAGGCATTGACATCCATCCTGGCGCGACGATCGGCGAGCATTTCTTCATCGACCACGGTACGGGCGTGGTAATCGGCGAGACGACCGTGATCGGACGCAACGTGAAGCTCTACCAGGGCGTCACGCTCGGCGCGCTTTCCTTCCCGAAGGACGAGAAGACGGGCATGCTGATGAAGGGGCACAAGCGCCACCCGAACGTGGAGGACAACGTGGTGATCTACGCCGGCGCCACGATTCTCGGCGGCGACACCACGATCGGACACGACAGCGAGATCGGCGGCAACGTGTGGCTGATGGACTCCATCCCGCCGTTCTCCCGCGTCTACAACCAGACGCCGTTCCCGCGTATCAAGACGAAGGCCTGAATGCCCTCAGCAAGCGCATCTCCCGTCTGGTTCGCGTGCTGTACCGAATACGGCGCCACGATTGCGCCCGCGCTCGACCGCCTGCTTGCCGAAAGCGGATTGCTTGCAGCCGACGCCGTGCGCGGCAAGCGCGTCCTCGTAAAGCCGAACCTCCTCACCGACCGTACGCCGGACGAGGCCGTAACCACGCATCCCGATGTTCTCCGCGCGGTGCTGCGCCACCTCAAGGCGGCGGGGGCGGACATCTCCGTGGGCGACAGTCCCGCCAGCACGGCCAACCTCAGTTCCGTGCTTTCCAAAAGCGGACTCGGTGCCGTGTGCGAAGAGGAGGGCGTGCCGTTTGTTCCGTTCGAGCGTGCAGGCGTGCAGAACTTCACGGAGGAGGGATTTTCGTTTTCTCTCGCGAAGCCCGTCGTGGAAGCCGACCTCATCGTGAACCTCCCGAAGGTCAAGAGCCATTCGCTCACCAAGCTAACGGCCTCCGTCAAGAACCTTTACGGCGCAGTGCCAGGCTACAGCAAGACCACGCTTCACCGACTCTATCCCAAGCCATCCGTTTTCGGACGCCTGCTCAAGGCCATCTGGCGCGTGCTACCGCCGTCCGTGAGCATCGCGGACGGCATCGTGGGCATGGAAGGGCAAGGTCCGGCCAACGGACGCCCCATCCGCCTCGGATTCCTTGCCGTGTCCGCCGATCCATTCGCGCTCGACGGAGCGCTCTGCCGTGTACTTCACATCAACTCCGACAGTGTCCCATACCTCAGGGGCGTCGCGTCCGCGCGCGCGCCGGAAGTACATGGTGACGCCATTGACGTGCAGTCATTCGCGACGCCCCTTGGCGCGCACTTGCTCGCGCTCGTGCCTGCCTGGTTTGCGCGGTTCGCCGCCAAGCTTCTTTGGGTGTGCCCGATGTTCGACGCCGCACGCTGCGTCGCGTGCGGACAGTGCGTGCGGGCGTGTCCCGCGCAGGCGCTCGCGGTGGAGGGCCGCGCCTTCCCGTTGCTCAACAAGAAAACATGCATCGGCTGCGCGTGCTGCCACGAGGTGTGTCCGAAGGGCGCAATCCGCATGAGGCCGTCGCTCATCCTGCGCCTCTCGCATGCGTTCAAGGACCTCTCGTAAATCAGCCAAGACGGCTCCGCGACAGGGGAAAATATGGTATACTATCCCCTGCATAGATTAGACAGGATAGCGAGCAGAGAAAAAGGAGTAAACCATGAAAGAAAGCTGCAGAACATACCTGAACGAACAGTTCGGAGGCGACGCGGAGGTAGTGGACGCGATTTACGCCGAGTACGTCACCTCCATCGACGCCAAGATGGGCGAGGCCGACGCGGCGCTGGCCGGAAGCGCGTGGGACACGCTGGACAAGGTGGCGCACACCGTCAAGGGCAACTCGCTCGCCGCCGGCGACCAGCAGATGGCCGATGTGGCCATTGCGCTCCGAAGCGCCGCCAAGTTGCAGGATCGCGACCAGGCGGCACAGCTCATCGCGGACATGAAGGCGCTCGCGGAACAGCTCTGACGGCGTGGGCTGTCCATAAGGACGGTCTGTGGAGGGTACTAGTGGACGGAGTATCTTCAAAGCGGCATCTTTCGGCATTCGCCGCATGGGCATTCTCGTTCGGGACTGCGGTTGGATGGGGCGCGTTCATCATGCCCGGCACGACGTTCCTGCCGCTCGCCGGGCCGCTGGGAACGGTCTTGGGCGTGCTTGCGGGCGCGGCGGTCATGGTCGTACTTGCATGGAACTACCACTACATGGTCCGCCGCATGCCTAGCGCGGGCGGGACGTTCACGTTTGTCCAGCGGATGTTTGGAGGCGACCACGGGTTCTTCTGCGCCTGGTTCCTGTGCCTTTCCTACATGGCGATCGTCTGGGCGAACGCGACTGCGTTGACGATCGTGGCGCGGTGTCTGTTCGGCGACGCGCTCCGATTCGGGTTCAGCTACAGCATCAAGGGCTTTGAGGTGTCGCTGGGCGACGTTCTGCTCTCGGTGACGGCGATCGTGTCGGCTGCCGCCATCTGCTGCCGGAGGCGTACGGCGGGAGGGGTGCAGGCGGCCCTCGCGGCGACATTCGCTGTGGGCGTTGCCGTGTGTTTCGCCGCGAGCCTCTTCTGCCACGGCGGCGGGCTGCAGTCCATGGCGCCGGCGTTTTCGCCGGACGGCGGGAAGCCGCTCGCGCAGGTACTGAAGATCGTCGCCCTTGCGCCGTGGTTCTTCGTGGGTTTCGAGTCCATCTGCCACCTCTCCAGGGAGTTCCGGTTCCCACTGAAGCGGACGTTCGGCGTGTTGCTGGTTGCAATCGCCACGTCAGTGGCCGCATACGCGTTTCTCGCCCTGCTGCCCGTCCTGACGCCCGGCGCGGGCGGTACGGACTGGGTCGATGGCCTCTCCCGCCTCGGCTACGAGAAGGGCAACCTCGCGCTGCCGACGCTTGAGGCTGTCCGCAGTACCCTGGGGAAGGCCGGAACCGCGCTTTTCGTCGCCACCATCCTCGGGGCCGTGTTCACGAACCTCGTGGGCGACATGTTTGTCGCGAGCCGTCTGGTGGGCGCGATGGTGGACGAGCGCGTTTTCCCGGAATGGCTGGGGCGGCGAGACGGAAACGGCGAGCCGCGCCGCGCCATCTTCTTCCTTGCCGGAATCTCGTGCTTCATCCCCCTGATGGGCCGCACGGCGATCGGCTTCATCGTGGACGTCGCGACTGTCGGCTCGGTGATCGCATACGCCTATATCTCGGCGGCCGCGTACATCCGCGCGCGTGCCGACGGCAACGGCCTCACGAAGGTGACAGGCGCGTGCGGTCTCCTGCTCTCAGTCGTCATCTTCGCCATCTTCATCGTGCCGAACTACTTCTCCGGGACAATGATGTCCACGGAGTCGTACCTCATCCTCGTCATGTGGTGCATTCTCGGCTTCCTCTACTACCTCTACGTGCTCAAGCGGGACACATTCCAGCGCTACGGGCGTTCGCTGGTCGTGTGGGTTGCCCTGATCGTGTTGATCCTCGTGATGTCGCACATGTGGATGCGCCAGGGAATGCACGACGCGATGACGAGGGCGTTCGACTCGATCGGCCGCTTCCAAGACAGCGTATCCAACGTCGACGCCGCCGTCCAGGACGAGATGTGGAACGCACACCTTGACGCACAGCTTGCGGACATGAACAGCTCGCTCGTGCGGAGCGGGCTTGTCCAGGCGGGACTCATGATCGTGACGCTCGCCATCATGTTCACCCTGTTCACGATCGTGCGCCGCCGCGAACGGCGTCTGGAGCGCGAGAAGGCGGCGGCCAAGAGCTACTTCTTCTCCACCGTGAGCCACGACATCCGCACGCCGCTCAACGCGATCATCGGTTACTCGGAGATGCTCAAGACGGGGCTGGACTCCAAGGAGGAACACGAACAGGCCGTAGATTCGATCCTCGTGAGCGGAAAGACGCTGCTGGGACTCATCAACGACGTTCTGGACCTGTCGAAGCTCGAATCCGGAAAGATGAAGATCGTCGCGGAGCCCACGGACTGCCCGCGTCTTCTGCACGGCGTCATGGACGCCTTCAGCATCTCGGGCAAGAAACCGGGGCTGGAACTGCGCTGCGAAATCGGGGAGATGCCCGCGCTGATGATCGACCCGCAGCGTCTGCGGCAGATCGTGTTCAACCTCGTAGGCAACGCCGTCAAGTTCACGGAGAAGGGCCATGTGACGTTGCGTGCCGACTACGAGCGTCCGAAGAACGCCGAGAAGGGCGTGTTCCGCCTGTCGGTCGAGGATACGGGCTGCGGCATCGCCGAAGAGGACCAGAAGCGCATCTGCTCGGCTTACGTGCAGGTGGGCACGAAACTCGCTCGTAACGGCGGCACGGGACTTGGCCTCTCCATCTGCAACCAGCTCGTGAAGGCCATGGGCGGCGAACTGAAGGTGAAGTCCGCCCTAGGGGAAGGCTCCACCTTCGAGATCGTGCTTCCCGACGTCCGGTCAACCGTCCTGCCAGAGGCTTTCGCGCCCGCCGTTCAGGGCGAGGCCCTCCCAGACGCCCCCGCCGCGCCACATCGTCCGGTTCACCGTATCCTCCTCGTTGACGACTCGAAGATGAACCTCATGGTCCTCAAGGCGCTTCTGAAGAAGGCCGGCAACTACGAGACCACGATGGCGATGGACGGAAAGGAGGCCTTGAAGGCCCTGGAGGCGTCGGGCACCAGGCCGTATGACCTTGTCCTCACGGACATGTGGATGCCGAACCTGGACGGCGAGGGGCTCGTAAAGGACATCCGCGCGAACGCGTCGCTCGCGTCGCTGCGCGTTCTCGTGGTGACGGCCGACGTGGAGGTCCGCGACAAGGCCGCCGAGATGGGCTTTGACGGCATTCTCCTGAAGCCTGTCACGTCCGCTGCGCTTGAACAGACCTTGTTGGGAAATGGGGGGAGTGCAACGTGAACAACAGTGCAATCAAGTCTTCGATGCGGCATCTTTCAATGCTGGGCGCGTGGGCGCTAGCCTTCGGCTGCGCCGTGGGGTCCGACGCCTTCGTCATGCCCTGGAACAATTTCCTGCCAAAGGCCGGACCGCTTGGCACGGTGATCGGCATCTTCATCGGCGGGCTTGTGATGACCGTCGTCGCGTGGAACTTCCATTACATGATCAACCGCCAGCCGGGACCGGGCGGCACGTATTCATACGCGGCAGAGGCATTTGGCAACGATCACGGATTCCTCTGCGGTGTCTTTCTCGGCTTTGCCTACTTGGCGATCATCTGCCTGGACGTGACGGCGTTGGTGGTCGTGGCGCACTACACGCTGGGCGACGTCTTCAATTTCGGGTTCCGCTACACGATAGAGAAAAGCGACATCTACCTTGGCGACATCCTGCTCTCCGTCTGCGCCATTGCCGTCGCCTCCGTCATCTGCTGCCGCCGTCGCCTTTCGGGCATCGTGCAGATGGTGATGGCGATCGCCCTTGCCGCCGGAATCCTTGTGTGCTTCGCGGCGGCGGCGCTGAACCACGGCGGCGGATTCGGGACGATGTGCCCGGTTTTCGCCCCCGATCGCGGACATGGTTTTTTCCAGGTCCTGAACATCCTCGCCATCGCGCCGTGGCTCTTCGTGGGCTTCGAGTCCATATCGAATTCATCCTCGGAATTCAGTTTTCCAGTCAGCAAGTCCTTCTGGGTCATGCTCGCCGCGATTGTCACGGCGGTGATCGCCTACGCGCTTCTGACCGCCATCCCGGTGCTCACGCTCGGCGATGCTTCTTCTGCCGGCTGGACTGGCGCCGTGGCCAATGTGGTCAACTCCGGAGGCGAGTTGGATCACCACGCATTTGACGTGGCCAGCCGGTTTCTCGGAAATACGGGCGATGTCATCATCGGCGTCACGCTGGTCGGCGCCATCTTCACGAACCTAGTTGGCAACACCGTCGCGGTGAGCCGCCTGGTGGCGGCGATGGCGGACGACGGCGCGTTGCCGTCGTTTCTCGGAGGGAGGAACGCAGACGGCGCGCCGCGCAACGCCGTTCTCGCAATCGCGGCGCTGGCCGCCCTCGTGGTGCCTCTCGGGCGGTCGGTCATCGGCGTGGTCGTGGACATCTCGATTCTCGGCGCGGCGGTGGCCTACGCCTACACCTCGGCTGCGGCGTTCAATACCGCGCGCAAGGAAGGCAACAAGGGCACGCAGGCGACGGGACTCCTCGGGCTTGCGATTTCACTCGTGGTCATTTTCCTCTTCGTCATGCCGTTCGTTTCGCTCGACACCACCATGATTGCGACGGAATCCTACCTAGTCCTGATCATTTGGTGCATTGCCGCCCTCGCCGCATTCCTGGCCGTCTTCCATCGCGACAGTGCGCGCCGGTTCGGTAGGTCGCCCGTCGCGTGGATATCCATCTTCATCGTCATCATGATCCTGTCGGCGATGTGGACGCGCCAGAAAACCCTCGAAACGACGGATCAGGCGTTTGACACCATCATTAACCACCATGTCACGGCGTGCGAGGTCGGCAAGGATAACGCCGGCGAATGGCGCACGATCCTGAGGTCGAATCTGTCCTGCGTGAACAGCTCGATTTTCCAAAACAACCTCGTCCAGGGCGGACTCAACCTCCTCGCCCTCGTCCTCATGTTCGGGATATACTCCATCCTTCGCCGCCGGGAGCGCGATGCCGAGCGTGAGAAGTCCAAGGCGAAGAGCTACTTCTTCTCAACCGTCAGCCATGACATCCGCACGCCGCTTAACGCCATCGTGGGTTTCTCTGAGATGCTTGAATCCGGTTTCAAGACCGAGGCCGAGCGCAAGGAGGCGATTGCCGCCATCCTGATGAGCAGCAAGACGCTGCTGGGACTCGTGAACGACGTGCTGGACCTCTCCAAGCTGGAATCCGGCAAGATGGAGATACTCCCCGAACCTACGGATTGTCCCCGTCTCATGCAGGTGGTGATGGATGCGTTCCGTGCCTCCGGCGTCAGGCATGACATTGAACTGAGGTGCAACGTGGAGGAGATGCCGCTCTTGATGTTCGACCCGCAGCGGCTCAGGCAGATCGTGTTCAACCTTGTCGGCAATGCCGTCAAGTTTACGAAGAAGGGGCACGTGGAGCTCCGCGCCACATTCAACCGAGGCAAGGACGATGCGGGCGAGTTCCGCCTTGACGTTGAAGATACGGGCTGTGGCATCAGCAAGGAAGACCTGAAGCATATCGGTTCGGCATACGTTCAGGTAGGGGCCAACACGTCCCGCAACGGCGGCACCGGCCTTGGCCTCGCCATCTGCAAGCAGCTCATGGCGGCCATGGGAGGCAGATTGGAAGTCGACTCTGAGCTTGGCGTGGGATCCACGTTCTCCGTTGTCATACCAGGCGTGAAGATTGCGAAACCGCCTCCGGAGGCGCAGGTGAGCGCCACGCCCCCTGTGGATGCGCAGGAGCGCGTTCCCGCAGGGAAAATACCGCATCGGATACTCCTCGTGGATGACTCGAAGATGAACCTCATGGTCATGGTGGCCCTGCTGAAGAAACAGGGCGACTTCGACGTGGTGACGGCGAGTGACGGGAAAGAGGCCCTGGACCTGCTGAAAAACCCCGAGACGAAGCCGTTTGACCTCGTGATGACGGACATGTGGATGCCAAACCTGGACGGCGAGGGACTGGTCAGGGCCATCCGGCGAATTCCGTCCCTTGCGACTCTTCCCGTGCTGGCCGTCACCGCCGACGTGGAAGTCCGCGAAAAGGTCGCGGAAATGGGATTCAACGGCGTTCTTCTCAAGCCCATCACCACCGACACGCTTGGCAAGGCCCTTTCAGGTGGTTCGTGAATTGCAACTGCCCTCCTGAATTTTGCATTTTCCGCTTGCGTCTGCGGCGGGATTTCTGCTATACTTACCGCCATGGACGCCTTGATTGTGTTTTTGCAGTTATGCGGCTTGTTTCAGGTCGGGTGGCTTGATCCGCAACTGCCACGAAATGGGTTCTAAAAACTGCCTCATATGAAAGAAAAAAACGTCATCAATTCGGCTTCCGCACTGCGGTTGAGGTTTTCAGTTTCTAGAGCGTGCCTGCATGCGTTGACGGCCTTGCTCGTTGTCTTCGCCACGGGCCTTATGTCCGTTTCTGCCCAAAACGACGCAACCAACCGGCCTCCCGTACAGACGTACTATCTCCCCATTCCGGAGGAAGACCTTCTGCAGACCCTCACCTCGATCCATGGCGGAGCGAGCTGGACCCTTCCGGCCGAGCCCATCGAGTCCTACAACTCCATCGTCGTCTTTGTCGACGGCACCGTCATCTACTACGACCAGTGGGAGGACGGCTACGAGCAGGACATCGCCAACCCGAACCACATCTACAGCGCGGCGAACCCCACGGGCACGCAGATCTGGGGCGACGGCGACCCCTCCAACGGCGCTCCGCCCGACTACCCGCACGACAAGTTCTACGCGGGTGACGTGATCGTCCTCTCCAGCGAGGTCAAGGTCAACGGCCGCAACCCCGCCAAGCAGGTGTTCTTCGACGGTTCCGACAAGATCGGCGTCTCGCGTCCGGTCGCCATCACCCGCGCCGTCTGGGCGAGCCAGTCCAAAACCCTCTTCGCTGGCGCGAACGAGGTCTATGACACGACCTTCTTCGGCACCGAGTTCGTCGTCCCCGTCGGCGAGAACACCGAGAACCAGAACGAGATCTTCCAGTACACGGGCGCCACGATCATGGCGGGGGCCGGCGGCGCGACCGTCTCGGTGGACCTCGACGCCAACGGCACCTACGACCGCACCGCGACCCTCGCGGAAGGCCAGACATTCCTCGTCGATGGCGGCCTCAAGCAGGGCGCCAAGATCAAGGCCACCGACGGCTCCGTGCAGGTCAACCTCCTGACGGGCGACATCTACGACGGCTACGAAAGCCGTTTCATCACCCTGCTTCCGACGCATCTTTGGTCTTCTGCCTACACCTCCCCTGTCGCGACGCCCGTCACGACAAAGAGCGGCACCACGACCTACAACAGCGGCACAAAGATTTGGCTCTACAACCCCGGTTCCTCGGCCATCACCGTCTATTACGAGACAGCCGGCGTGAGCGCCAAGTCCGTTTCCGTCCCGGCCAAATCCTCCAAGTTCGTCATCGCCGGCAAGAAGACCACGACCACATCCACCGACACCTACACCGGCTCGACCACTTCAGGTGTTTACGTCTATACGAAGAACGATGCGCCTTTCTACGCCATCGCGACGATCGATTCGACCGGCACCGGCACCTCCACGCTCAAGAGTCCGGGTGGCGACAACCGCACCTGGGACTGGGGTTTCGCGCTGGTCCCGGACAGCTCGATGAGCTCCCAGATCGTCGTCGGCCTCGGCCTCGGACGCGATCCTACCTCCACCACCTCGCCCAACGAGAACGGTGCCCCGATCTGGACCGTTGCGGACAAGGACACCACCCTCTACGTGGACTACGACGGCAACCCCGACACGGGCGCATACACCGACGCCAACGGCAGCAAGTACGACAAGGCCATCACCGTCAAGCGCCTTGAGCTCGCCAAGGTTTACAATCCCTCCGGCGACCAGACCGGCATGCTCATCTACACCCTCAACGGCGCGAAGATCGCCGCCGCCTGGGGCGAAGATCCGGCGAACTCCTCCCCCGGCCAGCCCGGCCTCGACCTCGGCACCGGCATCCCGCCCATGCCCGAATGGGTCATGCGCAAGTCGTCGAAGCTCGTCGAAGATGCCGATGACGACGGCTTCATGACGCCCGGCGACACGATCGAGTACACGGTCGAGTTCCTCAACGTCGGCCGCCAGCCCGTCTCCGGCCTCACCCTTAAGGACGAACTCCCCGCCGACGTCACCTACGTCGCGAACTCCTCCGCCTTCTCCTCGACGCTACGTGGTTATCCCGGCACAAGCCACGCGATTGCCGACAACGCCTCGGGTGACGCGTTCCCGTTCGGCGGCGACGGCCTCGACCTCTCCGACGGGACGAACAGCGAGAACTACGGCAACCTCCGCGTCGGCGGCGCCTGGTACTACACCTATCGCGTCCGAATCAACAACTCCGTCAACTCCGACGCGATCCGCAACGTCGCAATCGCGGTCGGACCTGGCGGTTCCGTCACGAACTCGATCACGGACTCGCTCCGCGCCTCCATCGGCGACACCGTCTGGCTGGACACGAACGGCAACGGCATCCAGGACGCGAATGAAGCGCCCGTCGCGGGCATCGTCGTCAGCCTCGTGGACGCCAACGGCTACCTCGTCTTGAACGACAAGGACATCCCCTATCAGGTCGCGACCGATGAGAACGGCAAGTATCTCTTCAAGGGCGTTCGCCCCGGCACCTACCAGGTCGTCTTCGACCTCCCGCCCTACTACACCGCGACCACGAAGGATGCCGGCTCCTATGACGCCGCGGACAGCGACGCCGATCCCGCCACGGGTGCGACGGACTTCTTCACGCTCCGCGGCGGACAGGTCAAGCTCGATGTTGACGCCGGCCTCGTCCTCATGGACGACCCCGCCTCCATCAAGATCGTCAAGCTCGCCGGCAACGCCCCCGACGGCACCGTCCTCGCGCTTGACGCCAAGGGCGTGCCCGTCACTTACACCTACAAGGTCACCAACACCGGCCGCACCTACCTCTCCGGCGTGACCGTCACGGACGACAAGCTCGATGAAATCGGCACCGTCGAGGGCCTCCTCGCCCCCGGCGCGACGGTCATCCTCACCAAGACCACGACGATTACCAAGAACGTCGTCAATGTCGGCAATGTCGTCGGCACGCCCTGCGCGAAGGACGGCACGCCGATTCTCTTCCTCACTAACGTCACGGCCAACGACGACGCGGAAGTCACCGTCCCCGCCGAACCCGCCACAATCGGCGACCGCGTCTGGGCCGACATCGATGGAGACGGCGTCCAGGATGAAGGTGAACCCGGCATCCCCGGCGTGACCGTCACGCTCAAGGATTCCGACGGCAACGTCGTCGCCTCCACGACGACCGATAACAACGGCAACTACCTCTTCGAGGACATTCCCGCCGGCTCCTACACCGTCGTCTTCACCTCGCCTGACAACGTTTACGAGTTCACGACCGCCAACGCGGGTTCCAATGACACCGCGGACTCAGACGCCGACGCCTCGGGCGTCGCGTCCGTTACGGTCGGCGAAGGCGTTGAAGACCTCACCATCGACGCCGGCCTGAAGCTCAAGACCGGCTCGGCCGCCATCGACCTTGTCAAGACGGCCGGTGACGCCGCCGATGGCACGGCTCTCCAGCTCGACCGATACGGTGACACCGTTACCTACACCTACAAAGTCACCAACACCGGCCTTGCCCCCCTCGTCAACGTGACCGTCAGGGACGACAAGCTCGGCACAATTGGCACCATCGCCTCCCTCGCGCCTGGCACCTCCGCGACGCTGACCGCCTCGACCGCACTCACCGAGGACACGACCAACGTCGGCACAGTCACCGCTACCCCGACGACCAAGTCGGGCGGCGCCATCCCCGGCGTCCCCTCGGTCACGGACACCGATGACGCCGTCGTCAACGTCCCCGAGCAGACCGCCACCATCGGCGATCGCGTCTGGATTGACGCCGACGGCGACGGCATCCAGGGTGCCGACGAGGTTGGCCTCCGCGGCGTGACCGTCACCCTCAAGGACGCGAACGGGAACGTCGTCGCGACGAAGACGACCGACGGAAACGGCAACTACCTCTTTACGGACGTCAAACCCGGCACCTACACCGTCGTCTTCACGGCCCCGACCGACTGGACCTTCACCACGCAAAACGTAGGATCCAATGACGCCGCCGACTCCGACGCGGACGGCTCGGGTTCCGTGTCCGTCACGGTCGCCGCCGGCGCCGATGACCGCACCATCGACGCGGGCCTGAAGCTCGCCGACGGTGTCGCCGCCATCCAAATCGTCAAGACAGCAGGCAACGCTCCTGACGGTACGACGCTCCGCACGGACACCATCGGCGAGCCGGTGACCTACACCTACAAGGTCACCAACACCGGTCGCACCTACCTCAAGGATGTCGTCGTCATGGACGACAAGCTCGGCACCATCGGTACCATCTCCGGCACCCTCGCCCCCGGCGCGTCCGCGACGCTGACCACGACCGCCACGATTTCCGTGGACACGACCAACGTCGGCACCGTCACCGGCACGCCGTGCGACGAGAACGGCACCGTCCTTGACAAGGACAACGTCTCCGCCACGGACGATGCCGTAGTGGACGTCCCGGACGAACCCGCCTCCATCGGCGACCGCGCATGGGTTGACCTCGACGGCAACGGCGTGCAGGACGCCGGCGAGCCCGGACTTCCTGGCGTGATCGTCACGCTTCAGGACAGCACCGGCGCCGACATCGCGACGACGATGACCGACGAGAACGGCAACTACCTCTTCGCGGATGTCGATCCCGGCGACTACACCGTGACCTTCGCCCCGACGCAGACCTGGTGGAAGGTTACCGAGCAGGACGCCGGCAACGACGACGCAGCGGACAGCGACATCGACGCCAATGGCGTGACGGAGACCTTCACGCTCGTCTCGCTCGTTGACGACCTCAGCCGCGACGCGGGCTTCGTCTTCGACGACTCCGCAGCCTCCATTGAGATCGCCAAGACCGCCAGCGAGTTGGCTATCGGCAAGGGTGATACCGTCACCTACACCTACGTCGTCACCAATACCGGCTCCACCTATTTCAAGGACGTCACCGTTACGGACGACAAGCTCGGTGCCATCGGCACCATCGAGCTCCTCGCCCCCGGCACCGCCCAGACGTTGACCGCCACGGCGGTCCTCACCGAGGACACGACCAACATCGGCACCGCCACCGGCACGCCCGCCGACTCCACCGGCACGCCGATCCCCGGAGCCTCCGACGTCACAGCCAATGACGACGCCACCGTCTCCGTCAACACCGATCCCGCCGTCATCGGCGACCGAGTCTGGAACGATGTGGACCGCGACGGCATCCAGGATGACGGCGAACTCGGCATCCAGGGCGTGACCGTCAACCTCCTCGACGCCGATGGCAACGTCGTCGCGACAACGAAGACGGACGCGAACGGCAACTACCGCTTCGAGATCGGCGAGCCTGGCACCTACATGGTCGAGTTCGCACCCAAGAGCGGCTGGACCTTCACCACGAAGGACGCGGGCAACGACGACGCCCTTGACAGCGACGCCGATCCCGCCACGGGCCGTACGCCGTCCTTCACCGTCTCGGCTGGTCGGACCGACCTCACGCTCGACGCCGGCCTCGTCGGCGGCGTGCCTCCGGGCATCTGCTCGCTCATTGACGTCGCGAACAAGTTCAACGCCTTCATCGGCGGCAACTTCACGTCCGACGGCGGCGACACCGAGGGCAACCTCCTCGTCGGCGGCAACGCGACGCTCGGCGCTGGTTACAGCGTCGGCCTCATCGGTCCCGGCAACGGCCGCACCCGTGAAGCCGCAGCCCTCGGCACTGACTCGCTCGTCGTCGCTGGCGACCTCACCGAGACGACCGCCCCGGACATGAACGGCAACATCGTGTACGGCGGTACCTATACCAACCAAGGCCAAACCGCTCGCATCCTCGCCTTCTACGACATGCGCAACGTCAACCCCGTCACCCTCGACGAGAACTGGAACATCCCCGAGGACGGTTCGGGCCGCACCCTCGCGGACATCGCCGCCGACCTCAAGCGCTTCAGCTCCATCGTCGCGACCCTGCCCGAAAGCGAGGGCGTCACGAAGGACTACACGACCGACCCCTGGAACATTGTCTGGACCGGTACCAATACCTTCCGCAACGTCTTCTGGGCCAACGCGGCTGACTTCAACCTGGAGTACAAGGGCATCTGGCTCAAAGTCCCCGCGGGCAGTAAGGTTGTCGTGAACATCTTCGGCAAGACCATCACCGAGACCTACAGCGACATCTACCTCCCTCAAGGCGTCGATCCCACGCAGGTGCTCTTCAACTTCGTGGACGCGACCTCCATCACGACCACGGGCTTTGAGTTCCACGGCTCGGTCCTTGCGCCATACGCCGACGCGAACTTCTCTGGCGCGTCGATCGACGGCTTCGCCTACATCGGCGGCAATGTCCAGACCACCAGCGGCTTCGAGTTCCATGACTACGAGTTCAAGGCATTCGACTGCTCGCGCAGCATCGTCACCGTCAACAAGCCCGCCATCGGCGTCTATCTCTCCGCCAACGGCTATGACGTCGGACAGATCGTCCGCGTCGCGGAAGACGGCACCCTCGAGATCGTTCAGAAGGTCGCCAACACCGGTCGCACGAGCCTGGAGAACGTCGTGCTCGTCGATGTGCTCGGCAACCGCTACGACCTCGGCACCCTCGCTGCCGGCGAGTCTAAGACCGTCACGGTCTCCACCACGGCCGCAGCGAACCTTCGCTCGGCCACCGCCACGGCCGACGTAATCGCCGCCGACGGTTCCGCCGTTCCGGCCTACGAAGGCGCGAAGGTCTCCGCCACTGGCAGCCTGACGGTTCATACCCTCACGGCCGATGCGCTCGCCGCCTACGAGACTGCGAAATCCGTGGCCGAAGCCGCCAAGCTCGGCTACATACCGCGTCCCGACTTCGAGGTCACGTCAATCAACTTCGTGAATGAAGCGCCTACGATCACGGGCGAAGTCTTCTCGGTCGTCGCGAAGATCAAGAACGTCGGCGAGACGACCGCCTACCCTGGCAAGGTTGCGCTCTACGTGTCGCACGCCGACATCGTCACGGTAGGCGAGACGCCCAACGCCGTGACGAACACAACGCAGTCCCTTGAACCCGGACAGGAAATGGAGATTAGGTTCACGAACCTCAAGGCCCCGGGCGAGGGCGGACCGCACCACGTCCGCGTCCTCGTGGACGCCGACAACGCGGTGGACGAGCTGAGCGAAGGCAACAACCAGCTCCCGCTCTTCTACTTCCTGAACAACATCGCCGTCTCGATCGAGATCGGCAACGGCCAGTTGACCCTTACGTGGAACAGCTACGAAGGCCAGACCTACACGGTCCGCGCCGCTCCCACGCTCGACGCCTTCGAGGACTACATCCCCGGCGATGGCGACGATATCGACCTTGGCTACTACCACATGCCGGCGACCCCGCCGTACAACACGGTCGAGATCAAACTGAACGGTGGCGACGCCCGCTTCTTCAAGATTCGCGTGGACAACCTTGCAGACGAGGTGCGGTAAGTCAACGGAGGAGGTCTCTGATTAGATGGCAACCGACAGGACATCTACGGCAGGGGGAGGAAGAACGCGTAATCGTTTTACGCGTTCCAGTCCCCGTACTGCCGGGAGCCGCCGCCGAGATACGGTGGAGGTGCGTTCCAGTCGGTGTCCGCACTGTTTGATTGACGTCCAGACCCTGGGGACGGCTCCGCCAACGATCTGTCCATACTGCCGCCAGGCGATGGTGCAGAGCACGTTGGAGCGCACGATCGCCCCCACGATGGCGCCGCCTTCACAGGAAGAGGTGAAGGCGCGCCTTAAGGCAATCTACCATCCCCCGCATTTCATATTCGGCTTCATCGTTGCGGTTGGCGCGGTGGGTCTGCTGGCGTGGGCGGTGACGGTGCAGCTGAACAGCATCGAGAACTACTTCTACCAGCCGCTCGTGTCGATTTACTCCATGATCGCCGGCATCTTCGTGATCACGCGCTTCATCTTCGCCGCCTTCTACAAGGCGCCGGCCGAAGCCGACTTCGAGCCGACGCTGACGGTGCTGGTGCCGTGTTTCAACGAGGGTTTGGCGATCCGCAAGACCCTGGAGCGCATTTTCTCCTCGGGCTATCCCCTGGACAAGCTTGAGGTCGTGTGCGTCAACGACGGTTCCTCGGACGATTCGCTCGTCCACATCCAGGAGGCGCAGACGAACCATCCGGGGCTCGTGCTGGTGAATTTCGAGAAGAACCGCGGTCTCTGCCACGGCTGGGGGGTGGCGACGTTCCTCGCGCGCGGTGAGTTCATGGTGTGCGTGGATTCGGACACCTTCGTCTTCCCGGGTTCGCTCCACAAGCTGATGCAGGGCTTCGTGGACCCGACGGTGGGCGGCATCTCCGGCCACTGCGACATCGAGAACGCGAACGTCAACATGCTCACGCGGATGCAGGACGTGAGGTACTACTTCTCGTACAAGATCATGAAGGCGGCCGAAAGCGTATTCGGCACCGTGAGCTGCCTGCCCGGATGCTTTTCGGCGTACAGGCGGACGTGCGTCCTTGCCGTGATGGACGACTGGATCAACGCGACCGTGTGGGGCAAGCACGGGAACTACGCCGACGACCGTTCGCTCACTAACCTCATCCTGAGGGACTACAAGATCCTCTACGACGACCAGGCGCTCGCGACGACTATCTGCCCCGAGGGGTGGAAGCAGTATGCGCGCCAGCAGTCGCGGTGGGTTAAGTCCTACCTGCGCGAAATCTGGAAGACGGGCAAGTTCATGTGGCGCAAGCACCCCATTCCCGCGCTTTCGTGGTACGCCATGATGTGGATGCCGATCGTCGAGCCCGTCGTGATGGTGCAGGCGCTTATCGTCGCGCCCATACAGGAGGGGACGCTACATCCGTCGTATGTGATTGGCGTGTTCACGATTACGCTGGTGTGGAGCCTGCACTTCTGGATCACGAGCGGCCGCAGGTGGTGGTATGCCGGGATCCTGTTCACGCTTTCCTACATCTTCTTTTTCGGCTGGCAGACCTACTGGGGCTTCCTGACGTTGGACGGCAAGAAATGGGGTACGAGAGGATGAGCGAGAATCCAGACAGACCCAGCTCCGGCGGGACGACGGGCAGCGGGTGGACGCGTCCGCAGGCGATGCGCAAGGACCAGAACCGCACCGCCTGGCTCGTGTTGTTCGGCCTAGTGTGCCTTGGGGTGGCGACATGGGGCGTGCTCAACGGCTTCTACTGGAAACGGCGCGAGCGCGTACAGCGTGCGGCGCTGGACATGGCAAAGCGCGAGAGCGATTCGTTCGTGGCCATCGTCTACGACGGTGTCACGACTAAACCGGAGCCTGGCGGGGACTTCGTCTCGACGAAGATGTTCGAGTCGCAGATCGACGCGCTGAAGGCGGCGGGGTACACCCCGATCACGCTCGACGACGTGGCGAGGTTCTACAAGGAGAAGCGCCTCCTCCCCGCAAAGTCGCTTCTGATCACGTTCGAGAACTCGCGAAGAAGCTCGTACTTCACCACCGCAGGCCTACTGGAGAAGCGGCGCTGGCATGCCGTCATGGGGGTGGTGACGGACGACGTGCGCAAGGAGGTGGAGGGGGTCATCCTCGCGCCGTACCTGGAGCGCATGAAATCAAGCCCCACGTGGGAGCTGGCGGTGGAGTCCGACCACGGCACGGGGGAGGTCACTGCGAGCGCGGACGGGCGAACGGCGCTGTTCTTTTCGGCGCCAGCGTGGCTGCCGGACCTTTCGCGATTTGAGACACTGGAGGAGTTCGACGGGCGCATCCGCGCCGACCATGCCGCGGCGGTCTCGTTTTTCACGAACAAGCTCGAATGTGCGGCGCGGGCGTTCTTCTTCCCCATGGGGAACTACGGGCAGTTCGAGGCGCACAACAAGCCACTGCGGGACGCCAACCTCAAGGCGGTGGAGGACTTCTACGAAATGGGGTTCATCATCGACGGCTTCGGCTACAACGACGCCCACTCCGACCCGCGCCGTCTCGCGCGGCTCAAGGTGGATCCCGCGTGGAGCGCCGACGAGCTGGTGCGCATCCTTGACGGCGTGTGGCCGCGCGAGACGCCCGGAGGCTGGAACGACCCGCCGGAGGCGGGCGACGTGGAAAAGGAACGGTGGCGCGCGATCTGGGGCGAGTGCATACCAGGCGCCGACAGCTCCTCTGTCTACCTGCGGGCAAAGGCTCCGGACGACCCGGTCGTCTCCGACAAAGGCTCTACCACCGGCTCGAAGGCGCTGGTGATGGGCTCCAACGCCTTTGCGGAAGGCTCGCTTGAAATCAAGTTCCGCATGGAGGGTGGCGGCTTCACCGTGTTTCTGAACTACGTGGGCGAAGACGACACGGTGATGCTCACGCTCGGAAATGACAGCTCGATCATCCTGACGCGCAACCAGCCGGAGCGCCCGGGCGGCGAAAGGCTGGCCGCTGAATTCCTGGATTCCCCCATCAGTACGGGCCGCGAGCACTCGCTCGTTCTCGTCTCGCGCAACGGCGCGCTCTTCACGATGCTGGACGGGCGGATGCTCTTCGCCGGGGGCGTTAGCCTTGGGAACCCTCGGCCCAAGCCCGGATTCGTTGGCGCGGGCGTCTGGAGCGGCCATCCCGGCGAGGCGGTTGTGGAGATCATGTCCGCGCGCCTCAGGGCGCCGCTGCCGCGTTTAGCGGTTTGGGACGCGGAGTCGATACGCGACAAGACGGACGTCTTCGCGGAGCTTGACCGGCAGGCCTTCAGGTACGACGGAATCGCGCCGCCGTGGTTCTCGGCGAGCGACGGCATGGCCGGCTTCCAGCTTGTGGAGGATCTCGACGTCATCAAGATCGAGGCGGCCAAGGCGTTCTGCGGCGTATGGCCGCGGCTGAAGCTCTCCGGGAAGAACCCGTTCGACAACATCCCGCGGGAGACGTCGGCGGAGGCGTTCAAGGACGGCGGTTTCGCGGGGCTCTACATAGACGCGAGCGAGCTGGATGAGACGGGTCTGCCGTTGATGCGCAGCTGGATTGCGTCGTTCCGCCAGGATACGGGGTATACCAACATGCCGGTAGCGGTTCGGTTCCCGGCGTCGTTCGTGTCGGGGAGCCTGGCGGTGGGCTTTCTTGACACGCTGCCGGGTGTGACCGTGGTGGCTGCGGACGGTTCGGCGGTCACGCCCGTCCTCTGGAAGCGCATGCACGGACTCCTGCCGGTGGTGCCGAACGGCAAGGACGGCGCCGTCAACTACTACCAGCTCGCGAAGATCGACGCGAACCCGCAGGACGCGCAGCCCGGCGATCCGGACTTCGCCGTCCGGGCTGAGCGGCTCCTCACCGAACGCCGTTTCCTTGAGGCAGACGCCGCCGCCAAGCGCTGGACGGAGGCGATGCCGACGAGCGCGGACGCATGGGAATACAAGGCGCGGCTGAACGTCCGCGAGACGCGTGGCGACGATGCGGCGGCGGCCTATCGGAAGGCCCTCGAACTCGACCCCGGGCGAATCAGCGTGGTGACGGCCTTCGCCGACTACCTGATGACGACCGGCAAGGCCGAGGACGAGGCGCGCGAGATGCTGGACAGGTACGCGAAGGCCTTTCCCCTGAACCGCGAGATCGCCCTCGCGCAGGCGCGTTGGCTCGACCACAAGGGCATGCGCGCGGACGCGCGCGCGATCCTAAAGGACTGGGTCAAACGCCAGCCCGACAACATCGACAACAGGGTGGCGCTGCACAACTACCTCAACGATGCGCCCGAGCGTTACGAAAACCTGTTGCACATCATCGACATGGTCGCGCCCAGCAGCCAGAACCTGATGTGGTTCCGCCGCAAGATCGAGAGCTCCGGGCTCTTTACGTTTCCTGAGTCAAGCGCGGCGTTCGACTTCCTGCGGCGCGTGGCGAGCGATTCCAAGAACGGCCTGGTGAGGCGCAACTACATGACGCTGATGCCGCTCGAACAGCCCATTAGCGAGAATTTCTCGGTGTCCGGCCTCTCCGACAACTGGGAGATTTTCGGCAACACCGGTGTGCTGATCGGCGGCGAATACCTGCTGCCGGGTCTGCCCGACCCGTCCGAGACCAACCTGAGGCTCAAGCGCAGCGACCTCATCCGCGACGGGTTCGTGGAGGCGAGGATCGGCGAGTCGCTCGGCGCGTTCTGGCTCTATGCGCGGCGTTCGACGCAGGGCATGGTGCGCTTCGGGTTCGACAGCGACGGATTCCTGCGCATTCAGGCGTGGCAGAACGGCGAGCCACGGGTACTGGACAGCGTCCTGTGGGTCCGTCCGAAAGACGACCTCACGCTTCGGCTGGAGGTCCGCGGCGACGGCGCGATTGGCTACTTCAACGGCAGGCACGTGTTCTCCACGTCCCTCGAGATTCCACGCGTGCTCGGCTATGGCTGGTGGGGGGTGGCGGCCTCCGCATCCGAGACGGGCATGGCCCAGACTCGCCTCAAGGAGCTGTCGTCCGGTCCGTTGAGACCGACAATCGCCGTCATGGACCTGCTGCCGACCGTCATGGAGTCGGGCACCTCCGAGCCAGCGCCGACGCGCGACGTTCTTGAGGCCCTGCGCGCGCGGGTGGGCGACGTGGGCGTGATTGCGCCGGTTGTCGGCCAGCAGGCGGTGGACCGGACTTTCTCTTCTCCAGACGCTCGCGCGCTAGACGGTCTGCGCGTCTTCGTGCGCTACCACCGTCTGCGGCTAATGCCGATCGTGGACCTCGGCTACTACAACGACCCAGAACCTGCGGACGTCATCGCCTACATGAAGAAGTCCGGCTTTGATGGCCTGTGCCTGCGGGTGAGGCGCCTCCCCGAGGCGGAGTGGTGCGCGAAGATGGAGAAGGCGCTCGAGGCTCTGTTCGCGAACGTCATCCTGATCCAGAGCGACAAGCCGCTCGCGGAGGCCGCGCAGGCCGACGCCAAGGTGGTGCTGCACGAGCTCCAGCGCGGCAGTCTCTACCTGCAGACGGGTCATACGACCTGGGAGACCCAGGCGGAGAAATTCGAGAAGTGGAAGGCCTCCCCCGCCGGCACGGGCCGTACGGGGACGAAGCCGATGCTAGTGGTCATGCCAAGGGGGAGGGAAAACTGATGCTGTTTCCGACCTTGACATTCGCCGTGTTCTTCGCGGTCGTCTTCGGCCTCAACTGGGGCCTGGCGGCGCTGGCGGAGCGGTATGCAGGCTGCGAAAGGGGGCTTGTCTCGCTGAGGAAGCTGGTGCTGCTCGCCGCGAGTCTCTTGTTCTACGGCTGGTGGAGCTGGCCGTTTGCGCTGATGCTGCTCGCGTCTTCCGTCATCAACCATGGCTTCGCCCTGTGGATGGCCGGGAGAGGGGGGCGGTCGGGCCGACTGCCGGTGGTGCTGGCGGTCGCGCTCAACATCGGGGTGCTCGTGTTCTTCAAGTACACGGGATTCCTCTTCAACGGGGCGGTCGCCCCGCTGGGGGTGAAGGTGGCCGGCTGGCTTGGCCGAGGCGATGCGTGGATCGCCTTCCTTGAGTCGGCGCAGCCGTTTCTGGATATGATCGTCCTTCCCGTGGGCATATCCTTCTACACCTTCCAGGCGCTGAGCTACGTGATCGACGTGGCACGTGGCGAGATCAAGCCCGCGAGGCGCTGGATCGACTTCGCGAACTACCTTGCCTTCTTCCCGCAGCTCGTGGCCGGGCCGATCGTCCGTGCGGGCCACCTCATCCCGGCGATGGAGAACCTGCCGGGGACGGAGACGAAGCTGGATACCGCGCGCGCGGGCGTGCTCATCCTCGTGGGGCTCTTCAAGAAGATGGTAATCGCGGACTACCTCGCCGCGAACCTCGCGGACCCGATCTTCGCCATGCCGGAGGACTTCGGCACCATCGACGCGCTCATGGGCGTGTACGCCTACACCTTGCAGATCTACTGCGACTTCTCGGCCTACTCCGACATCGCGATCGGCTGCGCGCTGCTGCTGGGCTTCGAGTTCCCAATCAATTTCGACGCGCCCTATTTCTCCGACAGTTTCCAGACGTTCTGGCGCCGCTGGCACATCTCGCTCTCGTCGTGGCTCCGCGACTACCTCTACATCCCACTGGGCGGCTCGCGCAGGGGGAAGGCTAGAACCTACGTGAACCTCATGCTCACCATGTTCCTGGGCGGGCTCTGGCACGGGGCGGGCTGGGCGTTCGCGCTGTGGGGGATCATGCACGGCGCGCTGCTGGCTGTGGAGCGCATGCTAGGCCGCCTAGTTTCCTTCCGCCCGCCGAAGTGGCTTGCGCGGGTATTCGTGTTCCACGTGGTAGCCTTCCTGTGGATTCTCTTCAGGGCGGGTTCCGCAGACGGCATGGAGACCTTCAAGGGGGTAATCAATGCATTCGGGTCCGCAGGCACGGAGTCCACGCTGCCGGTGACGGCTGGCGCGGTGGTGCTGGCGGTGGGCTTCGCACTGCAGCTCTGCGACGGGGCGCGGCTCGCCTGGTTCACCGACCGCGTGCGCAGGTTGCCCGTGTGGGTGCAGGGCGGCCTGGCGGCGGTCGTGTTTACCATCATCCTGGGGCTCGCCCCCGAAGGCGTGGCTCCGTTCATCTATTTCCAGTTCTGAAGGAGGCGTGGACATGAAGGACACAGAAGAAAGGAACGTGACTTGGCGGGCGACGGCGGCCGGCCTTGCCGTGTTCTACGCGCTTGTGGTGCTCATGAATGCGCCGGCGATGGAGAAAAACGCCGAGAACATGGACTACGGCGTTGCCCGCGACGCGATGAAGGCGCTCGTGCGTCCGGTCGCACGCCTCTCGGCGATGTGCCGACTTGATTTTCTCCGCCGAGGAGCCGCACGCGTTCGCGGGCGGTGGCTCGACCAGGAGGATAACCCGCAATAGTAAATAAACATCCAATGAAAAAGGAAGGTAAAATGACAAAGAAACTCATGGCTGCGGCCGTCCTGATGGCGGCGATTACGGTGACTGGCGCGGAGACGGACGCTCCGAAGATTGGAGAGCCGGTCAAGCTCGACACGCCCGTCATCTTCATTGGCGACTCGATGATGAAGATGCTCGGCAAGGGCATGGAGAAGGCCTTCAAGGCGAAGGATGTGACCCCGGCCGAGTCGTTCTCGTCGCTTGGTTCCGGACTTGCCCGGCCGTCGGTATTCAACTGGCCGGCGAAGGCCAAGGAACTCTGCGAGCGGGTGAAGCCGAAGACCGCGTTCATCGCGTTGGGCACGAACGACAGGCAGAGCCTCGAGAGCCGTACGGGCAGCATGGCCGTGGCGGGGACGGACGAGTGGCGCGTCGAGTACAAGTGCCGCATTGAGGAGCTTCTCGACGCCCTCTACGCGAACGGCGTAACCCACGCCGTGTGGATGCTTACGCCGCCTATGAAGTCCGACGTCAACGAGCAGCACGCGCAGCTCGTCGCCGGCATAGTCGCCGAGGTTGCAGGCGAAGAGAAGTACCGTGACCGGTTCCACAGGTACGACATGGGCAAGGTGCTCACGATCCGGCCGGGACGCTACACCCAGACCATCATCTCCAAGACGGGCGCGGCGCTCTCTGTGCGCGACACGGATGGCATCCACCTGTCCTTTCCGGGCGCGAAAATCGTCGCGGAGGACGTGCTCAGGACCTACTGGCCCGACAAGAAATAAAAAGAGAAGTAACCCGCAGGAGGCACGATGAGGATAATTGGACGGGCAATCACGCTGGCACTGGTCCTGGCCGCCGGTTCGGCTTGCGCCGCTACCATCCAGGACGAGTTCAAGCGCGTTATCGACGAATCCCGCCGGACGGACGTTTCGGTAACGCCCGCCCAGGCGCTCCTCTATCACGGACTTGGCCTCCTGCAGGAGGAGGAGTTCGCCGAGGCCATCCCCTTCCTAGAGGAGGCGATCTCGCGCGACCCCGCGCTGGAGGCCGGTTGGGAGGGCCTCGGCTGGTGCTACGTGCGGACCGGACAGCAGAAACGCGCACGCGACCTGTGGTTCCGGATGCGCGACCTGATGCCCGAGAAGTCCAAGCCCCACTCGCTCGTCGCGCAGTACGAGATCCTCGAAAAGGACTGGGTGAAGGCGGACGAGTCCTTCCGCAAGGCCCTCGCCATCAATCCGCGGGACTACGACCTAAAATACTCATTCGCGCAGAACCTGATGCGACTGGGCGAGATCGAGGAGGCCGAAGCGGTTTTGAAGGGGCTCATCAAGGAGAACCCCGACCGCGTCGACATCCAGCACACCTACGCCCAGATGCTTGCAAACCGCTTTCAGGACGATGACGCGCTCAAGATCTACCGCGAGATCGCGGAAATCATCTCGGACAACGCCCTCATAAAACTCGAGCAGGCAACGCTGGAGCTGCGGGTGGGCGAACTGGAGAAAGCCGACCGCCTTTGTCGGGAGGTTCTCGTGCTGGAGCCCGATAACATGGCGGCCATGCGGCTCCGGGCCGATATCGCGGAGATTTCGGGCCAGGAGGACGTGACCCCGCTCGTGGCGCTTATCGATGCGACCACCAACCGCCTCATGCGCGCGGAGTACCTCACCCGGCTCGCGGGCCGGTGCGTGGCCATCAACCGGGTCAACCCCGAGCGCTACAAGACCGACATGATCATCGACCGGCTGCAGGAGGCGGTCAAGGCCGATCCACTGAACATGCAGGCGCGCGAGCTGCTGGCCGAGCTTTGCTACCAGTCCGGCCGGTTGAGCGCGTGCCGCAGCCAGATCGAGGAAGTTCTCCTCAAGTACAACCACCAGGACGTGCGGGCGCTTATGCTGCTCTTCGAGGTGGAGGTCAAGGAGCGGAAATTCGAGGCAGCGCAACGCGTCCTGCGTGAGTGCTTCAAGCATTTCGACCGCGACGACCCCATGATACACTACTACCGCGCGCGCCTCTATTCCGCCCAGGGCGAATACGCCAAGGCGATGGCGGAGGCGAAACGGCTTGAGGAGGCGGGTTCTAAGAGCTCCGTGTTCACGCTCAAGTACACCGGCCTCACCGAGAGCGACTGGATGCAGCAGACGAGCGTGAGACGCCTGACGGAGCACATCCGTTCGCTGCAGCGAGCCGGCTGGGAGCTGGTCTCGGCGGACGAGATTCCCCGGATCATCGGTGCCGTGAGACGCCCCGCAAAAAACGTCAAGGGCGGTCGCCGGAAAGTGCGGCATCTCATCGACGAGCAGGCCGATGAGGAGGAAGCGCCTCTCCCTGCGAAGTTCTTCGACCATGTCGGCTGGATGGTCACGGGCCGGCATTACCTCAAGAGCGAGAAGGAGACGAGAAGGGTCCGTGAGCGCAGGCGATTCAATCAGGATGAAGACGACGAGGACGGCGACGAGGACGAGGAAGACCAGGATGACGAGGATTACTCTGGTCCCCAGTTGACCTTCGCGGTGACGTTCGACACAGCCCGCCGCTCGCAAATGGTGCTGGGCACCCGTGTCGCGGAGGAGTTCGGCGTTCCTTTCGCGATGTTCACCCCCTCAGAGGAACCGGAATCTTTCGAGCCCAGCAGGCTTGAGTGGGATGAGATACGCCATTACGCCAACACCGGCAACTGGATCGTCGGATCCTCGCTCCGCTTCGGCGACAAGAAGGAGCCTGTGGACAAGGAGGGCATCGACATGCGAGACCCACTGCACAACCGCCTGTGGAAGGCCGACCGCAACAGGATCGAGTCGATGAACGAATGGGATCGGCGCATCCGCCATGAGTTCCGCGACAGCCGCGCCAAAATACGCAAGGAGATGGGCTCGAACGACTGCGCCGTGGCCATGGTGGCCTACCCCCGCGGTTCGGTGGGGCAGGTTGGCGCGAGCAACATTAGCACCAAGCGCTCGATCTGTGACAGCATCATCTCCGAGGCCGCTAGCTCCTATAACCTCGGTTTCGTGCAGAGCACCACCGGCTTCACCTTGACCGGCGACGACCCGATGATCGCGCGTCGCTACGAGCCCGGCTGGTCGGACGAGGGCGAGGACGTCGTCCGGCACGCCTACGAGTACCATCCTTACTTCCTCGGCCGCCGGATGCGCGCCGAGCTGGCGATGCTCCTCAACCAGCCGAACGAGGCGAACAAGATCGTGGCCAGCCTGCGCAAGGGCGGCTATCCCGAAGACCTGTGCGTCAAGCTTGACTACAACATTCGCCACCGCTTCCGCAACCGCGTCTCCGCCAGCATGCGCCCATTGCTGGAGACGGTATCGGGCGGGACGTCCGCGCACGACGCGGAGCGCGACGACAGCAACGACAAGACGATCCGCAGGAACGATCCCGGCGAAGGCGTGGGGGCGAAGCAGGTCGCGGGCGAATTCCGCGAACCGGAACTCGAGTGGCAGATGTCCAATGAGAAGGAAAAACCCTGGTTCGATCCTGGGCATCCCTACTTGCAGGGCGACGTCTCCCACACCAAGGCCAATGACCAGGTGGAGGTCATCAGGTACGGCGCGAAGGCCGGGGCCAACTGGAACGACAGGGTCAGCCTGTACGGCGAATACCACAAGGGCGAGATCAAGCAGACCGTCCGGCCCTACTGGAACGCGCGGACGATGACCGACGTGCCCTACGAGCAGACGAAGTACAAGTTCAAGGTCGACACCGAGGACTGGCGCTTGGGCATGAACTGGCGTCTCGATTCCGGGGTGTTCCTCTTCGGCTCGGGGGGGATGGCGAAGCGCAAGCCCGACTACTCCGGCAAGTACGGGTACGATGATTACGAGAACCTGCAGAATCACCGCAACAGTGGCCATTTCTCGCGGATGCGCAATAACGACGAGGTGGTGTTTTCATTCGGTGCCCGGTGGAACCCCGAGGACAACTTCTCCGTCATGACGCTCTTCGACCACGACTACGTGGCCTCGGCCGTCAAGGACGTCACGTACGACTCCCTCGCCCTCACGGCGACGTGGCTGCCGTACGACTACTGGAAGCTGTCAGGTCGCACGCAGTACTGGACCTACAGCGACGACAACGCGATGTACTTCATGAACCTCGAGTCCCTGTGGTCCTCCGAGTCCATGCCGACGGTCTGGTACGGCCTGAGATTCAGCACAACCACGACGAGCGACGCCAGCGACTTCTACTGGACGCCCTACTGGGACAAGCGCTTGCTGGGCGTGTTGCGCTACGAGACGGATTCGGACAAGATGCGGTTCCGGGCTGACTTCCTAGGCGGCTTCTCCAAGAGCGACGGGCGCGGTGGCTTTGCGCTGAACGACGAGAACTATTCGAGCTCAGACGACGAGTCATCTTTCAAGAACGTATCCGACCGAGACACAGACTGGGAGGCCATCTGGGGCTTTGCCGGCCTCTACAGCTACGACATCACCGACTGGCTGACGGTTTCGGTGGAATACGACATTCTGGCCATGAGGTCCTACATCGACCACATGGTGCTTCTCTACCTCCTAACCCATTTCTAACGCCACTCCGATTATCCATGACAAGGTAAAGGAACATGCCTATGACAATTCCAGGTCATCACCTCAGTACGCATGACGGAGCCCACGGGGGCGCGAAACCCCTGATTCTGGTCGTCGACGATTCGAACGTCGCGCGGACCATCATCCGCATCACATTCCAGAACGACTTCGAGGTTCACGAGGCTTCGGACGGTACCCAGGCCATTGAGATGCTGCGCAGGGGCGAGTACAGTTACTCCGCCATCATGCTTGACCTCGTCATGAAGGAGGTGGACGGATGGGCAGTACTGAAGTTTCTGCGCGAAAGCGGCATCATCAAGACGGTGCCAGTAGTGGTGGAGACTGCCTCGGCCATCGAACTTGAGACGGTCACAGAGCTCTATGAGTGCGGTGCGTGGGGAGTGATTGGCAAACCCTTCGACGGAAAGATGCTGCTGGCGCTGGTGAAGGCCGTCTGCAAGCGGGCGAACGCCGCCGTCGCCGCCATCGCCTCCGCGGGCGGGGAGCTCAACGCCGTCCTCGAGGGGACCGCCGCCGCCGTCTTCGCGGTCGATGCCGTCACGGGGAAGATCGTGCGCGCCAATGGCCGTTTCAACGCGCTGGTCGGCTACTCGCGGACGGTCGGCTTTACGCTTGCGGACGTCGTGGGGCAGAAAGCCGAGCTCTTCAAAGGGGTCATCAGGAATGCGGTTGATTCCGGTTCCGGAGGCCCCGTCCTGGTTGACTCGCTCAAGCCCAACCACGTGGACGTGCTTTTCTGCGAGCTGATGAAGTGCTCGGGTGCCCGCAACGACCTGGTGGTGGGCACGCTGATGGACATCACCGCGATGGTGAACCGTCTGCGCGAGCTTGAAGCTGCCGTGGCGGCGGGGAGGAGGGCCTAAATGGCAAAGAAGATCATGAAGGTTCCCATCGGGATTCCGGTGCTGGATGACAAGTTCTCCGGCATCTACGTCGGCCACATGACGTTTCTGACGGGCGCCTCGGGCGAAGGCCGCGAAGTGGCTGCGGGCGCGGTGCTGAACAGCTACTACCGACTGGATGAGCCGGTCCTTGCCGTCTTCGCCGAGTCCGATGACCGTATCGCACTGCGGGCGCGCGAAGTCGGCTACGATCTGGAGAAGGCCACTGAAATCGGCGCGCTCTCGATCCACTACCATGCCTACAAGCCGGATGAGGATCTGTCCGTCAGGGAATCGCTTGAGGAAATCATCGCGGAGGCCCGCCGCATCTCGGTGTCCGTCCTCTTCATCCAGGACGCCCGCCCCTGGCTAGAAGTCCATCCCGTTTCCGCCGTTCCAGAGTGCGTCGCGGAATTCATCTCGACACTCGAGGGGTCCGGGCTTACCACCATCGTGGCCTTGCCGGAACCCGTCTCCGCCGCCGCGAAGAAGGTGTGGGAGGAGATGAAGAACAAGGCCTCGATCGCAATCCAGTTCCACCGTGACAGGCTGGGCAATTACTTCATGAAGGTGCTCACCTACATGGGACTGACGGCGGACGTCCGCCTGCCATACGAGACGCCGCTGAAGTTCGTGCCGCGGAAAGGGTTCGTGAAGGACGTGGAGTCCGAGGCAGTCCCAATGTCGTCGGGCGAATTCAATACTCCTACGGAACGAAAGGAGGCGCCGACGGCCACAGTGTCATTCTCCCATGGGGCAGAACCGGCGATGATGGACATGACGCAGTCCATACTCGGCCAGATTTCGAATCTCGTATCGCCGCCCGCGCCCAACCCCGTGCCCGTCCCCGCGCCCGCACCCGCGCCCAACCCCGTACCCGTGCCCAACCCCGCGCCTGTGCCCAACCCCGCGCCCGCGCCCGAAAGGGAAAGCGGTACGAAATATTCGTTCGCTGCTGCCGAGACAGAAACGAAAAAACGCATAAAATATTCGTTCGCCGCTGCAATGAAGGAGGAAAATTGATATGTACAAGAAATACTGGAATCTCAGGGAAGCGCCGTTCATCAATTCATACAACCCTCGGCAACTCTACCTCTCGAGTCAGTTCGAGGAAGGCGTGGCACGGCTCTTCTATCTGGTTTCGGAAGGACGGGTCGCCGGTGTCCTCACCGGTCAGTTCGGCATGGGCAAGTCCTTTCTCCTGTCCAACCTGACCGAGCGCATCGCCCAGGCGGGCATTCCGTACATCCGCATCGACGCCATCCCCAAGGGGCACCTCGCGCTGCTGCGCCATGTCATCGCCGGCCTGGGCGTAAAGGGGACGGTCGCCTCAGTTGCGGACGGCCTCATGACGCTCCAGGAGCTCTCCCGCAAGCCGGGCGCCCTGAAACGTCACGCGATTCTCATCGACGAGGCGCAGTATCTGGGTGATGACGACGGGCTCTACCTCATCCACTACCTGTGCAACCTGCGCCTGGCCTCCAACGACGGACGCGAACAGCAGTTCGCCACGGTCATCATGGCCGGCATTCCAGAGCTTCTGGACATGGTGCGTTCCTATCAGTCCCTGCGCGCCAGGGTGCAGCTTACCTGGACGCTTGCCCCCCTCACGCTCAGCGAGACCATCGAGTTCGTCCAGCACAAGATCATGGCGGCGGGCGGTGACATGTGGATCTTCAACCATGAGGCCCTGTCCGAGCTTTACCGCCTTTCCGGCGGCGTGCCCAGAAGCATTACCAACATCTGCGACACCGCGCTGATGCTCGGCTATGTGGTCAAGGCACCCGAGATAGACGCCGCGATCGTGCGGCAGGCGGCTGAGGACGTGGACATCCTGCCGAAGGAGGAGGGTTGACCGATATGAAGGACTTGCTTCAGAACGACCTTTTCCATCTTGTGTTCGGCATCCTCGCCGCCATCTTCCTTCTGAGCGCGTTGGTAAACGCAATCCGCTCGCGCATCCGTAGCAACCGGCGCGAGACCGTCCACATCATCAAGGACAACGGCAACACGGGCAACGAGGACGCTCCCGTAAAGCTGGACAACCCCTTTGCCGCTGTGGAACCTACGGCAGCGGTTCCAATGCCCGCGCCGACCCCTGCCCAGACGCCCGTTCCGGCATCCGTGACTGTCGCAGCCGCTGACAATCCTGCGGGTCAGTCCGTCAAAGCACCGGTCGATGACGACGAGGAGTACGTGTGGCGATGATCTTCCAAAGGGCTATGAAAGGGCTCCTGTCGCCCGTCTGCGCCCTCGCTGCCCTGGTGGTACCGGCCGCCGTTTCGTCGCTCGAGTGGGACTTCGCGAAAACGGTGGAGGACCGAGTCTTCGTGGACGTGAAGCCGACGCCATCCCGCCCGGGCGTTCCGGCGGGCGCCATCGCGCTCGACATCAAGCTTTTCGAGGGGGGCGCTTCCGTCAGGGCCGCAACATTCCACTTGAAAATCGGCGGCAACTGGCTTGCCGCCACCCAAGTTGACACTGCCGCGCTCGCCACGTCGCGCCTGCGCGTTCCGTTCGGGAACTTCACGCCGCCCGTTGGCGATGAGCCGAAGATAGACGAGGTGCGCGTGAGCGTATGGCGCTCACCTTCGCCCGGTGCGGGCAGGCTCGCCTTCAACTCCATCTCGCTCGCCCCCGTCTCTGAAATCGCCGTTCTGTCGGGCCCGGCAGGTTCGTGGATGGAAACTCTTGCGTACCGTGTAGCCGCCACGCTCTCCCGCAGCCGGCTTGATTGCGACCTCCATCCCTCCGTTTCCGCCGTCGTGAAGTCCGCCCCACGGCTCGTCATCGTCCCAGACGCCTCGTCGCTTCCCGCCAACGATGCCGAGCTCCTCGCCGGGTTTATTCGCAAAGGCGGCCGCGCCGTCGTCTACTATTCGGCCAACTCCGTCCTCTCGGAGGCGTTCGGTCTGCGGCCCGGATCCTGGCATGGCGGACAGCCGTGGTGCGCCATCAAGCCCCTCGACGAGGCCATTCCGCCATATCCCCACAGCACCGACAACACCATCGTGCCGTTCTTCGACGGCTCGGCTTCCGCCAAGGTGGTGGCCCGGTTCCTCTCTCCCAACGGCGCGGCCATTTTGCCGGCCGTGACGCTCACGCCCGCCGGTGCATGGTTCTCGCACATCCCGCCGCTTCCGTCGCCTGCGGCGGCAATGCACCTCAGGAGTGTCGTCCAAAAGGTGTCGCCCAACATGGCCTGTCAGGATCTTCCTGGTCCCATGAAGCCCATCTCTGCCACGGAACTCGCCAAGTTCGAGTTGCGCGGGGCATGGCTGCAGAATCCCCCTGGTTTTCCTGGTGGAATGCCGGCGCTGCCGGAATGGATGAAGAGGTACGGCCTTAATGCGCTCTTTGTCCGCCGCGAAGCGCTGGGCTCTGGGGAGACCGGCGTCAGACGATTTTTCAGGATGGCCGACAAAGCGGGCGTCGGCGTCCATCTCTGGCTCAATGCGTTTGAACCGTCTTCGGACGGCCGGTGGACCGTTCCCCACGGCGGAGAAGCACGCGGCAGGCGCGTGCAGGAGCTCCTGGAGTCTATCCCGCAGGATGTCGCCGGCGTCCAGCTCGATTACGTGCGCGTGCCGTCCGCCGAGGAAGCGACCGCCGAGAAGATGAACGACATCTCGCTTTTCGTCCGGACTTTCTCGCGGATGTTTCGCAGCGCGCGTCCGGGCTGCGTGCTTTCCGCTGCGGTGTTCCCCACCCCCGAAGCGGCGGCGAAGCGTGGCCAGGACTGGCCACGGTGGGTGAAGGAGGAGTGGGTGGATTTCGTCTCGCCCATGATCTACACCGAGTCACCGGCCGCCTTCAAACGCGACCTTGCGCTGTGCAAGGCGGTAGCGCCAGCGTCCGCCCTCGTCCCGGGAATCGCCGCCTGCGCGGACGAGGCGAGTCCCGATCGGGATTCCGTGCGTGCGCAGCTCGAGGCGGCGGATGCCCTGAAGGGCGTTTGCTTCTTCGCCCTCGACTGGGCGCTGGGCGCGCTGTGCGGTTATACGGACGTCAACCCCTGATCCAACTTGCAACTACAAGGAGAAAAGTCAAATGAACGACACGAACGAATGCAACCCAATGGGCGATGCAGAGTGGCAGAAGGTCGTCAAGTCCATTCCCGTCGTCTGCGATATCACCGAGACGACCGCCGAAGGCGTCGTCCGCCAGGTTCTTAAGGCCGTTTTCGAGAAGAACGGCTTGCCCATGGACAATCTCGACGCCATGGTCTCGACCGTCATCGCGCACTCTCTGGGCGACATCAGCTTTGCTGCGATGCACGGCCTTGCAATTCCACACGGATACGTCTCCGGATTGGAGAAGATGCTGGTGGGCATTGGCATTTTGCGACACGGCTGTTCGATTGATTTCAACGCCATAGACGGCTCCAGAACGCACATCTTCTTCGTGATCGTCTGTTCCAGTCCCAACCATGCGGGATACCGTCAATTCCTGGCGCGATTGTGCAAATGCCTCATTTCCGACGACATGGTATTCCGCCTTGCCTCCGTCTCCACACGCAATGATTTAGAGGCCTTGCTCAGCAGCCATTAGAAGCCGTCCAGCGCGGGACGGTCGAACACATCCCACGTATCTACAGCAATGCCCTTGGGGACTGCGACAGGTGAAGTCACTTACGCCTTGCGGCACGCACGGGGATTTGGTACAATTCCCGCCGTCAGGACAAAGGAGCAAATCAAGAAATGGTTACATTCGAGTACAAAGGCGTCGTCGAGATGAAGGGCGAGACGAAGGCGTTCGGCCAGAACGGCTTCACGAAGCGCGACTTGGTCGTGGGCAATCCCCCCGATTCGCCGAGCATGTACCCCAATCCCGTGCTTTTCACGTTCAAAAAAGACCGCTGCGCGCTGCTAGATCCCGTGAACGTTGGCGATCCCGTGAAGATCCAGTTCACGATCGACGGGCGCAAGTGGGATGGTCCGAACGGCGTGCGCTATTTCACCGACCTGACGGGCTGGAAGATCGAGGTCATGAACGCCAACGGCACGTCCACCGAGCCGGTGCCCGCGCCGCCTGAAGTGCCGGACGTGCCCATGGACGAGGGCGATCCGGACAACCTGCCTTTCTGATGCATGCCTGGCGGGACATCCTCCGCCTGAGTGCGGAGTACCTGGTCCAGAAGGGGGTTCCTGACGCGCAGGTCGCGGCGGAGCTCCTTGTGGCGCGGCTGCTGAAATGCGGCCGCGGCTTTCTTTCGCCGCGCTTGGGCGAGACGCCCGACCCCAAGTACGTGGAGGCCATGCGGCGCGGCATTGCGCGCCTTGGCGCGGGCGAGCCGATCCAGTACGTGCTCGGCGAGTGGGACTTCCGCTCGCTCACGCTCAAGTGCGACCGTCGCGCGCTCATCCCGCGTCCCGAGACGGAGGAACTCGTCACGCGAGTTCTCGCGTTCGCGAAGGGGTATGCCGTGCCGCGTCCGTTCGTGGTGGACGTCGGCACGGGCAGCGGCTGCATAGTGCTCTCGCTTGCGAAGGAGATGTCGGATGGCGTGTTTCTCGGGATCGACATCTCTGCGGATGCGGTGTCGCTCGCGCAGGAGAACGCCGCGCGGTGCGGCCTTGCAGACCGCGTGAACTTCGCCGTGGCGGACGGTCTCGACGATTTCGACGAACCGGGGATGGTGGACATCCTCGTCTCCAACCCGCCGTACATCCCGACGGCAGAATGTGCCGTACTCGACCCGCGCATCCGCAACTGGGAGCCTATGAACGCGCTTGACGGAGGCGCGGCAGGGCTGGATTTCTACGAAAGGCTGATTGGCGACGCGATCAACATTCTCAAGCCGGGCGGTGCGGCTTTCTTCGAGATCGGAGACGGCCAGGGCGAGGCGTTGCGGAAGCTTTTCTTCGATGCGGGCTTCGAAGACATCCGCATCGAGAAGGACTACGCCGGGCACGACCGATACGCATTTGCAGTCCTGCCGTGACGGCGCGGCATTTTTTTGCTATACTATCCACCAACTTTCCAAGGAGAAGAAGATGACTCTCGAAGAACAGGTGAAGGCGATGCTGGAGGCGTTGCGTCCGATGCTGCAGGCGGACGGAGGCGATCTTGAATTCGTGAAGATGGAAGGCAAGACGGTCACGCTCAAGCTCGTGGGGCACTGCGGATCGTGTCCGTACGCGATGATGACGCTCAAGAGCGGCATCGAGCAGAAGCTGCAGGAGCTTGATCCTGAAATCGTAGTGGAGCGCGCGGAATGAAGACGGTGAACGTTTCGCTCGTGGGCGTGGGCGGCCAGGGCATTCTCCTCACGGCGAACCTGCTGGCGGACGCGGCTGCGCTGAGCGGCCTCGACGTGAAGAAGAGCGAAATCCACGGCATGGCACAGCGCGGCGGCAGCGTGATTTCGTCCGTGCGCTTCGGCGACGAAGTGTACAGCCCCATCATCCCCGAGGGGCAGAGCGACGTGCTGGTGGCGTTCGACCGCCTGGAGGGCCTGCGCTGGCAGGGGTTCCTCGCGAAGGGCGGCAAGGTGCTGATGAACAACGTGGACCTCGTGCCCGTCACGGTGTCGAGCGGACTCCAGCAGCCGGTCACGGACTTCGAGGCGCGCCTCGCGAAGGCGTTCCCCGACGTGATCATGGTCGACGCCGCGAAGATCGCGGACGAGGTGGGCAACGCCCGTACGATGAACATGGTCATCGCCGGTGCCCTGTCGGCGCTCGTGCCGTTCGAGGAGTCTAAGTGGATTGAGGCCATGGAGCGGATGCTCACTGGCCCGAAGGCAAAGTTGCTTCCTGTCAACAAAGAGGCGTTCGCACGCGGACGAAAGGTGGTATTGGGATGAAGTTCTGGAATCGAGAAGTTGAGACGATGAGCCGTGACGCCCTCGAGGCGCTCCAGCTCAAGGGCCTGCAGAAGACCCTTCGCCGCGTGTGGGCGTGCGAATGGTGGCGCGACCTGCTGCACAGGCGCGGCATGTCCGACCCGCAGGACTTCAAGAGCCTCGACGACCTCCGCAACCTGCCGTTCCTCACGAAGGAGGACTTCCGCGAGGCGTATCCGCTCAAGATGTCCACGGTGGACCGCCGCGAGCTCCTCGAGTTCCACATGTCCAGCGGCTCCACGGGCACGCCCGTGGTGATGGCCTACACGAAGAACGACCTCAACCAGTGGGCGGACACGATGGCCCGCTGCTTCACGATGGCCGGCCTTGAGGCGGGTGACGCCTTCCAGATCATGCCAACGTTCGGCCTCTTCAACGGCGGCTTCGGCTGCTACCACGGCTGCCGCAAGATGGGGCTCTTCTGCGTGCCCGCGTCGAGCGGCAACACGGAGCGCCAGATCAAGCTCATGCGCGACTTCCGCGTGAAGGGCTTCTGCTCCGTCGTGAGCTACGTGCCGCGCATCATCGAGAAGCTCGACGCCTCCAACGATCCCGACATCCCGTCGCTGCGCGTCGGCGTGTTCGGCAGCGAGACCTTCTCCGACGAAATGCGCAAGAAGATCGAGAACCGCCTCCACATCGAGTGCTTCGACATCTACGGCATGACGGAGACGGGCGGCATCGGCACGACCGGACAGGACTGCTCCGCGCACGCGGGCATCCACGTGTGGGACGACTACTATATCACCGAAGTCATCGACCCCGCGACGGGCAAGAACGTGCCCGACGGCGAGTACGGCGAAGTGGTGTTCACGTCGCTCGCCCGCGAGGCGATGCCGATCATCCGCTACCGCACGCACGACATCAGCCGCATCCTCTCGCGCGAGAAGTGCGCGTGCGGGCGCACGCACATCCGCATCGACCGCATCACGGGCCGTACGGACGACATGCTGATCGTGAAGGGCGTCAATTTCTATCCGCGTCAGGTCGAACAGGCGCTCATGGAGATTCCGGGCGTGAAGGACGAGTTCCAGATCATCCTCGAGGAGCACAACGGCATGACGGACGTGACGATCAACGTCGAGGCCGAGCCTGGCGTGACCGGTCACACGGTGGCCAAACACCTCCGCGAACGCCTCGGTTTCCTTCCCAAGGGTGACGTCTTCCCCGTCGGCGCCCTGCCCCGGAGCGAAGGCAAGGCCAAGCGCGTCATCCGCAAGAAAATTGATTAATTCCAAAACCCATTTCCTACTCCACACTTTACATTTTACACTTTACACTTTACATTTTCCCGGGCGGTTAGCTCAGTTGGTTAGAGCGAGTGCTTTACACGCATTAGGTCGGGGGTCCGAATCCCTCACCGCCCACCAGTCCAAGATGCCGAAAGGGAGAAGTCCGCTTCTCCCTTTTCTCGTCTATCCCACAAACGGATAATTTTCAAGGGTGTGTTTTTTCTGAATTTACCCTCTTGCGCGTCTGCGGGGAGACGTGGTATAATGAGCGCCGGAAATTCAAAAGGACCCTTTGGGCAACCGGGGGGTCTTTGGAAGCCAAGGAAGAAGCGGAACCTTTCCGAGGCGTTAGCGGCTGGTCCAGCGTAATCAACGAATTACGGCTCATCTGCTGACGGACGAGGGATCGGTCGAGGCGCGGAAGGAAGGAGAAGCGACGGACTTGGTGTGTTTTCGGTGCGCGGCAACGCGCGCCAACCGCCGCAAGGCGGCCGGGCCGGATCTGGATGCCGAGAGGCATGCAGGTCCGGCTTTCGGTTTTTATGCCTTGCCTAGCGCTGCTTGCGGCCGGGGCAGTCCGCGCACGGTGGGGCCACAGGCGCCGAGTAGCCGGGCTTGTCGATCGGCCGCTTGTTCACGTACATCATGTACACCGCGTTGTCGCGCACGTCGCGCAGGCCCTTGCGCAGGCTGGCGCCTTCCTCCGGGAAGAGACGCACGAGGTGGGTGGCGTGCGCCAGCACCTTGTCGCCGTACTGGCGGGAGAACACGCCCAGGTCCTTCTGCCGCCAGAGGTCGCGCACGCGCCAGCGGCCCTCAAGCCCGAGCGAGTCGAAGTCCACCGTCACGCGCGTCTCGACGAGGCTCGTGTTGAACAGCGCGAACACGAGCGAGCCGTCGCTCATGGGCTTTGCCCAGACCTCGGCGCGGGGGCCGCGCGCCACGCAGGCGGCCTGCGCGCCCAGCTCGTCCTGGTTCGTCTCGAGCACCTCGTCGTTGGAGAGCAGCGCGCGCGTGAAGTCGTCCAGCTGCGTGAGGTCGCAGCCGATCAGGAGCGGCGAGCAGAGGACGGCCCACATGGACATGTGCGTGTACTGCTCGTTGGGCGTGAGGCGCGTGGGGCGCAGCCTGCCCCAGCCCAGGCGGCCGACCACGAGCATGTCGGGGTCGTTCCACGCGCCGGGGCGCGCGTAGGGCCAGGAGTCGGCCTGCTGGTGCATGATCGACGTCATGGAGTTCCACGTGTCGGTGATGTCGCCCGTCGTGCGCCAGCAGTTCCCGCCCACGCTCTCGCCCCAGGACGAGACGTAGCCCATGCCGTACTGGCAGAGCGAAAACACGATGTCACGCGCCTGCGCCCGCAGGGCCTCGCCCATCAGGCGGTACGGCAGCATGAGGCGTCCGTGTCCCTCGCCCACGGCCACGCCGCCGTAGCTGCACCAGTCGTACTTCAGGTAGTCGTACCCCCAGTCCGCGTACGTCTTCGCGTCCTGCCACTCGTGTCTCCAGCTGCCCACGCAGCCGCCGCAGGTGTACGGTCCGGGCGAGGAGTAGAGGCCGATCTTGAGTCCGAACGAATGCGCGTAGTCCGCCAGCGCCTTCATGCTCGCGAAGCGGGCGTTCACGGCGATCGAGCCGTCGGGATGGCGCTCGGGGCCCTGCAGGGTGGGGTCGTTCTTGGCGGACGGCTTGTTCTGCCAGTAGTCGTCGATGTTCACGTAGCTCCAGCCGTGCTCGGCGAGGCCGCTCTTCGCGAACACGTCGATCGTGCCGCGGATGTCCTTCTCCGTCACGGCCCCCGCGAAGCAGTTCCAGCTGTTCCAGCCCATCGGCGGCGTGAGCGCGATCTTCTCGCCCACCACAAGCCGCACGACGCGCGTCGCCTTGCCCTTGGCGTTCGCGGCCGTGAAGGTGATCGGGTAGGTGCCGGCCTTCGCCACGGCGCCGCCCAGGATGCCGCGTGCGGCGTCGAAGGTGGCGCCCGCAGGCAGGCCTTCGGCCGCGAGCGCGAGCGGACGGATTCCCGTCACCGGCAGCTTCCACACGATGGGGTTGCCCGGACGCACGCCGACGACGCGCGGGCCGTTGATGCGCGGCGCGTCCGGCGCGGGCGGCGTGAGGATGCCGAGCTGCTCGCCGCCCAGCGCGACGGGCTTCGGGCGCGCGCCTGGCTGCATCGTGAAGTAGGCGTTCGCCCAGTCGGCGTGGTCGAAGTTGATGCCGTCCCTGCTCGGCGCGACGGCCAGCTCCACCTGGCGCACGCCCGACAGGTCGGCGTGCATGTGCACGCTCGCGTCGCCCGCCCGCATCAGGTGCGTTTCGGACACCGTCCGGCCGTCCGCGCGCACGATGAAGCGCACGCTCGCGGCGCCGTGGTCTCCCGGCGAGACTTCCGCGTCCACGCCCACGTCGGCGTCGAACGCCACGGCCTTGCCGTCCACATTCCATATCGAAAGCGATTCCGCGTGCGTGCCCACGCCGCGCGCGAACTGCTGCGTGCCGATGCGCAGCGCGTTGCCGTCCACGGACTTGTTCGCGCGGGGCGTGCCCCAGCCGCACATCGTGTCGCGCAGGGGCAGCTCGTCGAGCCACACCCGCCCGTCGGCGCCCGCGGCGCCCGTTACGCAAATCGCCGCGAAAAGCGCGGCAGCCACACGTTCTATGTTCTTCATCTGGTTTTCCTTTCAGGGTGTGAAAAGTTTACCATCCCCGCGCTTCCGCGTAAAGGACGAAATCCGTTGATTCCACGCCGGGTCTATGGTATGATAGGGGCTAATCAACAACCCAGAGGCGAAAGAAAACATGAAGAAAATACAGACCGGAACAATTTTCGCGAACATCGGAAGAATCGTGGCCGTTGTGGCGTCCGTTGCGGCGGCGTCCGTACAGGCCGCCGGCGCGCGGTGCGGACGCGTTGCGCTGCACACGTGGCTGACCACGGCGGAGTTCACGGATATCTCCGTCACGGCGCCCGACGGTAAGGTGTTGTGGCGCGGCCTGCCCGATCCCGCCACCTGCGAGGTTGGCAAGGAGGGCAAGTGGACGGTCGAGGGTGGCGTGATCCGCCAGTCGAACGAAGCCGCCACCACCGGCGGCACGCTCGTGTTCGGCGACCCTTCATGGGGCGACTACACGTTCAAGGCGAAGGCGCGGAAGCTTTCGGGCAAGGAGGGCTTCATCCTCCACGTGCGCGAGCGCTCGCCGGAGCAGTGCATCTACGCGAACTATGGCGGTTGGTTCAACAAGCAGCACGGCGTTGAGACGAGGGGCAACTTTGACTTCGCGACGCCTCTGAAAAAGGACTGCACGAAGGCGCCCATCGAGACCGGCCGCTGGTACGACCTCGAGATGACGTGCGCCGGCGACAAGGTCACGATGAAGCTGGACGGCGCGTTCCTGTTTTCGTCCGTGGCCGTGCCGGAGATCACATTTGGCGGCGGCGAGAACAAGATCGTCGTCGATGCGTCGAAGGCGCGCTTCCCCGTTTCTGAGGACATGTGGGGCATCTTCTTCGAGGACATCGACCTCTCCCTCGACGGCGGCGTGTATGCGGAGCTTGTCCGCAACCGCAGCTTCGAGGACGGTCTCGTCAAGTTCCGCGCGCAGGGTACGATCGGCTTTTGGAGCACGGTCGGCCGCGCGACGATCGAGCTCGACTCGTCGAAGCCCATCTCCGAGAAGAACCGCCACTGCGGCCGCGTCGAGGCACTGCCGGGCGGCGGCGTGGCGAACGACGGCTATTTCGGCATCGCCGTGAAGGACGGCGCGCAGTACCGCCTCTCCGTGGCCCTGCGCGGCGACGTGAAGGGTCCGATCGAGGTGGCGCTCCAGTCCCTCGGCAAGACGCTCGCCACGGGCGCGATCGGCGGCATCGGCCCCGAGTGGAAGACCTACAACCTCACGCTCACGGCGACGGGGACAGACCCCGACGCGAAGCTCGTGTTCCGCGCCACGAACGGCGGCACGTTCTACATGGACTGCGTCTCCCTCTTCCCCTGCGACACCTACGCCAAGAGCGGCCTCTTCCGCAAGGACCTCATGGAGCGCCTCGCCGCGCTCAAGCCGAGCTTCGTGCGCTTCCCCGGCGGCTGCTGGGTGGAGGGCAACACGATGGCCGAGGCGTACCGCTGGAAGCAGACGATCGGCAACGTGTGGGACCGCCGCACGCAGTGGAACCTCTGGGGCTACTGGAGCGCGAACGGCGTCGGTTTCCATGAGTACCTGCAGCTCTGCGAGGACCTCGGCGCGAAGGCGCTCTTCTGCATCAACTGCGGCATGAGCCACAGGGAGACGGTGCCGATGGACAAGATGGGCGAGTTCGTCCAGGACGCGCTTGACTGCATCGAGTACGCGAACGGCCCGGCCACGTCGAAGTGGGGCGCGGTGCGCGCGGCGAACGGACACCCCGCGCCGTTCAACCTCCAGTACATCGAGATCGGCAACGAGAACGGCGGCCCGAAGTACCACGAGCGCTACGCCCTCATGCACGACGCGATCCAGGCGAAGTACC
>Ga0310695_10002096_pt1 | contig 43251 bp, 36 predicted proteins | sample RumenRJG_04DNA_FD_203882 | JGI IMG/M metagenome (GOLD analysis project Ga0310695, IMG submission 203882) | Bovine rumen microbial communities from Lethbridge, Alberta, Canada - RJG_04 (v2) (version 2) | ecosystem: Host-associated > Mammals > Digestive system > Stomach > Rumen | place: Canada... | reverse complement strand
GCATGATCCTGGCAGTCCCGGAACTCCGCAAGGAAGTGAAGGAGGGGCGTGCCATTGTTTGCACTGCCTGCTGCGGCACTGGCAGCAGCCGCACCTTCAAATGCAAAAGCTGCAAGCTCCAATGGGATGAGAACATGGAGGAAGATATAAGGAAAGCATCGCTATAGATATTATTCATTTCAATGCAGTAAAGTGGTACAATACTAACAAGTATAGCTATGTATATGCGCAGGGATACAAATGTATCAGAAAAAGAAGTGTATAAAAGGGAGATTACAAGGATGAATAAAGTAATAAGGCGAATAGTGATGACAGCTATAGTCGTAGGGCTGTTGTCAGGGATGTGTTTGGTGGCCGAGGCGGCGACCAATGATGTAATAAACTATAAGGACGCTAATGGAAATACAGAATCTTGTACTGATTATACCGTGGTATCAAGCGATATGAATTGGAATGACGGCTGGTACGCGGTGACAAATGATACGTCTATCTCCGAGACGATTACCATCCGAGGCAACGTAGACCTTATCCTTTGCGATGGCGCTACACTGACGATGAAAAAAATAGCAATAGAATACGGGAGCTTAAGTATTTACGAAGGTAGTACAGCGGATAGCATTATAGGAAGTGGTGCCATGGTATTATACGCTCCTACAGCCAATGCGATTTTTCAAGTGGGTAGTTCTATTAACATCTACGGAGGAAGGATAAATGCCACATCAGGGGATCAATCGGCCATCCGTGTCACCGGAAATGGGGCTTTTACGATTAATGGAGGATTTGTTAAGGCTACGGGGCATACTGATGGGATACTCTGTGATGGCGGTTCGCCACCAATTGAGATTACTGACGGAATCCTTATTGCAACTGGCGGGAGGAATGGCCGTGGGATTTATTGCACTAATGGTGACATCTCGGTTAAAGAGGGCCTGCTCAAATATGACTCAGTCGATGGTTCTTCATGGAGTACAATAGAAGAGCTTGGCAATTACACTATGAGATACGCCGTTATCGGAGAAGGCGCTGTGCAGGTCAACAGCGGTTCGAAATATCCGACGCTCGATATAGCATTGCAGTATTGTGAACCAAGCGACACCATCACGCTTCTCCGTGATGTCTATACTTTCGACACGACCACGATTCCAGCGGATAAAAGCATCACGCTCGATCTGAACGATTACGGAATTATGTATTCCGAAGGCGGAAACGCCAGCGTGTTCAATATAATGGATGGCGGAGTATTGATACTCAAGGATGATTCTGCGGCTAAAACCGATCGCTATATCACACTGAAGGACGGTAGGGGAGCGGCAGTGAGCCTTAACGAATCGTCCGAAGCAATTGCCGTACGCGGTGGATATATCACCGGCGGAACCGGAATGGTAGACGGGGACCACACCTACGGCGGCGGCGTGAACAATGCGGGGAAGTTCTTCATGCTTGGCGGAACGATCGCCGGGAATACGGCTGACTACGGCGGGGGTGTATATACCTCCACTACTAGCGATTTCCAGATCGAAAACAAACCGGAAATCAGGGACAATGCATTGAGCAACGTCTATCTTCCTGAAAACAAAATGATTACTGTGGCAGGGCCTTTGGGAAACGAGAAACCGATCGGAGTAACGATGCAGACGCCTGGGCAGTTCACGGTGAATGGCGATTATGCAGTAAACGTATCAGATTATAAGGATCTCTTCGTCTCAGACGATAGTGATTACATCGTATCGATTCTGAATGATCCGGCTGGTGATCAGCTCCAGCTCCTTATGAAAAACCCGCCGAAGCCTCCTGAACCGCCGGCTCCAAAGCCAGCTGCCAAGGTCAGCGGCACGCCTCTTACCACGATGACGGCCAAAGACAAAACGAGCATGACGATCGCGTGGCAGAAGGTAACAGGTGCTGAAGGCTACGACATCTTCTTCTCAAGGTGCGACGGCAAAGGCAAGACCACTGCGAAGAAAGCCCAGACAATCAATGGCAACAGCACATTCACATGGACAAAATCAGGTCTTAATGCCGGAGTATCATACAAAGCCTATGTCAAGGCATATGTAATGAAGAACGGCAGCAAGCAGTATGTCGCGACAAGCCCGCTCATGCACGCCTATACAAAAGGCTACACGAAGAGATACACCAATGCCAAAAGCGTAAAGGTTAAGAAGACCAAGGTATCGATAAAGAAGGGCAAGACCTTCAAGATCAAGGCAAAGGTAAAGAAGCTCAAGAAGGGTAAGAAGCTCATGCCTAAGAAGCACGAGCTGAGACTACGCTACCTGAGCACAGACTCATCGATAGCTACAGTATCCAAGAAAGGCAAAATCAAAGGCGTGAAGGCAGGCACCTGCTACGTATACGCCTACGCCCACAACGGTGTATTCAAGAAGATAACAGTAACGGTAAAATAAAGAGGTTGTAGTAATACACTTGTGAAAAGAACTGTTCCCGGAGTTGCGTCTCCGGGACTTTTCTTTTTTGTGTTATAATTTTATTGAGAAACTAAGAACAGTAGGATGAGAACAATGATCGACAAAGAAAGACTAACCCGGCAGATGGACTTCTGCCGTGAAGTGGATAAAGAGAAGGAAGTGTTCCGCCAGTCATACCTCTGCGACGGCAGCCGCCGGGAAAACGACGCGGAGCACGCCTGGCACATGGGCATCATGGCCATGATCCTGCAAGAATACTCCAATGAGGACGTGGACCTGCTCAAGGTCATCGAGATGCTCCTGATACACGACATCGTGGAGATCGATGCGGGAGACACCTATGCCTACGACACCGAGGGTCTGAAATCCCAGGCCGAGCGTGAAGCAAAGGCAGCAGAACGTATCTTCGGTATGCTTCCGGAGGACCAGCGGGACTGGATGTTCGAACTCTTCCATGAGTTCGAAGAAGGAAACACGCCGGAGGCCAGATTCGCCAGATCACTGGACAACGTGCAGCCCGTCATGCAGAACGACGCATCAGAGGGCAAGGACTGGCAGGAGAAGGGCATACGTCTTTCCCAGGCCATCGAACGCCAGCGCCGCACAGCTCAGGGATCACAGATACTGTGGGATGAAGTATCTAAGCCGATGCTCCAGAAGAACATCGACCTAGGCAACATAATCGGAGACGTTTCATTAGATGAGATATAATAAGCTACTTATAAAAAGACAGTGAGGAGGGTGCATCAAATGAGCAGGAAAGAGTTAAAGGATATTGCAAAAGTCAGATTCAAAGACAACTGGGGAGATCTTCTGCTGGTTCTCGTTTTGGCGGAAGTAGCAATTATCCTTGCGATAGTGCTGGGATTCGGGCTGGCTGAACTTATCGTAGAAGGACCGCTCGTCGTTGGAATCTACTACGTATATACCAGAACCATATATAACGAGGAAACAGACTGGAAGGACATGTTCTTCGGGTTCAGGAAGATGTTCGGCAATTCATTTGCCGTCAATATTCTGGTTTGGGCTCTCACATCTCTTGCAGGCCTTGTCATCTTCGTTGTGGGGAGAATCATCTCTTCCATCATTACAAAAATCCAGACAAGCGCTTATCAGGCAGCCTATTCATATGACGACTATTCATACGGAGATCCTTTTGAGTCATATGCATCATCATTTCTGATGTCAGCAGGAACTGCGATTGCCTCATTTATCATAATAGCAATAGCGGTGAGCATTGTAGCATATATCATCGGCCTCTTCTATGCAATGGCTCCGCTCATTATATTGAAGGAGCCGGATATCAAACCGGTCGACGCGCTGAAGAAGAGCCGTCTCATGATGAACGGAAACAAATTCAGACTGTTTATCTTTGAATTGACGTTTATCGGTTGGTTCCTCTTGTGCATAATAACCTTTGGCATACTGACTGTATATGTTGCACCATATTACACATATGCCAGAGTGATGCTGCTGAATCAGATTTATAATGAGAGAAGTGGCATTTCCATGGATGATGATGCAGATATGCAAAGGCTGCACGCCATGAAGGAAAACGTCATCAGCAAAAAAGATGCAGTTGCGGACAAAATCAAAGAAAAGACATCCGAAAACAGACCGGCAGAACGTCCGGCGGCACCTGCAGGCGTAAACGTATGTAAATACTGTGGAACCAGACTGCCGGAGGGTGCGTCATTCTGCGCAAAGTGCGGCAGGAGGCAATAGAGGAGAAAGAAAATGCTGTGTAAGAATTGCGGGAGAGAAATAGATCCGCGTTCCGAATTCTGTCCGTTTTGCGGGAATAAGGTAAGTGTGCCGGAAAAAGGCATAGAGAACAATAGCAGAAAGAAGATTGACAAGCAGACAATCATTATAATCGCTTTGATAGCGGCTATTCTGTGCGCTGCAGCGGCGGTTTTCTTCCTCGCAAGAGGCGGCGGTGGGGATGAAGCGGCAACCCAGCCGACGGACGCAACAGCAGCAAGCGAAGCAGCGGCCCTAAGCGAGCCCGAACTGTTGTACCACGATGTGAATTTCAGTCAGTGCTGGAAGCATGACGGGAAATTCAGCAAGGAGGGAGTTGAGGTACTGCTGCTCGTATACAACAATGGCGAACAGGCCATTAATAGATGCGAATTCACTTATTCAATAGACGGTGAAACAGATGTGAAAAATCTCGACCCATCAAAGGCGCCGTTTTCGGCAAGCGGATACATTCCACCGTACAGTTTAGGATACATGTATGGTCGAATATTCTTGCCGGATAACACTGCCCATGAGCAGGGAGAGGTTACACCAACAAAGTTTATTACCTGCGAGACGAAAGACGAATATGCTTATCCTGCCATTTCAGATCTCAAGTGGTTTGACGAAGGCTATAAAGAGTACGGCGCAAAGCAAAAGCTGTATGATGTCTCGGAATGGAACTTTGATTGTACAGTTACAAATGAAAACAAAGAAACAATTTCCGCTGAAAACGCCGTCATAATCGCGGCACCGGATTTGGATGACATGAGCGAAGAGGCAGGCGCACCGGTTTTCGGAAAGTGGGCTGCAGGAAAACTGAAGAAGGACCTGCCTCCAAATAATAGCGTTAAAATCGAGCATGCGCTTGAGAAACCGCAGTTTGATATTGGCCTCATCGAATTCAGCCAAAGCGATCTGGGTATCTATGTTATTGAGACGAAATAAGGGAGAAAGATAATGTTTTGCAAGTATTGCGGCAGAGAAATAGATCGCGGTTCGGAATACTGTCCGTTCTGCGGTGAGAAGCTCGGAGATTCGGCACCGCCGGTCATGGAGGATAATTGGAACAATTATAACGATTATAGCGATTATAACAGCAATGTTGCGGTCGCCAATAAGAGCAGCAAACATACGATTATTATCATTGCTCTTATAGCGGCAGTGCTTTGTGCCGCCGCGGCGGTTTTCTTCCTCGCCAGAGGCGGAAGCGGTGATGAAGCGGCAACTCAGCCGACGGACGCAACGGCGGATACAGAGGCAGCATTGCCCGAAAACGCTGCAGTTGCCGGCGCGACGGAGTTCAACGGCAATTACTATGAAGTAATAAACGAAGGTTGTGACTGGTTTGATGCGAATGCCGCATGCGAAGAAAAGGGCGGGCATCTTGCGATCATCACAAGCCAGGAAGAGGAAACGTTTATCGAGAACCTTATAGAAAGCGACAAATCCGACTCCATCTACCATTACTGGCTTGGCGCGACAGACGATGAAGCGGAAGGAACCTGGACCTGGCTGGATGGTCAGGTGTTCTGGCAAGGAGGCCCGGCAGACAAAGGTGGGCACAGCGTTAACGGAATGTACAACCACTGGCTTCCGAGCCAGCCGAACAACTCCGTGAAAGAAAGCGAGTCAGGGCATGACTATCTGGAAATTCAGGTCACGCGCGGAAATGAAGGTCCGGCAGAGTATCTGACGTGGACAGATATTACGTCCGATGGCGTCGCTTACGGGTATGAAGGCCCTGACGATTATAACGATACACAATATTACGGTTACATCTGCGAGTGGGAAGGCGATGAATTATAAAAAGACGAAAATAGTCATAGCGATAATAGTATTCCTTGTGCTGGCCCTTGCGGCCTTCGCCGGTCTTTTGTATTACCAGAACGCTGAGAACAAAGCGGCTGAAATCGCCCAACAGGAAGCACTCGAGCAGCAGGCAAAAGAAGCGGCCATGGCGGCGGAAAAAGAACGCAAGGCAGCCGAGAAGCAGACATATGAGCTGGCGGACCATGTGTACTCCCACAGAGGCGCGTCAAGCGATGAAATCGAGCATACCTTTGCCGCCTATGATAAAGCAATCGCGCAGGGTTCGCACAATATCGAGCAGGATCTGGTAATCTCAGCGGACGGCACCCTGTACATTTCTCACGATCTTACATCCGACAGAATCGCAGGGTCAGGCGGAGCATTCTCCAGCATGACAGACAGCCAGATCGATGCGCTTACGACTTCAGATGGGCAGAAGATCCTTAAACTGAGCGATGTGTTCGAGAAATACGGCAAGTCGGTAAAATACATCATTGAGCTGAAGAGCAGCGACAGCAGAACCGTTGACGCATTCAGGGATGTAGTTGACAAATACGACATGAAGGACCAGGTTGTCGTGCAGTGTCTGGAACTGCAGGCATTGAAGGATCTGGAAGAGTATTATCCCGACATGCCTAAGCTCTACATCGTTAAGGACCAGAGCTCATTCGATTACGGACTGACAAAAGAGTATGTGGATATTATCGGTGTGAGGAAGAACCTGATGTCATCTTCAAACTGCGAAAAGACTCATGACAGCGGAAAAGAGTTTAATGCCTGGACACTCGACACCGACGATGAAATCATCTCAGCGATAAAAATGGGCGCAGACTCATATTTCACAAATCACACGGATCGGGCAATTGAGCTCGAGAAGGAATACAGGAATAATGAAGAATAATCACGTTCTATACTTCGACAACCACTACACCACGCCGGTCATGGTCCGCGGCGAAGGCCCGTACCTCTATGACGAGGAGGGTAGAAAGTATCTGGAAACCTGCGGCGGTTCCATCAGCAACAGCCTGGCATATGGCCGTGAGGACATGGCGGACGTCTTAGGCAATCAGGCGCGTACGCTTTCCTTCGCGTACAATGCCCATATGGATTCCAGCATACAACATGAAGCGGCAGACGCTCTTGCAAAAGCATTCCCGGCCTTCGACAGATTCTTCTTCTGCTCAGGAGGCAGTGAAGCGACAGAGATAGCTACTAAGATCGCTCGTCTCCACTTCTACCATAGTGGCAGACCGGAAAAGAACAAAATAATAGGCAGGTGGATGTCCTATCACGGATATACGGAAGGCGCACTAGCGTACGGAGGCCACCCCACAAGGCGAAAAGAATTTATAGAAATACTCCGTGAGGACGGTCATATTCCACCTGCTTATTGCTACCGCTGCTGGTACAGTAAGGAATGCAAAAGCTGCAATATGGAATGCGCCTATGCTCTTGAAGAAGCAATTCTGAAGGCAGGTCCTGAGACAGTGGCGGCTTTTATTGCTGAGCCTGTTGTGGGGACAGCTCTCAGCGGCGTTCCAGCTCCAGATGGATACTTCAAAATCATCCGGGAGATCTGTGACAAGTATGATGTGCTGCTGATCACCGATGAAGTCATGTGCGGAACTGGCAGGACAGGAACCATGTCCTGCATCGAGCAGTACGGGGTGGGACCTGACATCATCGCCCTGGCCAAGTCTCTGGGCGGAGGATACTTTCCGGTGGGCGCCGTGGGCATGAAGGAGGAAGTTGCTGCACCGATCATAGACAACGGCATCTTTCCGGTGCTCCACACATGGACGGGAAGTCCAATGGCTTGCGCTGTCATCAAGAAGACCTTGGATATCATCCATTCCGAAGACCTTCTCGCCAACGTCAACAAAGTGGGCACCTATTTCATGGATCAGTTGCGGAATCTTCAGCAGCGGTGCCCATACATCGGCGACGTCAGAGGCAAAGGCATGATGATTGGCGTGGAATTTGTTAAGGACAAGGAAACAAAGGAACCATTCCCACCGGAAATGAAGCTGGGAGAGAAACTGTACCAGAAGGGCATCGACAATGGCCTGATCCTCATGGAGTGCATGGGCATCGACCACGGCAAACAGGGCGATGCGCTGCTGTTCGGACCGTGTTTTGAGTTTACCGAGGAGCATGTGGATGAAACCATCGAACTACTGGAGAAAACGATTAAAGATCTACTATAACGAGCAGCAATAAGAGAAGAAACAAGAGGAGATAGAGTTATGCCAATAATAATAGCAATAATTATTGTGTTATTCATTATCGCAATAATTGCAGAAATCTTTGATGTTGGCCTTTTGGGTGCAATAGGCATTGGGATTCTCATCATCATAGGTATTTGCCTTGCAATTTACTTAGTTGATAAGTTTTCAAAGAAAGAGGAGACAACAACGAAAGCAATAATAATTGCAGTATTTGCAATAATTGCGGCATTCATAATAGGTTTCTTTGTGGTGTTTGTGGGTTGTGATGGAGAAGACGGTGAAGATGCCTCCTATTACATCGATTATAACGATAATGGACAAATGGACGAAGGAGAACACGTATATGATACATACGATAATGGCGGCGGTGGAGTAGATTACGATGGCGATGGATGGAATGAATATAACTATGAACCTTAAGTGTTCAAGCGTTGAAAACCAGTATCTATCAATAAAGGAGGATCGATATGGCTTCAAATAATAGTAAACACGATGAATCAGCAGTAGAAAAAGAATCCAATGATGCAGTTGTAGAGTCTAATTCTGCAATCAAAAAGAGAAAAAAGAGAATAGTTGTTATCGCTGTATGTCTAGTCGTGGCAATAGCAGCGGCTATTATTGTTGGCAATATGCTTTCGAAAAATATGAAGCAGAATTGGCTGAGCAAACAATATGAAGGAGAGCTTAAAACAGTCGAAGTAGAGAATCTTTCATTCTCGATTCCAGAGTCCTTTGTTACCGAAGAGTATGATATAGATGATACCTATTTGGCAATAAAGAATACGGATTATGAACATTATGGCGACGAAGGGACTATCTTGTCTTTGGGCGTTGATTATGACGGATTGACTTTGAAAAATGGAATGAATTCCTATATTAAGGAATATGACCGAATCCATAACGGGGATGATTGGAATTTTAAAGATTCAAACTATGACATAAAAGGAAAAGGGTATTCTGGAAAAGAAGCGTGTAAACATGATGACCATTATGGAGCAATGGAAATCGTCGATTTCATTATTGTAGATGACAGTGTGTTTGTAATAGAACTCTCAATACAGGATGAATACTATTCAGATGAGAGTATGGAAATAGTTCGGGATCATATTGATTGGGCAGAATACAAGAGCAATAGAATAAAATCGCTTATCGCCAAATATGAGGGGGACAGGTATCCTGGAGACTATGTTTACAAGAGGGATTTAAAAGTCACCGCAGTACGTGAAAACGGTGAAAGAACTGATGTTGACAACCGTTTCATCAAATTAGAGTTCCCAAAAGGAGACGAATTCAAAGAAAATAAATCGTTGCCAGTGGTAATTAAATATAAAGAAGGCGGGGTTGACTATGAAACCACAATAAATATTAAATGCGAGAAATATGAATCAAGTTATTCTTCTGGTTCTTCATCGGTCGGAAATTATCGCCCTGGCGACAAAAATGGGGAAGCATGGGATACAAACGACGACGGGTCGGTTTCCGGCAATGAATTCCAGGATGCCGTTAACGACTTTATGGATGAGAACGGGTTTTAATTGTTTTTCAGTTAAATAACATTCGTAAGTAAGAGGGAAAAGCAATAAGATTGCTTTAATCTAAGAGCGCAGCAATCTGCGCTCTTTTCATATGCAAATGCAATAATTGTCGCATGTAAAGCGACCATGATAAGTAATGCTGGGGTATAATAAGACCAACAGTTATCGAATAACTATCAAGGAAGGAATCATGGGTAAAAAATTAATTGTAGCAGAAAAGCCTTCAGTAGGCAGAGATATCGCAAAGGTTCTTAACTGTGAAGAAAAAGTGGAAGGCGCAATGTTAGGCGAGAACGACATTGTCACTTGGGCATTTGGACACCTTGTTTCGCAGTGTTATCCGGAAGAGATGGATAAAAGGTACAAGGATTGGAAAATGGAAGACCTTCCAATCATTCCCGCTCCATTCCAACTGAAGGTGCTTGAAAGTGGGGAAAAGCAGTTTGAGATTATCAAATCTTATATGAATGCTCCAGAAGTTGACAGCATTGTATGTGCAACAGATGCCGGAAGAGAGGGCGAACTGATTTTTCGCTACATCTATCAGATGGCAGGTTGCACTAAACCAGTAGAAAGATTGTGGATTTCGTCACTGACCTTTGGCGCGATCAAAAGTGGTTTTGAAAATCTCAAAAACAGTTCAGAATATGATGATCTTTACCATAGTGCCAGATGCAGGTCTGAGGCAGACTGGCTTGTAGGCATTAATGGCAGCAGAGCGTTTGCAATAGCTAATGGTGTTTGGGGATTATCTATTGGTAGAGTTCTTTCGCCGACACTTGCAATTCTAGTACGACGGGAGCACGAACGACGTGACTTTGTGCCAGAGGAATATTGCGAGTTGATTGCGTCATTTGAAGGGTGGACGGGCCGCATGGTAAATACCGAAACCCAAGGAGAATCTGACAATTGGTCTCATTATGCAAAAGCAAGAGAAAACGAGCTTAAACAATTTGCTGCAACAAAGCCAGGAAAGGCTATTGTCTGCGACGTTTTGAATCGTGAGGAACAGTTACCAGCCCAGCAGTTGTACGATTTAACATCTTTGCAACGTGACGCTAACCGAATCTACGGTTATTCGTCAAAGTATACATTGGATACGGCACAAAAGCTCTATGAGCGACATAAGGCAATCACATATCCACGAACGGATTCGCGGTATCTTTCATCTGATATCAAGTCTACCTTAAATAAGCGCTTGGAAAGCCTTTGCGAAGGCGTATGGGAACCGTTCGCTAAGCAAGCAATGGAAAGTGAGAAAGATTTGTTCGGGCGTTTCATCTTGAACAAGGGTGTTTCGGATCATCACGCAATCATTCCAACTGGCGAAGCAAAGGGCATGGAGCAGTGGTCGAATGCGGAAAGACAGATTTTTTACCTGATTGCCGGTCGCTTTATTGGGATGTTTTTACCGGATAAGCTAGTGTTGCGTCAGGAAATACACTCAAACATAGATGATGAAGAGTTTCGTTCCTTTGGAGAGAAGGTAATAGAAGCTGGCTGGTCTGCGGTGGATCAGAGCAGAGCATCTGGACAGAAGGAACTGCCTTTGCTTGCGAAGGGAGATACTGTAACAGTGAAGAGCATGATTGTGCGTACAGATGCGACAAAACCACCAGCACCTCATACAGAGGCCTCTTTGCTAAATGCTATGGAGCATGCGGGGAAAATCGTGGAAGAAGAGTCTGTAGATGATCACGAGTCCGAGTTTGGGATTGGAACTCCAGCGACCCGCGCTGCTATGATTGAGAAGCTAGTGGAAAAGCAAATGGTTACAAGGAAGGGTCGCGCGCTAATTCCGACTGAATACGGTATTCGCCTGATAGAGATTCTACCTGAGTATCTACAGTCTCCTGAGTTGACTGGTGAGTGGGAAGCTAGGCTTACTAGAATTAGCAAGGGTGCTGATAATCCCGATGCGTTTATGGCAGATATCAAGAAGCTAACAACTGACTTAGTTAAGTACGCTGAAGATAAAGGAGATACAGGAATCAAAGACGCGGATGTCGTCGGTATATGCCCGCTCTGTGGACAGAAGGTCCGGGAGTATCCAGAGGCTTATTACTGTGAGAATAAAGAGTGTGCATTTCGGAGAATATGGAAGGCACAGAAGGGTTTCCATCCAACATTGAAGCCGGAGACGATGAAACAGCTTCTGAGAATCGGTAAAGCCGAAACTGATCAGGGGACTTTCAAACTTGTTAAAAACGAACCATATATTTCATTTGAGCGGGCAGAGAAGCCAGAGCCTCAGCTTGAGAAACTCCATGAGTTAATTGCTGAATATGGTCTTGAGCCGGTTGACAAAACTGCGAAAGGAGGGGCTCTTTGGTTTCGAGGTGACTGGAATGATGAGTTGATGAGAGAGTTTGTTTCGGCATGCAGTGAGATTGGATGCGATCTGAAATATGCAAAAGATTCCAAGGCACTGAAGCATAAGAGCGGATGGTACCTTAAGGTGGATGCAAATGTTATTGAAGCATATAACACTTCAATGAATTATTGAATTCCCTAAATATTATCCAAAGCCGTTTACATATAATAGATGAGGTTGATTTTAAAATGATGGAAAAAGGCGCAGGGTAATCTGAGCCCTTTCGAATGGAAAGCATACAATCAAGAGACGTTTTTAGGACAAGTAATATGAGATAATTATAATGAAATAGGTAGGCAAAGGCAGTACGTTGCGTGATATAATTTTAGAGGTATTTTATTATCTAGGCATAATATGTCAAGTCTTTATAAATCACTTCCAAACAATTGAGAATGATAAAGAGAGGAATGGTACGATATGAGCATAGAGATCAAGTGTTTGATTGTTGATGAATCAGGGCATGCTAGAGCCTTTTAAAAAGGAAAAAATACTAGAAGTCAGATGAAGGGACCATGACGATTTTATATATGAGACAATATATGAAATGAGCAGATTAGAGGTGCACTAGCCAAACACATCGCAAGAATTGTGTTAGAAGACTTGTATGATGGAGAAATAACTGATGCAAATATTTGATAATATAAACTCTATTGTTAGAGATGACATGACGCAAACAATAAATAAAGGTAGTAAGGTTTCCATTGCGGCTGCCTGTTTTTCTATGTATGCATATAAAGAGCTAAAGAAACAGCTAGAATCAATTGACGAACTCCGGTTTATTTTTACATCTCCAACGTTTACTACAGAAAGTGCCGAAAAACAGAAAAGAGAGTTCTATATCCCACGCCTGAATCGCGAACAGAGCCTTTATGGTACAGAGTTTGAGGTTAGGCTCCGTAATGAGATGACGCAAAAGGCTATTGCCAAAGAATGTGCAGATTGGATTAAGCAAAAAGTATGCTTTAAGTCAAACACTACTAGCGAGAATATGGGTGGCTTTATGACAGTCAGTTCTTTGAACGAGGAAATAGCTTATTTGCCACTCAACGGCTTTACTACCGTAGACATTGGATGCGAGCGTGGCAATAACAGTTATAACATGATAAACAAATTTGAAGCCCCATTTTCTACACAATATATTGAATTATTTGAAAGTCTTTGGAATGATCAAGATAAACTACAAGATGTCACAGATACAATAATTGAAAACATCACAACAGCATATAATGAAAACTCACCTGAGTTCATTTACTTCATGCTACTCTATAATGTCTTCAGCGAATTTCTGGATGATTTATCTGAAGATGTCCTCCCGAACGAGGCAACTGGGTTTAAGGACAGTAAGATTTGGAACATGCTATATGATTTCCAGAAAGATGCAGCTCTTGCGATTATCAATAAACTGGAAAAGTACAATGGCTGTATTCTAGCAGATAGCGTCGGCCTGGGTAAAACATTTACAGCGCTTGCAGTTGTAAAATACTTCGAAAACAGGAATAAGACCGTTCTCGTTCTTTGCCCGAAGAAACTTGCAGAAAACTGGAATACCTACAAAGATAATTACGTGAACAATCCTATTGCATCGGATCGGTTGAATTATGATGTTCTTTTTCACACGGATTTATCTAGACGTGGAGGATTGTCCAATGGTCTGGATCTGGAAAGATTAAATTGGGGAAACTATGACCTTGTCGTTATTGATGAATCACATAATTTTCGCAATGGAGCAGGCGGGGCTGGGACACATAAGGGACAAGGTGAAAACCGATATGAGACCTTAATGAGGAAAATAGTAAAAGCTGGAGTCAAAACAAAGGTTTTGATGCTTTCAGCGACACCAGTCAATAACCGTTTTTATGATTTGAGGAATCAGTTAGCTCTGGCTTATGAAGGTGAATCAGAATATATTGATGAAAAACTTGATACAAAGAAGCCAATCGATGATATCTTTCGTCAGGCGCAAAAAGCGTTTAATGCATGGAGCAAACTGGAGCCCGAAGCCAGAACGACAGAGTCTCTCTTAAAGAGGTTGGACTTTGATTTCTTTGAGGTGTTGGACAGCGTTACAATTGCGAGATCAAGGAAACATATAGAAAAGTATTACAATACCGAAGAAATCGGCAAATTTCCAGAAAGATTAAAACCAATTTCAAAGAGACCTAGCCTGACAGACTTGAATGATGCTATCAACTACAATCAAATCTATGAGCAGTTAATGCAGCTTTCTCTTTGCATCTACACGCCATCTAATTATATATTTCCAAGCAAACTGGATAAATATGTTGACCAGGTCGATGGAAAGGGAAACAATCTTACCCAGAAAGGTCGTGAAGAGGGTATTAGGAGGCTTATGAGTATAAACCTTCTGAAGCGACTGGAGAGTTCTGTCTATTCATTCAATCTTACACTGAGTCGAATCCGCACGTTGATTCAGGAAACCATCGGAGCAATAAATGCATTTGAAAAAAGCGGTTTTACGGATCTTGACATGTACGAAGCCAGAGATGACGACTTCGATATGGAAGATGGAAACACAGACTTTTTTACTGTAGGCAGAAAGGTTCAGATTGATCTTGCGGACATGGATTATAAAACCTGGCGAGAAGAACTTCAGCGTGATGCAGATTCTCTTGAACTTCTGACATTGATGGTGGCAGACATTACGCCTGAGCATGACCTGAAGCTTCAATCCTTATTTAAGCTGCTTGATGATAAGATGGCAAACCCAATTAATGAAGGGAATAGAAAGGTGCTGATATTCTCGGCGTTTTCTGACACTGCAGAATACCTATACAATCAAGTCGCTAACTATATGAAACAGAAATATGATCTGGATACAGCAGTTATAACCGGGACAATAGATGGAAGAACTACAATCAAAGGGTTAAAAGCCACATTTAACAATGTTCTGACGTGCTTCTCACCAATATCCAAAAGCAGAGATATTCTGATGCCAAACAGTAATAAGGAAATCGACATACTAATTGCAACAGACTGTATTTCGGAAGGCCAGAACCTGCAAGACTGCGACTATCTGGTCAATTATGACATCCACTGGAATCCCGTCAGAATAATACAGAGATTTGGAAGGATTGATCGTATCGGCAGTAGAAACCAGTATATACAGCTGGTGAACTTTTGGCCGGATATGACGCTGGATGACTATATCAATTTGAAATCCCGTGTCGAGACAAGGATGAAGATATCCGTCATGACTTCTACCGGGGACGATGACCTGATTAATCCGGAAGAGAAGGGTGATCTGGAATACAGGAAACAGCAACTCAAACGGCTGCAGGAAGAAGTAGTGGATATTGAGGATATGTCCACAGGTATTTCCATCATGGATCTGGGCTTGAATGAGTTCCGCCTGGATCTGTTGGAATACATAAAGACGCATGAGGACCTGGCAAAGAAGCCAAAAGGCCTGCATGCTGTGGTGCCGGCGACGGAAGAGAACCCGGAAGGTGTGATCTTCGTTCTCCGGAATAACAATATCAATATCAATATTGATAATCAGAACCGGATCCATCCGTTCTACATGGTTTATATCGGAATTGACGGAGAGGTGGTCTGCGATTATCTGAATCCGAAGAAGCTTCTTGATACAGTTCGGCTGCTTTGTCGCGGCAAATCTGAGCCAGTGTTGGAGCTTTGCGAAAAGTTTAATAAAGAAACAGATGATGGACGTGACATGGAGGAAGTATCACAGCTTCTTTCCGATGCCATAGATTCAATTATTAACGTTAAGGAAGAGAGTGATATTGACAGCTTATTCTCATCTGGAGGAACTTCTGCTTTAATGTCTGAGATCAATGGACTGGATGATTTCGAGCTAATCTGCTTCCTGGTTGTGAAATGAGGTGTTGAGATGATTGGCTTACCGAAAAGCACAGAGTACAACCGGCGAATACCAAAACAGAAATTTTATGAAAACTTAACGGTAACACCAGCGTTAAAACGCTTTATTATTGACCAAGTCAAGGTGATTTATTGGAGGAATAAGATTGCACCTTCAACAATAAATCTGGCTGCGGGCAATACGGTAACAGAAATTGAGATTTTTGAAATCACACTGAACGAGCCAAAACTTGACGAATCAGTGCTCAGGCAGATGGATAAAGAAATACCGTATCACATTGTTTTTTTGTTGAAATACGATGGTAAGTGCCAAGCATGGACAGCGTATAAGGAAAAGTCCGGAAACGGAAACGATACATTTAGGGTTGGTGACTACTACCATACTGAATGGACCCCTGAATCTGATTTAACACTTAGACTTAATGGCCTCAACATGGATGTGATCTATGAGAATTTTGTGCGTCAAATTGCAGGAGATGCTTTGTCTAATGCAGCCAGTGGGAATCCTGAAAGCCTGAAAGATTCTGTCGAGCGAGACAAACAGATTCGGCTCTTAAAGAAACAGATCGAGGCGTTAAAAATAAAGGTTCGCAAAGAAAAACAACTGAACAGACAGATGGAATTGAATGCGGAATTGAAAAAGCTAAAGAAAGAAGTGGAGGGTTTGTAATGTCCTTAGAATCTGCCCAAAAGAAAGTAAGTTCGTTAGAATCTGAAATTGCAAAACTCGAGCAAGATAAACAAGCGGCCGAGAAAAAGGAAGCCGATGAGCTGAATAAGGCATCAAAAATCACTATAAGTAAAAACGCTTCACCCACAGCCATTCGTAGTAAGAAAAAACAAATTGCGTCTCATAATAACGCGGCCAACACGGCTCGTGACAAAAAAATAAATATAGGTAAAAAGATTATTTCTAAGACGAAGGAATTGAATACGGCAAAAGATCGCTTAAGGAAAGCTGAGGTATCTGAAAGGAACAAGCAAATTAAGGAGATGAGTATTATAAAAAGTAATCTCGACAATCGAATCAGCGAATCTCAGCTTATAAAAGATACAAGAGATTGCTTGCAGAATTACGATAAAGCCTTGGCCTTGTACGATAAAGCCATTTCCAAATTCGAGGATGGCGATCCGGATGATGCAAGGAATGTTCTTGATGATATGCGTCTTGCATTAGAGCAATTAATTAGGCAGATACTTGGAAATGAGAAGAGCTTAGAGAATCAAAAGGAAGGTTTAGGGGCCTTTCTAAAAGGTGCAAAGATATCTTCTGAAATACGAAACCTAATTACTCAGACGATGAGCTATTATACAAGATTTCAGGATAACCACGTTAAACATGATGATTCCTTTCATGAGTTGGAACTCGAATATATCATCGATCAAACTAGCGTAATTATGAAATTTTTGGCTACAGTAAATGGAGGAGAATATAATGGATAAGATGAGAATGGAATCGGTTGATATGACAGCACTGAATGTTGAGAAAATCGGCGCGCTGTTCCCGAACTGTGTTACGGAAACTGTAGATGAAAGCGGAAAACTGAAGAAAGCAATAAATTTTGAACTATTAAAGCAAATGCTTTCGGATGCAGTGGTTGATGGTGATGAGGCATATGAATTTACATGGGTTGGGAAGAAGGCAGCGATAGTTGAGGCAAACAAATCAATTAGAAAAACTCTACGCCCCTGTCCTGAAAAGAGTGTGAATTGGGAAACTACAAAGAATCTTTATATTGAAGGTGACAATCTCGAAGCGCTAAAGCTTCTGCAAGAAAGCTACCTTTCAGCTATTGATATTATTTACATTGATCCACCATATAATACTGGAAAAGATTTTATATACCCAGATTCCTTTGTCATGAATGATGATGATTATAATGACGGAGTTGGTTATTTTGATGAAAATGGAAATATTAACTATAGGCATGAAAACAATGCATCTTCTGCCAAATATCATTCTAATTGGTGTTCTATGATGTATTCGCGTCTAATGCTTGCCAGAAATCTGCTTTCTGAAGAAGGTGTCATTTTTATCTCGATTGATGACAATGAATATGAAAATCTTAAAAAAATAAGTGATGAGGTCTTTGGATTTCAGAATTATTTAGTTACTTTCCACATTCAAGTCAGATACAGTAACAAGACCTTGAATGAGAGAAATGATTGGCAGCCAGTAATGGAATACGTCCTAATCTATGCTAAAAACGCAGCTCGATTCTCAGCAAATAAGCCATATGATGAATATTCATTGGATAGCTTTGTCTACGAAGTGAAGGAAGGCTCCGAGTATAAGGAAGAAATAATTGGTGGAAAGAAAGTCAAGATTTTCTCTAAAGGGAATTATGAGATTGTTAAACATAGCCAAGGGCAGATGGGTTTGCTAAAAGGCACTTGGGCTTCAGGGAGCGTTGTTAAAGGGAATGCTTCAGGAAAATATTTTGAAACATATTTAAAACCAAGAAAAGAGATCGATGGATTATCAACACTTTATAAGGTCGATGGTATTGGTGAAGATGGCCTGGGTTACAGATATTTCACAGGGCCACAAAAAGAATCTGCAACACAGGGATTATTTTATTCGGGAGTTCCTTTAGTAAGAGTAGAAGAAATCAAAAATGGGGCTTCAAAAAAATTCAGGCCTATACCAAACGTTTATGATTTTAGTGCAGATTTTGGCAATATTAGGCATGAAGGCGGAGTTGCTTTTAACAGCGGAAAAAAGCCTGTAAAGATGATGAAGCAATTTATAGACTATTCTCCCAATAAAAATGCACTGGTTCTCGACTTCTTCTCTGGCTCTGCCTCAACTGCAGAGGGTGTTTTACAGTTGAATAGCGAAGATGGAGGCGATAGGCATTTTATTATGGTTCAAGTACCAGAAGTGACAGATGAAAAATCAGATGCGTTTAAAGCTGGCTTTTCGACAATCTGTGAATTAGGGGAGCAGAGAATAAAAAATGTATGCGAAAAAATGAAGATGGATGGTGGCCTCACTGTTGCGGATATGGATCTTGGGTTTAGAGTGTTTTCAATAGACGATAGTAATATGAACGATGTTTATTATGCTGCCGGTGAGTACAATCAAAATATGCTTTCTTTATTAGAGTCTAATATAAAGGCCGATCGTACTGACCTTGATCTCCTATTTGGTTGCTTACTGGAGTGGGGGCTCCCTCTCTCCTTGCCATATACTTCCGAACATATTGAGGGCTGCACAGTGCATACATATAATGATGGAGATCTTATTGCCTGCTTTGATGAGAACATTCCTGATACGGTCATAAAGGCAATTGCTAAACGGCAACCACTGCGCGCAGTTTTCCGTGATAGCAGTTTTTATGGAAGTCCTGCAAAAATAAATGTCGGTGAGATATTCAAAATGTTGGCACCAGATACGAGAGTAAAGGTTATTTAAATAGGGAGAGTGCCTATTATGTGGGTAATACGAGCAGGTAAAAAGGGGATATTTCATGATCATTTTATAGAATCAAAGTGTGTTTTCTTATCATGGGAAGGATATCATTTTGATCTGCGTTATATAGATAGCATGGATGCATGTAGGGACTTAGTAGCCAAAGAGAAGAAAACAAATAATAAAACATCAATTTCAAACTGGGCTGGTCAATTATATGCGTTCATAAAAAGTATTTCAGTAGGAGATTATGCATTAATACCAGCATGTGGCGGCAGAACATATTCGCTGGTTAGAATAACAGGAGACTATAAATATGATGAAGATGGAAATGATCAATTCTATCATTTTAGAACTATGGAAGTTATTAATACAGATATTCCACGTTCGATTTTCGCACAGCCTACTGTATATTCGCTTAATGCATATAGAACAATTTTCAGAGTAAAGAATGAGGGTATAGTAATGCAAGCAATTAAAGAGTGGGAGGAGGCAATCAGATGAGAATTCAATATAAGCATCAGAAATTTCAAGCTGATGCCACCAAATCAGTTGTTGATGTTTTTGCCGGACAACCGTATTTAACTCCTTCATATATGATGGATAGAGGATCTGGATATATTCAGCAGAGTTTAACAGATGAGGAAGATTTTACGGGCTGGAGCAATCAAAAAATAGTTCCAGAATTAAATGACCAATTGATTTTAGAACATATACAGAAAATCCAACGCTCAAACCAAATAGCACCTTCAATGAGATTAGAAGGTAGGGCTGACGGATACAACCTGACGGTCGAGATGGAGACCGGTGTCGGCAAAACCTACACCTATATCAAAACCATGTATGAACTGAACCGAGCCTATGGTTGGCGTAAATTTATCATTGTTGTGCCCAGCATCGCAATCCGCGAGGGCGTGTATAAATCGTTTGAAATGACGCAGGAGCATTTTGCCGAAGAATACGGAAAGAAGATTCGCTTTTTTATATATAATTCATCACAGCTCACTGAGATCGATCGATTTGCATCAGATAGCTCCATTAACGTTATGATCATCAATTCGCAAGCATTCAATGCCAAGGGCAAGGATGCCAGAAGAATTTACATGAAGTTGGATGAGTTTCGCTCGCGTAGGCCAATAGATATTATCGCAAAAACAAATCCGATATTGATAATTGATGAGCCTCAATCTGTTGAGGGAAAGCAGACAAAAGAAAACTTAAAACAATTTCACCCTTTATTGACACTTCGATATTCTGCCACACCAAAAGATTATTACAATCTGGTTTATCGCCTGGATGCAATGGATGCATATAACAAACATCTGGTCAAGAAAATTGCAGTAAAGGGCATAACACAAAGTGGAAATGCCGCCAACACAGGATATGTGTATCTTGAAAGTATCAATCTTTCAAAAGCGGATCCAACAGCAACTATCCAATTTGATATAAAGGGCGCAAACACAATTAGACGCGTGAGCAGAAAAGTTGAGATCGGGTATAATCTCTATCCAAATTCAGGAGATCTAGAGGAGTATAAAGAAGGATATGTGATAAAAAGTATCGATGGCAGGGATGACTCCATCGAGTTTCTGAATGGAATCAAAATGTATGCAGGGGATGTGATCGGGGAAGTGGATGAAAATCAGCTTCGCAGAATACAGATACGAGAGACAATCCTTTCTCATATACAAAGAGAACGCCAGCTTTTCTATAAAGGAATCAAGGTTCTGTCACTCTTCTTTATTGATGAGGTTGCAAAGTATAGACAGTATGATGAATCTGGGAATCATGTGAACGGTATATATGCAGACATGTTCGAAGAAGAATATAAAGATGTTATCCAAAACATGCAGCTCGAAATAGGCGACGACGATTATTTGAAGTACTTAGATTCCATAGAGGCATCTGACACTCATGCAGGATATTTTTCCGTAGATAAAAAAGGGAAAATGATTGACAGTAAAGTCAAGAAGGCAGAGGGAGGATCAGATGATGTCAGTGCATATGAGTTGATAATGAAAAACAAAGAGTTGCTTTTGGATAGGGATCCGAAAAGGTCTCCGGTTCGTTTCATATTTTCTCATTCCGCATTGAAAGAAGGATGGGACAATCCAAATGTATTTCAGATCTGTACTTTAAAGCAAAGCACGGCAGATATTCGTAAACGGCAGGAAGTCGGAAGAGGGATGAGACTCTGTGTAAACGAGGATGGGGAACGTATGGACACCGCTGCAATCGGTGATGAGGTTCATGACATCAATGTATTGACGGTAATCGCAAGTGAAAGCTACGAAGATTTTGCGAAAGGATTGCAATCTGAAATTGCGGAAACTGTTACTGATAGGCCTAAAAAGGTGGACGCTCAGCTATTTGTGCATAAAGTTATTGAAGACGAACAGGGAAATAAGCAAGTAATCGATGCCAGCATTGCACAGAAAATCTACTTCTCACTTGTTAAAAACGATTATGTCAATGATGAAGGCGCATTAACGGACAAGTACTATGAAGATAAGAAGAACGATGCGGTTGTGGTTGCAGATGTCGTTAAAGATTCCGCAAAATCTGTAACAGAGATAATTGATTCGATTTACGATAGTAGAAAATTACAGCCTGAAGATGCAAGAAAAAACAATGTAGAACTGTCAGTTGATAAAGAAAAACTTGCAATGCCGGAGTTCCAGGAACTTTGGGCCAAGATTAATTCCAAGACGGTTTATACTGTTGATTTCGATACAGATGAGCTGATTCAGAAATCAGTTGCCCAGCTTGACTCCCACCTTAATGTATCAAAGATATTCTTTTCCGTTGGTACAGGTAGGCTGGAAGAAATCAAATCAAAGGAAGATCTGGCGGGAGGAGCTTCATTCGTAAAAGAAGAAAGCAGCACTTATGAAGTCAGTGCAATGCATAATGACTCAGTGAAATATGATTTGATTGGAGAACTGGTTGAAGAAACCGGTCTAACGCGAAAAGCGATCGTCAGAATACTTAAAGAGATTAACCCGGCAACATTCGATAAATTCAAAGATAATCCTGCAGAATTTATCATGCGTACAGCCGCAATTATCAATGAGCAGAAGGCAACTGCTATCATTCAGCACATCACATACAATACACTAGATGAACATTATGACACTGATATTTTTACAGAGCCAACTATGAAAGGTAAACTTGGTACCAATGCGATGAAGGCAAATAAACATCTGTATGATCATATCCTGTATGATTCTACAAACGAGCGAGACTTCGCAACGGAGCTGGATACCAATAAAGATGTTGCTGTATATGTGAAACTTCCAAACGGATTCTTTATCAATACCCCGGTGGGACATTACAATCCGGATTGGGCAATTGCGTTTTATGAAGGAACCGTAAAGCATATATACTTTGTTGCTGAGACAAAAGGGTCCATGTCTACAATGCAACTTAGAGCAATCGAGGATGCCAAGATCAGTTGTGCAAGAGAACACTTTAAGGCAATTTCCGGAGATAACGTTATTTACGATGTCGTAGACAGCTATGATTCGCTTCTCCAATTAGTGAAGTCATAGTAAGGAGGACCCGTAACAATAATGCGGTAATAGTTTTACCAACGGAGGTCAAAAATGAGAACCAATGACAGATTGATGTCAGTTTTAATGCAAGCGGTGGATAAAGGAGAAGCCCAGTTACCAGATTTTCAGAGGGGATGGGTGTGGTCTGACAGTAGGATACGTGCACTAATTGCGAGTATCACCTGCAATTATCCGATTTCCGCGGCAATGTTTCTGACTTACAATGCTGACAATATTAGATTCAAATATAGACCAATAGAGGGCGCGAATCACGCTGATAAAGCGGTCCCAAAAGAACTGATTCTTGACGGGCAGCAGAGATTGACTTCCATATACCAGGCAATGTTTGATACGGACCCTGCAAAGACACGTACTGACCAAGGGAAACCGGTTGAAAGATATTATTATATGGATATTGAAAAAGCTCTTTCTGATGAAGAACGCATTGAGGCAATAATTTCTGTGCCTGAAAACAGAATAATTACCTCAGACTTTGGGAAAAAGGTCGAGCTTGATGTATCGACCAGGGAGAAGGAATTCGAAAACAAGATGTTCCCGATCAATATTGTCTTTGATAATGTTGAAACTCAGAAATGGCAGATGGAATATTTACAGTACTATCAGATGGACAAGGATGTTACCAGCCAGTACTTCGAGTTTTCGAGCAAAATACTTCTTCCTACGTTGCAATATCAGATGCCTGTTATCCTTTTGGACGCAGACACATCCAAGGAAGCTGTCTGTAGAGTCTTTGAGAATGTCAATACAGGAGGAGTATCACTTACAGTCTTTGAACTTGTTACCGCAATGTTCGCAATGGATGATTTTGAGCTAAGAAAAGACTGGGAAGCGCGAAGGAATAAGCACTTTGACGGAGATATTCTTTCCATAATTACGGCGACTGACTTCATAACAGCATGTACGCTTCTAGCATCTTATTACAGAAGTATCAACTCAAATGGAACAAGCGCAGTAAGCTGTAAGAAAAAAGATGTTCTTGCACTTCAATTGGCAGATTATAAACAATACGCGGACCAATTAACAAAAGGTTTTGAGACCGCGGAAAAAATGCTCGAAGAAGAAAGAATCTTTGTTGCAAGAGATTTACCATATACATCAATAATCATTCCGCTTGCCGTATTATGTACGCTGTTAGCTGAGGGGAACAAAATAAAGACAACCGCAGTGAAGGATAAAATCAAGCAATGGTTTTGGTGCATTGTTTTTGGCGAACAATATGGAAGTGCTCTGGAGACAAAATATGCTAATGATGTGCAGGATGTGATGGTCTGGATATCTGACGACAGTAAATTACCACGATCTGTTACAGGTGCGTTTTTCAATCCTACAAGACTATTAACGCTTCAAAGCAGGCAGTCGGCAGCATACAAGGGCATCATGGCTTTGATCCTACAGAATCATGCTAAGGATTTTATCAGTGGGGAAGAGATGGATTTCACAGTTTACAAGTCAGAAAACATAGATATCCATCATATCTTTCCAAGGGCCTACTGTGAGAACAATGCCTATCCAAAACAGAAATGGAATTCTGTTATCAATAAAACCCCTATCACATATAGTACTAATCGTGAAATCGGTGGGCTGGCTCCAAGTAAGTACCTCTCAAAGATTGAGAAGAAAGGAAAAGTTGATCAGCCGACCCTTGATGATTATCTTAAGACACATTTCATTAGTGTTAATGATTTAAGGACAGATTCCTTTAATGAACATATTATTGGTCGAGCGAAACTTTTGTTAGATGAAATATCTAAAGCTATGGGGAAGCCTATCGTAGGAAGAGATTCAGAGGAAGTTATGAATGTATTTGGAGAGAGACTTGTTTAAAAAACTATGATGACGTAAGAAGCCACGACAAACAATGAAGGCATATATTGCTTTGCTGTTTTGAAAAATTGGTGACTGAAAAAAGGGAAAGGAGTCATGAACCAACAAACCATTGATCGCATCCGCAAACTCACATCAGACCGTGACTGGGAACAGTTCCACACCCCATCAAACCTGGCCAAATCCATCAGTATCGAAGCCGGGGAGCTTTTGGAGTGTTTTCAGTGGAACGATACAGATTTTGATATAGAACACGTAAAAGAAGAACTTGCTGACGTTCTTGTCTACTGCCAGAACATGCTGGATGAACTGGGGTTGGATGCAGACGAGATCATAAACGAGAAGATGGACAAGAACGAAGTTAAGTATCCTGTAGATAAAGCCAAGGGATCAGCAGCAAAGTACGATAAACTGTAAGTGAAAGCATCTCATTATTGAGATGCTTTTTACCAGAGAGTTCGAAAAGGAGTACGATGATATGAGTAGAATTATAGTGCGATTTGAAAAACGACAAAATCTGGAATTGTTACGCAATGCGGTTAGATTTGCTCTTGGTGAAAAGGATTCCTGCTTCTTGCTTGATAATGGAAAAAAGATGGTAATAGACTGGTTTACTATTTATCCGGATTTCATTGCTATAGAAGAAGTTTCAATGACTCCAGATGATATCGAAACAGCAAACGATAGGCTGTGTGACATTTTAATTAATATGATTCCAGATAGAAAGCAGTGGGAATATGGAGTACAATTATATTGAAATATGTCTGAATATTATAGCAAATATAAAATAGTAGTATTAGAAAGGATATAAGGAATATGCAGGAAAATTACGTTCTAGTACAAAAGGGTTTTAGAATTCTTGTAGGATCCATGTCGGGATACATAGGACAGATTTTTAGGAAGGAATATAAAGATAGATGGTGGAATGAAATATTGTTCCTTCTGAACGATCAACGCGATTTACCGTATGATGGTGACTATAGTGATTTGGTAGATTCCTTGGATATAGCAAACTGCATCCGCGTGATAGACAGAGGATGGAATGATTTGTTCAGATATGAGTTGTCTATGAACTGTCGGACATGGTCCAAGGAACTTATGGGTATTCGGAATATGGTTGCCCATATTGGGCAGAAAGATATCGAACAGCCAATGGCAGAACGAGCCTTGGATACGATGGCTTTGCTTTGCAATGAAATAGATCCTGATGGGGCCGAGGAAATACGAGAGCTGTATCGCGAAGTCAGGGCAAAAGCTGATGATAACAATCAGGCCGCCAAGATAATCTATTCCCGTTTAGCGCAGCCGGCGTCCGAATCAAAACGTGGAGAACTCAAAGAAGGAAGTCTGCTCCAGAGCATTGGAACAGATATTGTGCAGCAGACGGATCTTACCCGCAAGGTCACATTTGGAGGAAAGACAGTCGTTTTCCCAGTGTACAAGGTACGTTTGGATGCGCTCTATTATAATGATCAGAACGATAGAATTGCCACATGGATTACCCAATACGAAGCCGAAAACGGTAAGGATTCACTGACAGATCTGAATGTGGAGATATATAACCGTGTGATCGAAAATTTCGTATATGACAGCAATCCTGAATCGATTCAGAAAACCCAGAAAAACATGTCTCTGGTTGGACAGAGAGAACCAGCTGTGACTCTAGCCGATGGTCGTATTGTCGATGGCAATAGACGATTCACCTGCTTGAGAAGGATACAGCGAGAAGACTCAGAACCGCTCTATCTGGAAACTGTCATAATGGATATGGACATCAATGCGGACAGGAAGCAGATCAAACTGCTCGAACTGGCGATACAGCATGGAGAGGAGAAAAAAGTTGATTACGATTTGATCGATTATGCGATAGGCACTTACAGAGATGTAGTTCAGACGAAACTCCTTACAGTAGATGAGTATGCTGCAAGTGCAAATGAAGCACCAGCTGAAGTAAGAAAGCGTATAGAAATTGCAGAAATGATAAGCGATTTCCTGAACTTCATACGATTGCCTGAGCAGTATCATGTTGCTAGAGAATATCAGGTATACAGTCTGCTTCAGGAAATGATGGCACCGATGAGGAAACTCGATGAAGATGAAAAACAGCAGCTGAAGGGGATTGCTTTCAGCAATGTTACGATGCAGGCAATTCCCGACCAGAGGAAATTTATTCGTGATATCAAGGGTCTTGTCAAGAATAATGCATATCAATCCTATTTTGAGGAACAGGAACGGTGGGTCAAGACTATCAGTGACCGGCTTGCAGAGCAGGATGTTCGTTCAAAAGAAGATTTAGAAACATTTGCAGATAATAATCAGAACATCACGGAAGAATTACAGAATTCAATGGAACGCGCACTGCTCAGATCGAGAACACAGCAACTCAAATCAAAGCCAGCTGAGAATGTGGCGAAGAGCATTTCGTTATTAAAGGAACTTGACCCAAGATTGTTAAAAAGCATGGATTCCGATGAAGTTGACCAGTTTATGGCAGGACTGGATGAACTGGAGACAGTAATAACAGTATTTCGCAATAATATTGACCAGTAATAGGTTAAGTGGATATGGCAGAACAACGAGATCTAAAAACAATATTGGTAGCTCATCTTGATTTATCCAATCGTGCAAAAAACGCACTAAGAAGGCGTGGTATTGATACTGCGGACAAAATGATGGAACTGACTGGCGAAGACTTATCTTCGTTTAGGAATGTGGGCGCAAAGACTATCGCAGAAATACTTGATCTAATTGATTCAATTAATAATGGCGCAGAAGTAGTGGAAGAAATGACAGAGCAGCTGGCTGAAATGAAAGGATCTAATTGGCTAATAGGAGATAGAAGAAACGAATTTGATGAACACATTGAACAATTATATCAGTATATAGATGAGAATGACGTTACACTTGCTGGAATGGGATTATCAAGACGATCAATGAACAGATTGCAAACAGCTGGCTGCACGATGTTTAGTGATGTTGTCCGCATGCCGGATAAAGATTTGGTCAATCTCCCATCCATGGGGGCAAAATCTATAAATGAAGTCAAGAGTTGGATCAACGATTATATAACAAAACATGAAGCAAGGATTCAGGCTTTTATTGAAGGGGATGAATCAGTATTATGGGATGATCAAATGATCAGCCAAAAGATTCTTGACCTGTATGTTGATTTTGGATTTGGTGGATTGAGTTATGTTGAAATGGTCGATTTGCTGAAACTGCCGGATTTTATCAATGAGGATAGACTAAAAAAAGTAATAGGAAAATTGATAGCAGAACACGAACTGGAATACGTAGATTTCAGGTGTTACAGAGTATATGCAAAGTTTGTTGACTGTCTCCAGAAGTGTACGGCCGTGGATGAGCGGGGACGTGATTTTATAAGCAAACGGCTACAGAATTATACTTTAGAAGCAATTGCTCAGAAGAATGAGATAACCAGAGAACGTGTACGCCAAGTTGTGAAGAATGGTAGGGAAAAAGTACGATCTTGGTATATAAATGAAAGTGGTAGTAATCTGTTTGACGAGGATTATTACAGATATTTCTTTGAACAGTATTCCTTTAACAAGAAAGATGCAGCGGAGTGGTTTGGAATCCCTGAATATGTGTGGAACTACTTTGAAATGTACGATGTTAAGCAGGGAGACAAAGAGATTCGAAACGCGTACACAGACCAGAATCTGGATTTAGGTTTGCGACTAAAAATAAAGGGATACTTAAATAGAAACAAACTGTTTATTGATGGTAAATGGGTAGAAAAACGACGCTCAGAACTTGAAGATGTATTGGCTCGCAGGTTGTGTGTTGAGGACATTTCTTTTAATGAGTTTGCAAATAAATACAATTCCTTCCTGCAAGAGGAGGGAATACCATTTGACGAGGATGTTTATTACACAGAATCGGTTATTGGAACAAGAAAAAACAGACTTATGGAATCCAGATGTCTGCTTTGGAAACATAATGAGCAGATTCGTTACTATGATATAGACGCTCGTGACTATAAAGAATTGTTAGATGTTCTGAATTTAGATGCATATGAAAATGTTGAGCTGTCAACCTTGAAATTCATAGAAGAGTATCCTGAAATCATGGCACAGTATGATATTCGGGATCAATATGAATTGCACAATTTGCTTCGTAAGATAACTAAAAATGACTCGGAAAAGAGAATCGTTTTTGGAAGAATGCCGGTAATCAAATTTGGATCGTTTGATAGAGACGCAGCAATATTAGAAATCATGAGTAACAATGCACCAATAAGTCAGGAGAAACTTGCAGATTTGGTGCATGATGAATACGGATATGATCAAGCAACAATTGTCGGATCATATCTAGTTCCTTTTAGGAAATATCTTGTGAATGGTCTTTATACGATGGATCAGAAAAAAATGGATCCGGAACATCTCAATGCCCTTAGCAGAGAACTGTCAGACGATTTCTATTATATTGATGAAATCAAACATATTTATCAGGCGATTGTCCCAGAAGCAGATTTAGAAGAAATCAATCAGTACAATCTCAATGAAATGGGGTTTTCTGTTTACGCGAGATATGCACTTCAGAATTACTCCACGCTTGAAGAGTATTTCCGAAGCCTATTGCTGGCTGAGGATATCATAGACATTACTAAGTATAGAAGAAGATTTGGCTATGTACAGTCATTTTCAAAAGTATTGACAGAGTTGAAGATGAATCTTGATATAGTCGAATTTGAACCGAATGTGGTGATCAGTTTCAGAAAACTTGAGATCGGCGGATTAACAAAGGAAATGGTAGAAGAATTATGCGATGCCATTTACGACTTAGTGGAAAACAGTACATATTTTAGTGTAGCTTCTTTAAGGCTATCAGGTTTTGATTCTGAATTGTTTGATTATGGATTCAGTGATTGGTTTTATGCAAATCTATTAATTACTGACGAGAGATTCAGCCATGGAAATATGTTTGGAACAATTGTGTTTTACAAGGGAGATATGATAGTTACAAGGAAATCATTTTTAGAAGACAGAGTATTGTGTTCTGAAAGTATTGATGTCTATGATTTGCTGAGCGAAATGACAGATGTTTATGGCTGCAGACTCAAAGAAGATGACAGATATAATATTGTTGATATGTTAGGCGAAACAACAGTTTATTATGATGATACACTTGATCGATTCTATGAGAATGAGGAGGCCTTTTATAACGATTTTGAGAGGAGTATAAACTGATGACGTTTGAGGAGCAGGAAAATCTTATAAAAGAACTAAATAAGCTTCATGAACGAAAGGTGTTATCCGAAACGATTACACCTGATTATTTTGAGCCAGGGATGATGGAGTATCTGGAACAATATGACGCGTACTACGATGTGGTGACGGGTGTAATTATGATGCAATTTCAGGTAAAGGGTACGCGCTATGAAGGAAGAACAGAACAAATAGAAAAAGTCCGTTCCGGAGACACAGTACAAGTCATAAGAGATTATGAGAATACCTATAATTCCAACAATTTCACACTACTTACCGGCAAAGGGAAAAGCCTTGGGAATATGCCGGCAGAATTATGTAATGTAATAGCACCGCTTTATGATAAGGGTGAACTGGTATTTGACAAAGCGAAGGTCAGTTTTGTTGACCCAATATCAAAAAGAAATCGCCACGCTAAGCAGGCAGTGCTGTTTGTGGAATTGATATGCAAACTAAATCAGTAAGAAGGGAGAAACACTATGCACGGACACACATCTTTTGAAATCAGTATTGATGGCAGTGATGACAACGTTAAGGCCATAAATAACGTGATAAAAGATATCATCACTGATGAAAGTTTTGACGAAGGAAGTGAAATTGAGATAGAGGAAACCTACAAGTGTGTAGATTTGGAAGAAATCACTGATATGGCAATCAAGATGGCCAAGAATGCACCTAAGGCTTCTTTCGAAATGAGTGGAGTTATAGATACATCTGAAAGCGCCGGCGAGTTGATGGATTTTGCTTTTGCATATGATTCCGGGAGACTCACCAGACAATCTTCAGATTGGTATATAGAAACATGTATTGAAGACTACGAATCATATGATGAATTTATTGATGAGTGGGAGGATGAGGCAGGAGACTTATCTGAGGAACAATTCGAAGAACTCAGAGACGAAAATGAATTCGTGTTCTTTGTTGAAACAGAAGGAGGAACTGTAGTAATGAACGAAGTTCCGCTTTCACATGTGATTACGATTAACTGTTAGATTATTTTACGAAAGAGAAGAAAAGCCTTGCTGCAAATCGAAGGAGAGATTGAAAATGAAAATTCAGAACGATCATACCGAAAAAATACTCAAACTTGGAGATATGAATGAGGCTGAATCAATTGCTTACATGAGATCGAATAGCGATGCTCTTGCAAGTGTCGAAATGATAATCGGAGGCTACACGATAGAATTACTCCGAACAGCAGAAGAGGTTGGACTTGAGCTGGATTTGTCATATGAAACCTTAAATAATGTCCCTGCCGTGGCGATGTTTTTATACAATAAACAGCATGCCAGCGGATATGATGATTCAGACAATCAAAGGGTAACATGTCGTACGATAGCCGGGTATTTAACCACTCTTGCCATTAACAACCATGAGTTAGGTGTTGAAGCAAAAACATATTCAAACAATAAAAACGAAATCCGCCCTGAGCAATGGGCGGACAGGTTTGTCATCAAACTGAACCACAAGAAAAACAGCGATTTACTTCCATACGTTTGTGAAGGCGCAACAAGCCATCCGATAGAAATAGAAAATGGATTTATGATTGATATCGATCCACTGGTTGAAGCATATAAAAGACTGACCGGCGTTGATCTGGCTGAAAAGGGATTGGCGAATATGGTTTTGACTTATGGTGATAATGTCAGCGAGTAGTGATTGCGGTGGATGATATGGATAATAACAACAGTGATATTTTTGAACAATTTATTCATGAAAACGACTTGGAAAGACTCAATCGCGCCGTTGAAATGTTCGTCTTTTGTGTAAGAGCGGTTGAAGAAAAAATAGATGAGTGTGGTGACTACAACGAACCGACAGTATCAATGGATTCGTATTTCGAGAATAAAGATGTTGTAGATGAAGCTATCTATAAAAAGGCATTTCAATTCTTCGAAGCAATAACAGAATGGATGCAGAATAATGATATGAATTATGACTTTGATTTGTCTCCTGATGATGTGGCTGGTTATGCTGCAAATACTTTGGCCGATGTAGTTTCTTTAGGTGGTTGGTATGACATGGATGGTTGTATTGGAATCAGGGTGCCGATTGGAGTAACGGTTGCCTTTTTGCACTACGTGAATCCAGAGGCATCCTTAGAAATGGATTTTGCTCATGATAAATGGGAGTATCGTGGAGATTACAGTGCGGCAAAAAGGGTATGTTTACGATTGAAAAGATACGATGAACCGGGAATAGTTGATTATAACTTATATGATGCATTTGATATGTAGGGTGATACAAAAGAAGGAGATACGCAAATGAAAATCAGGTTAGATTTTGTCACAAACTCCAGTTCAAGCAGTTTCACATGTGTGGCGATGTATAGTGAAAAACTGTTTAACTATCTGCAAAAGCTGATAGCGGATGAGCAGTACTGCGATCAGTCTGGATGGGAAACCATGACTCAGCCGAAGTATGAACTGCACATAGAATGGGCATGGGAAGAACTGAAATTTGATAAGCAGTGGAATAAGGTTCAAACAACCGAAGAGCACGGGGGGACCGATGAACAGTCCGTTTTCAAACATGTCTGTTCTTTCTTTGAAGGTCTGACACCCGATGAAGAGCAAACAATAAAAGAACTCATTGCAGAGGTCTATCGGAACGGGGATTATCAGACACGAAAGTATAAGGACGATAAAGATGGTTTTATCGGCTTTGACTTTCAGGGCGGTTTCAAATCAAAAGAGGAACAGGGCAGAAATAATGGAAATAATGATAAAAAGATTCAGGAACTATTAGAAAAAATCGGTAAGTATGCAGTTGATCCGGAAACCGTGGATTTATCCATGAAAACCATTGCAGTAAACATGTATCAAATTGACGGCTGTGGCATATATGATCCAGAGTCCGAAAGATATAAACATATTGATAAGAGCTTCCTGGATAAAGTCAGACTTGGATGGGTGAGCAGCGATTACACGGATGAGTATAAGGAAGAACTGCTCTTGGAAGAAAAAAGAAGAAAATGGGGAGAGCATCTCGGTGAATTGTATAAAGATGCTCTTGATGATGTTGGAGCGGTTATGATGTCGGGAATCTCATCCAGAAGTGATTATGCAGTTGTAATTAATTCAATTGATGGCGCCGTTGAGAAGTATATGCTAGAAGATTATTTGGTTAACATATATGGCGTAAACAGATACAGTTTATCCATGAGCAATCTTTCTGAAGAGCAGCTCCAAAGAGCCAAAGAAAGCTGTTACTATTCGTATTTAGGCAGAACTCTAGCGGCATTAAAGGAGGCAAACAAGAACAAGTCTAAAGATCAGCCGCCTGTACGCGTCATTTGGGAAGACCAGATGCATGATTATTTGATGCATCATTCATCATTGGGAAATGTAACACCGAAACCGGTTATCGGGCCAAACGGAACCGTTAGACAGAAAGTTCCACAGCAACACAAGAGAACCATCGAGCGCGCACTGACTGAAATGGTTGCTAGATGGCCTCAACGCGTTGTCAATCCTAAAACGCGTACATACGATCAAATTGTAAAAGAGATTACAAAGTGTTGTGCTGATTTAGGATATGCGAATATTGATGAGTTCTTCGATGCGTATGGCTTCTCGGTCAAACAGGATAAAGTCAATAAAAACGCAAGCAGTACCGGTGCCTACGAGTTTGAAAAGAACAAGAAGAATGAAGTGACTATTGTAAGGTACATAGGTGAAGATGCTGAGGCCGTTATTCCGGAAACAATAGACGGAGGCGATGTTAGAGTAATCGGAAAGGACGCTTTTAACAGCAACAACAAAATTGAATCAGTCATTGTTCCCGATAGTGTTAGTACGTTGAGGAGCGGAGTATTTGCCTATTGTAAGAATCTGAAAAAAGTCCGTTTATCCAATTGTATAGAGAAGATTATTGCCGGAACATTTGATGGATGCGATCACCTGGAGGAAATCAACATTCCGGACAAGGTACAAGTACTTCCGGCAAAGTTGTTCAGAGACTGCCCAATCAAAAAATTATATATCGGAAAATCGCTGTTGACAGTAGATAAAGACATGTTTTTTGGCGGAGAAGCAGTGGCGGGCGAAGACTATTTCCACCGCTATGTGAAAACTAGTGATATGGAGTCGATTACAATTGATCCCGAAAACAACAATTTGAAGAGTTCAGGATCAATGATTTTTACACATGATGGCAAAGCGCTTCTCGCAATGCTAGGAGATGATCCCGTCTGTACTATCCCTGATGGAGTGGAAATTATAGCCGATAATGCCTTTGCCAGGCAGGGGCTGTTGGAAGAAGTTGTGTTTCCTGAGTCAGTGTGGTTGATCGGAAACGGATCATTTGAGCAAACTGGTTTAGAAACAGTTTCATTGCCACACAGTTTGAAGATAATAGGCGCCAATGCATTTCATAACTGCGTCGATTTAAGGGCAGTAGACTTTGCAGAGGGTCTTGAGGAAATCTACAACGGTGCATTTTATAACACCAAAATCAAAAATGTTGTATTCCCTGAAAGCTTAAAGAAACTTGGGAGGCATAGTTTTATTCATTGGACGATGGAGAGCATTGTTCCTTCGAAGTGGGAACAGGAAATGCAAAGATGGGGCATCTATTCTATAGTTGATTCAGTAAAAACCAGCGAATTAATTGAAGAATTAAGGCAAGACAACAGAAAGGCAGTTGTAGACTCACAGTTAGACAATAAAGTCGGATTCGGATTATTAGTTGCAATGATGGTATATCTGCAGTCTGATGCGGCGAACAGCCTCGATGCGGGAGACAGACTGAAATTGGAGAAAATAGTCATTTCAAAGGAAATGGAATCCGTATTGGGAACCGATTTGAAGCTTGTCTTGTCCTATTACAAGGAAAATGCGACAGAGAAGCTTGGCAATTGTCTTAAGTATCTGAAAACGGAAGCAGATAATAGTTGTATTGACGATTATTGTTCAAAAATCAAAGAATCTTTTTCCGATAACAGCATAGAGATAGAGGCGCTGTTGAAAGGTGTAGTCAATATAGTTGGATAGTCAGGAGTATAACATGGATAATAACAACACTATTATTGAAAATGAAGTATTACCTGTTCCTGAATCTGAACAGAGAGTACTCGCGAATTTGCTTAGAGATCTTAATGAAACATATCCGGACAAGATAATCACAAGATTGCAACAGGATCATAAAAATTGGTATGAAAAAGTCACCAGATTATACAAAAATATCGGTTATGCAACGCGAGACGAATTCTTGGAAGCCTATGGATTTAAGGTCGAGAAGGCAAATGGAGGTAAAGGCGGAAGACCGTCGAGTGACTTAAAGGCGATAGTTGAAGAATTGGTCAGCAGATATGAAGGCGACCGATTTGTGAATACTATAGCCGAATTGAAGGGCGAAAACCCTGATTTATCCCCTAAGTTCAAAAACATACAGAACAAATCAAAGGAATTGTTCGGGATGTCATTTGTCGACTACCTTGTGGAGAAGGGGGTCATGGCTGCCAAGCCAAGGAGAACAACCGAAGAGATTGCGGCTGATAGAAAAACCTCATACGCAGATACTATGAAAGAATATGATACTTTGATCCAGGAAGGGCTTCTCGGGTGGAAGCCGCTGCCTATGGACAAAGATACGTTATTGAAGTCCTTTGGCAGAGCAATCCCAAAGAAAAGATACAATAATGCATTAAAAGAACTGGCTATCGATGAAGACAAACATTTTGACGACCTTGGAGTGCTTGCAGATGATGACACAGATAATGAATTAAGAGAGCTAATTCAGTATGTCGATTTTACATCAATGGCAACAGCTGATGATAATGGCGATGAAGAAGAAACTCAATCCATACAAAACTACCATACAGATAGAACAGTATACGAAATCAGCGAAACAATTACCGCCAATGAAGAGCCTTTGTACGTTTTAATGACCGGCAGTGGCGTGGGACCAAAAGAACAGTATGCAGACGGGGATAAACCAGAATCTATTGAAGAGTTATTCTACCGCAACAGTATTGTTAACGGCGGAGCAATGGAAGAATTCAAAGAAAATGAAGAAGGAGAAAAAGTGTTTGGAAGAGTCGTAAACGGAATCAGTTATGACTTGAAAACAATTTTAGATATGATCCCAACACTTCAGGAAAAACCTTTGTATGAAGACGAAACGAGATATTTTGTAGTGCGAACTGGTCGTTTGCTGGAAGAATTCAAAGATTATGAGTTATGGTGCAAAGAACCGGAGCGGTTGAACGGAAAGTGCTATGTCGTTGTTTCCGGCTGGTGCGATGTTGTTGAAGAATACCTGGGCGCCTTTTCAGATTTAGACTCTGCTGTAGGGTATGCCAACCTTATATGGGATTCACGAGTACAGAAGTCGCAAGATGGAGACTGCAAGCTAGATGTTTTAGAGGCAAATCTTGATACTGTTGTATCCTTAGGGTTTGATCCGGTTGATTTAGATGAGAGAGAGGACGTTTTGTTTCAGTAGGATACTGGAGTAGTTGATATTTTGTTGATACACAACTATTTGAGAAACTAGACTCAAAAAGGGTGGACAGAACATGAAAAATAGAGTTGACTTCGTGACGAATTCAAGTAGCAGCAGTTTTATAGTTAATATTGCCTTCAATCTTAGAAATGGAGAAAAGATTACGTTTGAAGGACAAGGTGGAACCCCGGAAGAAGGTAGACGAGATTATTTTGATGGTAACGCCTTAATAGGCGTTAGTCCAAAAGAATTGGGTGAGGCTTACAGTATTGAAGAACTGATTTCACTTTTGCAAAAGGGCATTGTTGATGATGTGTATGAAGATGGCTTAATTGAAAAAGGACTTCCAATATTTAATGAATCCAATCCACGAATGACCCAGGCTGACGAATCATTATACGGGTACAGGGAAGAAGATGATCCCGAACCGGATTTGTATGATGCATATGACTTTATTGTGGAGATAAAAGAGGGAATACATTCAATGGAGGATATTAAGTCGATTTCTGTTTCGGGATCCGAGTATAATTTTGAGAACTATATTCAAGAATACTGTTACGATATGGATAGCAAGAGTTATAAGGGTGTTGTAACAGGAGAATACCTTGATGGGATAGAAGGAGCACATGGCGGGGAATTCATGCTCGGGGATCTTGACTTATGTAACATCGAGTATAAAACACAGGAGTAGCAGAAAGGTAACAGAATGAAATACAGATTTGACTTTGTAACGAATTCTTCGAGTTCAAGTTTCGTAACAGTTACTATCAAGCTGAAGAACAAAGACGATATAGAAATAGGCTTTGAAGAAACCGGGGAATGGTATGATGAATACTTGCCTGATTATGTGAACGGGAGAAGATTAACAGGAAAAGAATATCCTCGGAATCAGAATATTACCAGCATTCCAGAATTAACACACCGGTTGGTACAATGCACAGATATTTGTGACGGATCAATAATTCCCGGGGATGTCTATCCGTTACTGCTTGCAACTTATAGAGACCCAAGTCTTCTTGCAAAGAATTTATATGAAAAGCTGAGAGAACTTGGTTTTATGGACAGAGAGTATCAGGAATACGATGATGATTTCTTTGAGTGGGCGAGAGAAGACTTGTTTCCATATAGCGCAGATTCTGTTCTGGACGCCATGAAAGACATTGACGATTTGTCAGAAATCACAGGAATCCATGTTTTTCGTCAGGATTGGGTAAGAGACAGTGAGATGGACATCGTGTATGAGAATGAGGAAGAATGGGAGTTTCTTAGCGATAATAATGCTATGCGGGAACTTGAATATGATTACGTGATTGATACAGAAAGCAACCCGTTGGAAGCTCATAATACAGTTGCCTCTTTTTTTGCTGATGATGTAGTTTCTTCCGATTTCGAAGGAATGAAATTCGTCACGACGGGACTATCTGTTGCCGATGAACAATGGGTTATGCAACAAGTGGAATCCAGAGGCGGTGATTATAAGCCGAAGTTTGTCGTCTCGCTGAATTATCTGATTTACAACCCAGACTACGATCACGAAACAGTAAAGCTTAAAAAGGCAAAAGAACAAATAGGAAAAGGAAAAGATGTGAAAATCATAACTTTGGATGAGTTCAAAGATATGCTCAAATAATATGCGTTATATAGTTCACGACAAAAAATACAATTTCAAATATGGGTTTGACACTAAAACCGGAGCATACATTCGCACCGGGATTCTTGATGAAGAGGGACATGATACAGGCGTAGATCCGTTCATGGGTTCATATCCGCACCTGATTGATGTTGGCATCATGGGACACTGCATCCACGGTAAGACCGGCCTTTGCGCAAAGGCAGGAATAGGCTGTTATCAAAGTGGACTGCTCGTAGAAAAGCCGAACATGACAGTCGAGAACTTCCGTTGGATTGCTGAACAGAGCAAGGGCAGATGCAACCAGTTCGCTTTGGGCGGGAGAGGAGACCCGGATCAGCACGAGCACTTTGAAGAGATTTTGCAGATTTGCCGAGAGAATAACCTGGTACCGAACTTCACTACGTCAGGTTACGGTATGACGCCCGAAATAGCTGGCCTTTGCAAGGAATACTGCGGAGCTGTAGCAGTCAGCTGGTATCGCAGCGAGTATACCCTGCGCGCTATTGAAGTATTGCAAAAGGCAGGAGTAAAGACAAATATACATTATGTCTTAGGGGAAAACAGCATTGATGAAGCAATTGACAGACTGAAAAACAAATCGTTTCCGACAGGCGTAAATGCAGTCATATTTCTGCTGCATAAGCCTGCTGGGCAGGGAACAATTGATAATGTTCTGTCTGCAGAAGATCCACGCGTGAAAGAGTTTTTTGAAGAGGTTGATAACGGAAAGCACCCTCATAAGATAGGAATGGATAGCTGCTGTGTCCCCGGACTGATAAACAATTGCAGCAATATATTGCTTGAAGCGCTCGATACGTGTGAAGGTGGCAGATTCAGTTGTTATGTCAGCGCTGATATGAAATTACTTCCTTGCAGTTTTGATCAGTCAGAGAAGTATGCCGTTTCGCTCGCTGACAAGACAATAGGCGAAGCTTGGAACAGTGAGTCATTCGACGCATTCAGAAAGAGCCTGAGAGAGAGGTGTCCAAACTGTAAAATAAGGGATAATTGCATGGGAGGATGTCCGCTGATGCCTGAAATCGTACTTTGCAACAAAGAGGAGAAGGAGTAGAAAAATGCAGTTCAAAAGCGAAGGGCGTTCTGTTGATGGAATCTCAGGGAATTTAAGACTGTTGATAGTTAGTATTGATAATATCAGGCTTGAATTTGAAGGCACCATGAGTGAAGGCTATGGGTATTTTGATAATTGGAATTATGGAGATCCAAGAACATTGGCGAATGCGCCAACCGTGAGCGAACTAAAACAAATGCTGACTGCGTTCTGCACACTGGATAGCAAGAAGTTTAATTGCAATGACAGCAGCATTCTTCAAAACAATGACGAAATTGTGCCGGAAGATGATTGGACGATAAGCGAAGTAGAGGATTATTGGCGCAGAAAAGAAGAAGAGGAATTTGAAAAGTTTATTCAGGCGGTCGATACATGTATCAAATCACCTGATGATATCAAAAGTGTCTCAGTGATATTTGAAGACAGGGCTCCTTACGTTGATGCTGAAATAGTTGAACAATATGACTTTGATAAAACGCTTGGATCATTTGAGATAACGAAAAAGGCAGTGGAGGATGGAGAAGATATTACAGACTTGATGGCTAATGAGTCATATGAAATTGATTGCGGCGATGATTCGTTGTATTTTCGTTTTAATTATAAATAAATGACGAAAGGTTGGTAACGAAATGAAGATAAGAACAAACTTTGTAACAAATTCATCTAGCTACAGTTCAGCTGAAATAAAAATAGACAATCCTGTTCTCCTTGAGATATTAAAAAAATATGAAGAAAAGGGAGCATTTGATGGAACGATTCTTGAATATGACAGAATCGGAGTTAACGCGAAAGAAGAGAGGGAAAGGGAGTTTTGGGGATGTTATCCATGGACTGACGACGAAGAAGAACTAAAGGAGAGGGAGGAAGAACTGGCAGAGGTCCTGAAGGGATATGAGGACAAGGATGTTGCGCTTTTCTACTATAATGACGAATCTGCAGAAGTAGATTATTCGCCTGAAAACATAGAGGACGTTATCGGGTGTCTTCTGCGGATGCTTGATTATGAGAACGGGTTTCTGGGTAGTGTTTCGCCGTTATTTGAAGATTTTAAGAGCGAGGTTTTAAATCGAGCCGAAGAAATAAATGAAAACTATGAGGACGTGATATGGAAAGCGCGAAACAATAGTTTTGGAGAGTCGGCACCGGCAGAGGGTGAACAGATAGAGTGGGAATATAGATTCAAAAAGTGAGAGAAGATTGTTGCGATTGGAGAACAGGAAAATGGCAGGACATAAGTATAAATACGCAGAGAAACACATAGCGGGATTACCAATCTATGTATTGATGTTTGGCATTAACGTTGAGGGTGATTGGTATAGGAATATCTATGGAATCAGTTATGACATGGAGACCATTGAAAAGATGATTTCAGATCTTGGACCAATGCCAAACGGTTGGGAAGAAGGGGATTATTATGTGGTCAAGGCAGGTCAACTAAGGGAGGAATTATATCAAACATTCTTTGAACTGAAGGAACCAATAGACGGTGAGTGCTATATTGTAGCAACAGGCGGTGCTTCCGACATGATTGAAGAATACCAGGGCGTATTCAAAGATAGACAGACTGCTTTTGATTATGCAACAGGTGTACTGTCCTTTGAAGAAATCAATCCGGATACTGTTTATCTGATGAAAGCCACAGTTGATGAAATCGCACCGGACGATGGATTTGACGTGGAGTCCCTTGAAAGCATAATGGAAGAAATGTATTGATAAAGGAGAATTGTGATGCGTTTCGAATACAGCGGATCTATTTGGTTGTCAAATACAGTAAAGAAAATGAACCCTTTTATTGATGTTGTTAGGAAGCTCTTTGAAGATGAAGATGATTATGAATACTATAGCAAATATCTGAAAGAGATAGATTATTCATCAAATCAAATAGATGTTTACGGAAGTAGAGATTTTGATGATATGGAAGCAATGAAAACTATACTGATGATGATCTGCGACAAAGCAATCAGTATATATCCCGAGTGTTCGTTGAAAGCATACTACTGTGGGACAAGTATGACAACTGGCACAGACTGGGGGTTCGCTGTCAAATACAAAAATCACCATGTAAAGAAATTTGAAATAGAAGGAAATGTTGATCAATTCTTTTGTCCGGAGTGTGATGAAAGCATTGTCTCTTATGGAAATTTTCAATTCGATACAGAATATAAATGTGAACAATGCGGAAGGATAATAACTGAAGAAGAAATAATGAGAGGCGTAATCCCCGAATGGATAGAAGAATATGACATCGAAGTGCCTTCTGGGGCGGCAGATGATTGCAGAAATGAGACTGCTATTGAAATAGATTTTGTAGGAAAGAAATTTGTTACCACCGGTTTATCCATAGAAGATGAAGAATGGGTCAGGGAACAGGTTGAATCAAGGGGTGGCGAATTCAAACCGAAATTTGTTGTCTCTCTTAGCTACTTAGTATATAACCCTGACTATGATCACGAAACAACTAAATATACACGAGCAAAAGAACAAATCGAAAAAGGGAAACCGGTGCAGATTATTACATTTGAGCAGTTTAAGAGATCATTATTAGTGGACTAACAACCATTTGTGTTCTAGCGAAAGGAGCGAAATAAAATGAAATCCATCAAGATAATTCTAGTTATTGCAATGTGCATGATATTTGCGGTCGCTATGTTGACTGGTTGTGGATCAGAAGCGAAAAAAGCGATGGACAGTGCTGTTGAATCAGCAACCACGCTTCTTGAAAAAGGAGACAAGCCATTTGATCCTGAAACACAGAAAAATCTGGAGCAGGCAATTGCCGATGCAGAAGAGGCAGAAGATGATGAAGGATATGAGACTGTTACTAAAGAAATAGAGACAGCGACAAAGGCGTATGAGGATAGCGTCAAACAGTTAAAGCAGGTAACTAATCCAGAAGAATCATTTTTGATTGAACGTGCAAAGACAGTAGATACTATTACAGATGTGGAAGCTGCCACAGAAGAGACTGACGTTAATAAACTCATGAATAAGCCAGGTGGGTATACTTCTTATATTGCAATGAAGTCATCAATGGTTGATGACGAGATTGGTTTTTACAGTTCTATGGGTCCAGTTGAGGCTGGAAATGATGGCGGCGCGGTAATTGAAGCGTTTGCAACTGTAGAAGATGCACAAAAAAGAGAGGAGTACTTGGCCGGATTTGACGGACAGGGAATGCTTTCGCCAGGGACCCATACTGTAGTTGGAACGTTACTGGTAAGAACTTCGAGTGAGCTCACAGCATCACAAGAGAAAGAACTGGAACAAAAAATAATAGAGGCACTTATTAGATTGGAAGACTAGTTAATTTATTTGGCTGTGAAAGATAGCATAATAGAAATGGCGGTGAAGTAATGACAGACTACGAAATAATCAAAACAGCACTTGCTATAGCAAGAGAAGCACACAAAGGACAGAAAGACAAAGCAGGTGAAGAATACATATTTCATCCTGTAACCGTCGCATTATTATGTGACAATGCAAAAGCAAAAGCAGTAGCGCTACTTCATGACACCATGGAAGATTGTGACGTTACTTACGATGAAATAAGAGAGGCTCTGGGAGAGGAAATAGCCGATGCAGTAAAACTGCTCACACACGATCCGGAGAGACAAACAACGGGAGACTGGCTTTCTGACTACCATTCCTATGTGCGTGAGATCAAAGAGAGCGGCAACGAACTTGCAATTGCGGTAAAGAAAGCTGATCTTACGATGAATATGGATTTGAGCAGAATTCCAGAGCCGACAGATGCGGATTACGAGCGCATTGAAAAGAAGTATAAACCCGCATTGGAGATTATAAACGCATAGCATTAGTGTTAGAGAGGGCGCTTAAATGCAACAGGAATCGGACCATTAATAGATATTCCTCCATTGGAAGATTGCCTTTGCATAAAGTGAAAAAAGAGACTAAACGTCACATTATTACAAAAACCGTTTCATTTGTGATATGCTACCTCCCAGGTAGACAGTTGAAATAATAAAACTGTTTATCTGGGAGGTTTTACTATGGGAAGATTCTCTATCGAAGACAAGATGTCAGCAGTCAAGCGTCATTTAGAAAACGGAGA
>Ga0310695_10002095_pt1 | contig 43252 bp, 30 predicted proteins | sample RumenRJG_04DNA_FD_203882 | JGI IMG/M metagenome (GOLD analysis project Ga0310695, IMG submission 203882) | Bovine rumen microbial communities from Lethbridge, Alberta, Canada - RJG_04 (v2) (version 2) | ecosystem: Host-associated > Mammals > Digestive system > Stomach > Rumen | place: Canada... | reverse complement strand
CGGTCATGTTGCCGTACTGGTCGAACATGCGGCCCTGGTCGTCAAAGCCGTGGGTCATCTCGTGGCCAATCACCACGCCGATGGCACCGAAGTTGGTGGCATCGTCGGCATCCACATCAAAGAAGGGGGGCTGCAGGATGGCGGCGGGGAAGCAGATCTCGTTGGTGGTGGGGTTGTAGTAGGCGTTGACCGTCTGCGGTGTCATGCCCCACTCGTCCTTGTCGACGGGCTTGCCCATCTTGTCCAGGTTGCGGCGGGTCTCATACAGGCTGGCGGCCTTGATGTTGTCATACAGGCTCTTGCTCGGGTCAACGGTCAGGCCACTGTAGTCGCGCCACTTGTCGGGATAACCGATCTTGACGGTAAAGGCATTGAGTTTCACCAGGGCGTTGATCTTGGTCTGCTCGCTCATCCAGGTCAGGCCGGCGATATGGGCGGCCAGCGACTTGCGCAGTTCGCTGATGAGTTTGAGCATCTTCTCCTTGCTGCCGTGGGCAAAGTACTTGCTCACGTACACCTCGCCGACGGCCTCGCCCAGCAACCCGTTGGGCAGACCCAGGGCGCGTTTCCAACGGGGCTTGCGCTCCTTCTGGCCGCTCAGCATGCGACCATAGAAGTCAAATGAGGTCTCACCGAAGTCATCACTCAGGTAACCCGAAGCGCCAGTGATGAGCAGGCCGGCCATGTAGTCGCGCATCTGCTGCTCCTTGAGGTTGGTCATCAGGTCGTTGGCCACGGCCATCACCTTGGGCTCGGTCAGGATAACCCACTCCACGGTGGGAGTGCCCATCAGGTTGAAGTACTGTTTCCAGTTGATGGCAGGGTAGTCGGCCTGCAACTGATCCAGGGTGCGGATGTTGTACAGTTTGGTGTAGTCACGGGCCTCGGCGCGGTCCATCTTGGCCTGGGCGAACTTGTACTCGATATCATAGATGGTGTTGCAGGCACGCTTGGCTTCCTTCTTGCTGTAGCCGGCGAGCATGAACATCTTCACCAGATAGTCCTTGTAGGCCTGTTGAATCTTTTTGCTGTCGGCATCGGTGTTCAGGTAGTAGTCCCTGTCGGGCAGGCCGCTGGTGCCGGCACTGAGCCACATCACGTTCATGTCGCTGTTCTTGAGGTCGGTCTCTACGCCGATGGCGAAGAACGGGTTGCTCATGTACAGGTGCTGCTCGGCAATCGAGGCAGTCAGGTCTTTTTTCTTGAAGGCCTTCACTTTTGCCAGGTCTTCCATCATGGGCTGTGCGCCCTCGCTGTTCAGGCGGGTGCTGTCCATCGCCATCTTGTACAGGTCAGCGACTTTCTGGTCCACGGTGCCGAACTTGTGCTCGGTCTTGCCCAGTTCCAGGAACATGTCGCGCAGGCGGTTCTCGTTCTCCTCGGCCAGCACGTTGAACACACCATAACTGGAATACTCGGGATGCTGGCTCAGCGGGTTGGCCTTCATCCAGCCACCGCCGGCATACTCGTAGAAATCATCACCCGGCTTGACGCTCAGGTCCATGTCGGCGCGGTTCACGCCGTGGGTCACTTGTGCCTTCACGCCAGGCACGGCAGCCATCATGATGGCCATTGCTAATAACATTTTCTTCATTATTACTTTTATATATTTATAAGGTTAATTGGTTCTGTCAATTCCTTTCTGCCCCGCAAATTTAGCAATAATCCCGATACGCGTGCAATTTCCTCAGGAAATTTCTATAGAATCCATCCATCACCTCTATAGTTTTTATAGCATCTATTGCATTTCCTGCTGCCGGCATCGTTCACGGCCAATCATTTAGAATGGGGAGGGTTCTTCTTCGGGACCCTGCAGGAAATCCATATTGGGGGGCGGGGGAGTGAAACCGTCGTTGGCGGGTGGGTCAGGGGCGGGGCCGCTCGTGCCGCTGTTCATCTTGGACTCGATGGTGGTCTCGCCGCCCACGAGGTCCTTTTCGCCCTGGTTCTCGAAGCGGGCATACTTGCTCACGAAGTGCAGGTTGATGGTATCGGTGGCACCGCTGCGGTGCTTGGCGACGATGAACTCCGCCAGACCGCGGATGTTGTTGCCCTCGGCATCCTCGCTTGAGCGGGTGTAGTACTCGGGGCGGTGGATGAAGCACACGATGTCGGCATCCTGCTCGATGGCGCCCGACTCGCGCAGGTCGCTCAACTGCGGGCGCTTGCCCAGTTTGTCATCGGCGGCACGGGTCTCGACACTACGGTTCAACTGTGACAGGGCTATGATGGGAATGTTCAACTCCTTGGCGAGTTGTTTGAGCGAGCGCGAGATGGTGCTCACTTCCTGCTCGCGGCTGCCGAACTTCATACCCGTGGCATTCATCAGTTGCAGGTAGTCGATGATGATGATTTTCACCTCCTTGTCACGCACGAGGCGGCGGGCCTTGGTCCTCAACTCAAAGATGGACAGCGACGGGGTGTCGTCGATATAGAGCGGGGCGGTGCTCAACGCACGGGTACGCGTCATCAGGTTCTCCCATTCGGGCTGTGTCAACTGGCCGCTCTTGATTTTCTCACCCTCGAGCGAGCACACGTTGCTGATGAGGCGGTTGACCAGTTGCAGGCTCGACATCTCGAGCGAGAACACGGCCACGGGGGTGTTGTAGTCCACAGCCATGTTCTTGGCCATCGACAGGACAAACGCCGTCTTACCCATAGCGGGACGGGCGGCGATGATGATCAGGTCGCTGTTCTGCCAGCCGCTGGTCAGGCGGTCCAACTGATGGTAGCCCGACTCCAGACCGCTCAAACCGTTCTCGCGGTTGGCGGCCTCCTCGATTTTCCTGATGGCGTCCTGCACGGCATTCTCGATGGGAATGACGTCGCGCTTGAGGGTGTTCTTGCTGATCTCGAACAGTTTGCCCTCGGCCTCCTGCATCAGGTCATACACGTCGATCGACTCGTCAAAGGCCAGCGACTGCACCTGGCTGCTGTAACTGATGAGTTCGCGGGCCAGGTATTTCTGTGCCACGATGCGTGCGTGGAATTCGGCGTTGGCCGCACTTGACACCAGACCGGTCAACTCGGTGATGCGGATGGGACCGCCCACCTCGTCGAGCACCTTGTTGGTGCGCAACTGGTCGGTCACGGTAAGCATGTCGATGGGCTTGCCTTGGGCTGCGAGCGACTGGATGGCCTCGTAGATTTTCTGGTTAGCGGGGTTATAGAATGCCTCGGGCTTGAGAATCTCGCACACATTATTATATGCGTCCTTCTCGAGCATCAACGCTCCCAGCACAGCGTCCTCGAGCGAGGTGTCCTGGGGCGGCAGTTTGCCGAACTCGCCCACGATTTCGGGTTCGTGCGTGGGGCGGGTGCGCTTACGGGCCTGTTTGCCTACTTCAAATTCTTCCATTGTCCTGATGTTTCGGTTGATTGATATGGATGGCAAAATTAGTGAAAAACCTTGAATCTCCACACATCTGTTATCTACATTCTTTTGACAGGATGTTGACATGTCCTCCCGTACCCCGATTGACAGCGGCCTGACATGTCATGCCCTGTCATGACGTGGAGCCGCAAAATGGGCCCCAAATGTCATGAAAAAGGGAAAAACGGCATTAAATGTGTAAAAAATACACAAAAATTTGTCAGTTTAAAAAGTTGGCATTATTTTTGCAGCGTAAAAAATACACAATGAGAACTTGGCGATGAAATACAACAAGAAAACCAAGCAATGGGAATCTCCCTACTGGCACCCGGCCGTGACAACCGACTCGGTGGTGTTCGGCTTTGATGGCAAGCAACTCAACATTTTGCTTATCCAGCGAGGCCTCGAGCCCTACAAGGACATGTGGGCGTTGCCGGGCGGCTTCATGCGCCCCGAGGACAAGAGTGCCGAGGCTTGTGCCTATCGCGAGTTGCACGAGGAGGCCGATGTCGATGACATCTACATGGAGGAGTTAGGCACCTTCTCGTCCCATGACCGCGACCCGCGCGAGCGCGTGATCACCATCGCCTTCTTTGCCCTGGTGGTCAAGAGCAGGTACCATGTCAAGGGCGGCGACGATGCCCTTGCCGCCAAGTGGTTCCCTGTCAAGCGCCTGCCGGAATTGGCATTTGACCACAAAGAAATCGTTTACACGGCACTGGAACGCCTGCGCCAGCGCATCCACTTCGAGCCCATCGGCTTCCACCTGCTGGACAAGGAATTCACCATGCCGCAACTACGCAATATATATCTAGCGATACTCGACCCGCCCGAGGATAATACCAAATTATTAGAAAGAAGAAATTTTCAAAAAAAGATGTTGAAACTCGGGTATATCAAGGAGACCGGGAAAAAAGTGACAGGAAACGCTCACCGCTCTCCTAAGTTGTACACCTTTGACGAAGAAGCCTACAAGCAAGCCAAAAAGATAGGTATGCGCCTGGAATTCTGATCGGCTTGTAGGTAACCGAATCAACCTCATCCCTTCAAAACAGAGTGAGGGGATTGCTTAGACGGCAACTTTCAATGTGTAAAATTTACATATTGAGTTGCCCGAAAGTATTACACTCAAACCGTCAATGTGTAAAAAATACATTTTGACAAGGTTGCAGAAATTAAACCCCTGTTGAAAACTGACCTAAATTTGCAGTGTCAACAAGGACGAGAATATAACAGTTACAGTTAAACAATTCAAAACGAGAGTGCTATGACTTATTCAGTTAGCGATTTGCTCCATGGAGCACGTGTGATGTCCCAGAGTGTGTTTGGCCGCTGCGATGAGTACCGCCTGCAGTTCAACCATGAGGAGGACGGGAAGTGGTATGTTGACTTCCCCGGCTGGCCCTTCGACCACCACAACCTGATGATGGTGGCCGGTGCCGACGAACTCTGCCAGTTCCTGAGTGATGATGACAAGTTTGCGCACGTCAGCGTCATCCCGAGCAACAGGCCGTTGGACAAGTCGGGATATGCATGCCTGGTCCAGGGTGAACACTCGTTGACGGGCGGTTCGACCTACGCGGTCACCGACCTGCCCGGGTTTGAATGCGACATCTGGCTTTGCCCCGTCACCCTGTTTGTGCTGGGACGATACCCCAAGTACATCTACGTCAAGAAGAATCAGCAGGCAGCATGACCGTTGCCCGAAGAATGATAGAAAAAATAGTAAGTATCAGATTATTAACGCTTTAAAAAATTCGATTATGTGGAATCCGTTTAAGAAAATCATGAGAGAGAATGAGCAGGCAGGTGAGAACAACCACGACGGCGGTGCCGAGAACCGTCATGAGAACTGCCGCCGGCCGGCCGACTGGCAAGTAGACCCCAAGAAGGCACAGATCCACAACCTCATCATCGTCGACGAGAGCGGCTCGATGGGTGGGTTGGAAAAGGTGACCATCGGTGGCATCGCCGAGACTATCGCCTCCATCAAGAAGGCACAGGAAGACTTTGGCGACACCCAGCAGCATTACCTCACGCTGGTGACGTTTGACGCTCATGGTGGCAATGTGCCCCCAATCCGCATACACTTCGATGACGTGCCCATCGTCGCTGTCAACGGTTTCAAGGATTATCACCCCCACGGCGGCACGCCGCTGTTCGACGCGATGGGCGAGACGTTGACGCGCCTGCACAAGAGCATCAGGGACAATGCCAATGCCACAGGCGTGGTGACCGTCATCACCGATGGCATGGAAAACGCTTCGCGCAAGTGGACCGGCGATGCCCTGCGCCACCTCATCGAGCAACTCAAGGAGGAGGGTTGGACGTTCTCCTATATGGGCTCCTGCCACGACGTCGTCGAGGTGACGATGCGGCTGTCCATCGACCATGTGATGGAGTTTGACCACGATGCAGTGGGCACCGGCAACACCTGGAGGCGCGACGTGTCGTCCAGGCATGCCTACTATGAGCGCATGGCCAAGGAATTCAACCCCGACGAGGAACTTGCGCTGAAGCGTGAGAAGATGCGCCGCAATGCCAGCAACTACTACTCTAACCGTGTCACTCCCGACTGGATTGACCACCTGGCCGAGAACGAGGTGTTTGTCTTCGGCAGCAATCCGCTGGGAGCCCATAACGGCGGTGCAGCAGCCTATGCCGTGGAGCACTTCGGTGCCATTATCGGCCAGGGCGAGGGTCCGCAGGGACAGAGTTACGCTATCCCCACGACGGGCGACTTCACCCTCTTTGTCGAGGCGGTAGAGCGCTTCATCGACTATGCCAAGGCGCATCCCGATACACGCTTCCTGGTGACCCGACTCGGCCTCGGCAACGCCGGACGCAGCATCAACGAGGTGGCTCACATCCTCTATGAGGCGGTCAAGGTGGAGAACATCTCTTTGCCCTTAGAGTTGTGGGAAAAACTCGGCCTCCACTTCTTGAAGAAGTAAGCAGTGAAGGTTGCCCTCATGAATTACATAGTATGAATTAACTGTTTACCCCATGGTTGTTTACCCCACGATTGATTAACACACGCTTCCATCTTTAAAGCAGGGGAGGGTATGCCGGCAACGCCTGGCATGCCCTCCGTCGTTTAGCAAGGTTGTTCTTTTTTAACAAGAAAATTCTTATTGTTGAAGATTTCCTCTATCTTTGCAGTCAATGTATAACCATTAAACCATTGAGAACGATGAGACTTTACAGGATGATGATATCGGTTGCCGTGGCTATGTTGGCCATGACAGCGGTTGCCCAACCCAAGAGCATGACCGTCAACGACGAGCGTCGCCACCAGACCATCACGGTCACTGCTGTGGGCGATGACGTCGTGCGCGTGGATGTGGTGCCCGACGGATGGGACGGACAGCGCCTGCCGTCGCTGGCGTTGGACAAGAACGCCAAGACCGAGGTGAAGATTGAATACAGTGAAGACAACGACCTGGCCGTGATGACCACTGGCACGGGCATGCGGGTGGCCTATATCAACGGCTCGATTACGGTGGGATGTAGAAATATCTTCTACATCACCGATCTGTGCGACCGCCAGTCGGGCACCGTGACACTGCTGCATCAGGGCGGGGAGTCGTTCTATGGCGCGGGCGAACGCGGCTACTCGTTCAATCTCGCCGGCGATACGCTCGTCAATTACAATGCGCAGAACTACGGCTACCAGATGGGCGAGAAGCGTACCAAGCAGATGGGCATCACCATGCCGATGGTGATTTCGTCACGGGGCTACGGCATCTTCTTTGACGACTTCTGCAAGTCGTCGCTCTACTTGGGTGGGCAGGGTATAGAGTATACCTCTACAACACCACAGCCGCTGTCCTACTATGTCATCAGCGGCAATGGCAAGGTCGAGAACGTGGTCAGGAACTTCACATGGCTCGTGGGCCGTCAGGAACTGCCGCCGTTGTGGACCCTGGGCTATATTACCTCAAAATACGGCTACCACGACCAGCGCGAGAGCGAGGGTGTGGTAGATACCCTCAAGCGCGAAGGTTACCCGCTCGACGGCATTGTCTTTGACCTGTACTGGTACGGCAAGGAGGAGGACATGGGCCGCCTGGAGTGGGACCGTGAGCAGTGGCCCGACCACCGCAAGATGCTGAGCGAATTCAAGGCAAAGGGCGTCAACGTGGTGACCATCTCACAGCCCTATGTGCTGACCAACGGCCGCGCCATCGACAATTACAGGTTGCTGGACCCCCAAGGCATCTTCTGCAAGACCGACGGCACCGACACGACCCACACGGTCACTATCTGGGTGGGCCAGGGCGGTATGTTCGACGTGTCCAACCCCGCCACGCGCAAGTGGCTGCGTGCCCGCTACAAGCAACTCACCGACGAGGGCGTGACCGGCTGGTGGGGTGACCTGGGAGAGCCTGAGAAGCACCCGCTCGAGATACGCCATTACAACGGCCTCACCGCCGAGCAGTACCACAATGTTTACGGCAACGACTGGAGCAGCATCATCTATGACATGTTCAAGCAGGACTATCCCGACCGCCGACCGATGATCATGATGCGCGCCGGCACGGCTGGCCTGCAACGCTACTCGGTCTTCCCCTGGTCGACCGACGTGTCGCGCTCGTGGGGCGGTTTCCAGCCTCAGGTGACCATTATGCTCAATACGGGCCTGAGCGGTCTGGGCTACATGTCGCACGATGTGGGCGGCTTTGCTGTCGACCCCAACAACAAGCGCGACGGCGAACTCTACATCCGCTGGCTGCAGTTGGGCTTGTTCTCACCCGTGCTGCGCACCCACTCGACCTATCATGCCGAGCCCTACCACTACACCGAGTTCGGCGACTTGACGTTGCGCATCATCAAAGAGCGCTACAGGTGGCTGCCCTATAACTACACCTTGGCCTACGATAACGCTGCGGCAGGTCTGCCGCTGGTGCGCCCGCTGGGCTTCTATGAGGATGACAACAACATCGGCCGTTACGACGGCATCTGGGATCAGTACTTGTGGGGACGTGACGTGATGGTCGCTCCCGTGATGCAGCAGGGTGCCGTCAGCCGCGACATCACCTTCCCCGAGGGCACCTGGGTCGACATCCGTCACCCCGAGAAGCGTTTCGAGGGTCACACGACGGTCAACTATGCTGCCCCCCTTGATGTGCTGCCGCTGTTTGTCCGCGCCGGCGCCTTTATTCCGCAGGCCAACTACGAGATGGACAACGTGGGCGACTACAACCCCGACAAGTTGGATATTGTCTATTACCTGAGCGACAGCCCGTCGACCTACACCCTGTTTGACGACGACCTCCACTCCACGGGCACGATGGCCAGGGATAAGCACCGCGAGATTCAGTTCACCGCCACTCCCCAGGGCAGGACGTGTTACATCACCATCCAGGGACGTGGCAATATCGACGGTGACGCACCCGCCAAGGACTATCGCCTCATCATTCCCGCTACGGCCAATCCCAAGCAGGTGAAAATCGACGGCAAGAAGGCCCGGGGCGTGACCTACGACAAGCGCACGGCCACGCTGACCATCCCCTTGGCCATCACCGACATCAGCCAGTCCACCACCATCGAAATTACCAGAAAGTAACTACGTCTGACACATATTAAACAGATAAATCGCATCCGCGCCCAATCATTAGACTGAGCGCGGATGCCTTCGTGATATTCGCTTAATCGGTAGTTCGGGAAATCAGATGACCACGGCTGTGCCGCTGGTGGCTACCATGAGCATGGAGTTGCCGCCGCCGATGGTTTCATAGTCGAGGTCAATGCCCACGATGGCGTTGGCACCCATGGCTTGGGCGCGTTGCATCATCTCCTGCATGGCAATGTCCTTGGCCTGCTGCAGCACACGCTCATAACTCTCGGCTCGGCCGCCGAAGAAGTCTCGCACGCCGGCCATGATGTCCTTGATGAAGTTGGCGCCGATAATGGTCTCGCCAGTCACTACGCCCTTGTACTCACGGATGGGATAACCCTCGATCTGGGGTGTTGTTGAAAGTATCATATCGTTTGTCCTTTATAAAAATGAAACACTATGCATCAATCTGCAAAAACGGTGCCAAACAAAAAATCAGCGAGAATTGGTAGTTTTTGGGCGATGTGTTGCGTCTAACGGGCAAAAACAATCAATTAAAACCCGGATATTATGGAACAGGAACTTATAAATAATGAGATGCAGGACCTCATCGAGCGCATCAAAATCAAGAATACCTCTTACAAGAGGACCAATAAGTGGTCGTTCATCTTCTGTTTTTTCGTCAGCGTTTTATTAGTGCTGCTGGTGTTCATTAGAAGAGGATTGCCCAATAGTGAAGTCACCAGCCTGTTTGCGGCAGCCTTCCCGATGTGGGCAGTGTTGTATTTTGTACGGTGGAGAAATGCCGAGAAGGTAGAGCGCATCACCGACCCCCGTGAGTTGCTGAGTCACTTCGACAGCCAAAGGCGCATCGAGTGGGGACTTTTGGTGGTATTTTTTGTGATACTCGCCGGCGTGATTTATTATTGCATGGGTTACACTACCGCGCTCCTCTGCGTTGCGGTTGTGGTGCTGATTCTCGTTGTCTTGCGGTTCTGTGGCGTGACTCGGGACCGTGATATTGAGCGTTTGAGCGAAATCGTTAAGCGTGAAAATGAAATAAAGTGATGCTGACATGCAACATTTTGGCGGCTGGCTGCGTCTATAGAATGTATAGCAATCGACAAGCCTAAAAATAACGGATAAATTTCTTAAATAATGTTAATTTGTTTGGAACATACAAAAGGATTGTTATACCTTTGCAGTGTACTAGTTAAGTAGTACACTAGAAAAGTAAAATATTAACACTAAAATACTATCTATTATGTTACGCAATTATTTGATTCATATCTGGAGCGCCATCATGGTTGTCCTGTCGTGCTTCTCCTCTCAGGCACAGGACTACAACGGTACCTGGCGCGGTAATATGGCTGCCGGTCCGCAGTCGATTCCCCTTGTCATCCACGTTCAGCAGGATGGTGATAACATCACCGTCACGATGGACTCCCCGATGCAGCAACTCTATGATGTGCCCACCAAGGCCTCGTTCGATGGCAACAAACTCACCGTGACCGAGCCTCAGGGTGGCGGTGTCTATAAAGCCGAACTCAAGGGCAACACGCTCGAGGGTACCTTTACCATCATGGGCTACCCGATGACGTTGAACATGACGCGCGATGTTGAAGTGCTCGCCCCCGATGATGACGGGGTGTTCATCAACGACTCGCTGCTGAGCGTGTTTGACAACATCCAGTTGAAGGAGGTGGAGGTCACGGCCCAGCGCCAACTCATCAAGCAGGAAGTGGACCGCATCGGCTACAACATCGAGGCCGATGCCGACAGCAAGACCAACAACGTGTTGACAATGCTGCGCAAGGTCCCCATGGTCAGCGTTGATGCCCAGGACGAGATCCGCGTCAACGGACAGACCAACTTCAAGATTTTCCGCAACGGACATCCCGATCCCTCGCTCTCTCGCAATGCCAAGGACATCCTCAAGGCGATGCCCGCCAGCAGCGTGAAGCGCATCGAGGTCATCACCGAGCCGGGCGCCAAGTATGACGCCGAGGGCACTACGCTCATCCTGAACATCGTCATGGCCGACAATTCGACCTTGAAGGGTGTCTCGGGCATGGCATCGGCCCGGGCCGACAACAAGGGCGCCGTAGGTGGCTCGCTGAACCTGACGACGCAACTCGACAAGGTGGTCCTCTCGGTGGACTACGGTATCCATCACGACGGCAACAACGGCCAGGGATATAAGACATCATCTCTGAACCGTTACACCCAGAGCGGTGCAGAATTGCTGGGCAACTCGGTATTTGACGTGGATAAGGTGACGGTACACTTCGGCGACGTGAGCGCCAGTTGGGAGCCCGACACGCTGAACCTCTTCTCGTGGTCGTTGAGCGGTTTTGCCTACAACTATGCCGGCAACGGTGTGAACAACAACCTGATGCGTGATGCCACAGGATCGCCTATCTACAGTTATGGCATGGGCAACCACAGCAAGGCCGACAGTTACAACTTCGACACCCGCTTGGACTATCAGCACCGCACGCGCCTCAAGGGCGAGACCATCACCTTGAGTTACATGCTCTCGGCCTTCCGCAACAAGAACAAGGACAACTCCCGCTACAACGATCTCGTGAATATGCCCGTGACCTACTACGGCATCGACCAGGATGGTAAGGAGAACTTCAACGAGCACACCCTGCAACTCGACTGGACGCGTCCCCTCGCCGAGAAGCACACCCTCGAGACCGGCGCCAAGTACATCTACCGCTTGAACCGCAGTCACAACATGATTGACTACCTGGGCATCGACGATGATACCGACATGCGCTACAAGCATGTGACCCAGGTGGGTGCCGCCTATGTGAGTTACACCTTCCACAGCGGCCCTTGGGATGCCCGTGCCGGCCTGCGCTATGAGCACAGTTTCCTGCGTGCCACCTATCCCGACGGACAGCAGGACCCCTATGAGGCCCACCTCAACGACTGGGTGCCCAGTGCCAGCCTGCGCTATCAGTTTAACTGGGCTAACAGCCTCAAACTCTCCTATGCCGCCAGCATCAACCGTCCGGGTATCAGTTTCCTGAACCCCGCCGTGATCGAGACCCCGACGAGCCGTTCCTATGGTAACACCGACCTGGGCAGCGTGCACTACCACTCGGTGAGCATGACCTATATGCACGTGGGACCCAAGTTCACGTTCAACGTCACACCGCAGTTCCAGTTCAGCAACAACGGCATCGGCGCCGTGAAGTGGGCCGACGGTCTGGTACAGGTATCGACCTATGCCAACACCCTCAAGACCTACTCGACAACCCTCTCGGCCTTCGTGCAGTGGATGGCATTGCCCAAGACCAACGTCATGTTCAACGGCTCCATCGGCTACAACTACTACAAGAGCAACGAACTGAACCTGAAGAACGACCGCATCAGCGGCAACTTCTTCGCCAACGTCACCCAGTTCCTCCCCTGGAAACTGCAGTTGTCGGGATTTGCCGGCATGTGGGGCGGCGGCATCAACGACCTGTACGGACGCATGGGCACCATCTTCTTCCACGGCTTCAGCCTGCAGCGCTCGTTCCTCAAGGAGGACCGTCTGACAGTCCAGTTACAGGCCATCATGCCCTTCGGTGGCAAGTACATGAGCATGAAGAACTATATCACTCAGGGCGACGTGACGGGATGGACCCGCTACGAGCAGCAAGCCCGCCGCTTCGGCGTCAACATCAGTTATCGCTTCGGCTCGCTCTCGACGCGTGTCAAGAAGGCCGACAAGACCATCGACAACGACGACCTCATCGGTAGCGGCAAGCAGTCGGGCGGCAATGCCTCCGGCACGGGCAACACCCCCGTCGGCGGCATGGGCGGCGGCAACTAACGCCTGAAACCCAATAACGCGAGGCAGGATTTGTTCCCTTGAGGGCAAATCTTGCCTCATATGTTCCTCATGAACAATAATGGCACGTCAATTTGCGTTATAAACATAGAATATAACTCAGGATTATGCATTATTTGAAAACCATATTTGGGGTTCTTGTCGTCATGCTGGCATTGGCGGCTTGTGAGGGTGACCATGAGGTGATTGAGACCGACTGGACAACGCTTGAAACCGTTGAGTTGCAGAAGCGTTACAACAAGTACATGGACGGCAAATGGGTCTACCAGTATGACGACGACGTCCATTACATCGAGATGTCCTATACCTTCAACACCAAGGACAGCACTTTCTCGGGCTACTACAACGAACTGATCAACATCGCCCCCGCTGGTGCTGAAGACACTGACTGGCAGTTGTTGTGGCAGGGGGAATTCTCGGGCAAGTGGGTGCTGTTACACAGTGTGGACCTGGACCAGGATTATATCTACATGGGCGACATGGTCTTCACGAATGTGCATGGCGTGCTGGCCAAGTATGACGTGCTGGGAGGCCGTGTCCTGTTCTACGGAGCGAACAAAAACACCTTGAGGGTGACCACTCCCTTGACTTTCAAGCGCATCGACATGCATCACCCGCCTGAAGAGTGATGGCATCCCCTTAACGGGTTACAAAAATAAGACAGCCGGCTGCGTGTTATCGCGGCCGGCTGTGTTGTTGGTACGTCAATCGTTCTGCTTTATTCCTTGGGCATGAAGCGTGTCGGGTCTTCCTTGTCCTCGACAGGCTCGGCGGGTTCCTCCTCGACGGGCTCGGGTGGCGTGGGGGAGGGTTTGGACTTGTGCGACTTGTGAAGGTTGCTCTCCAGGCGGTTGAACTCTTTGCGCACGTGGCGGCTGCCGTCTTCAAACGTGTCGTCGACGGCTTTCTCGATGGTTTCGTTGAACTTGAACGGCAGCAGCGAGATGATGGCCGACACCAGTGCCAAGGCCACCAGGCCGAACGACAACTTGTAGCCGATGCCCAGGCCTGTGATGGTGAATCCCTCGCCCAGGTCATTGTCAGGAGCGATTTCGGGGTCGTGCTGCAGCATGATTTCATGCAGGTTGCCCGTGTGCTTGAAGAACCAGAGCCCTACAATAATCAGGGCGATGGCACCGAGCACCCACCAGCGCTTCTTGAGGCAGTTGCACGCAATGGCGCCAAAGCAGGCGATAAAGGGCATCAGGGCCAGCACTACGTGCTTCACCGTCAGCGATTGGGATATGGTGCCGGCAGTGAAGCCCATGCCACTGACCGTCCCGAGCATCGAGATGTCGTAGAACGGCAGAAACACGTAGCAGATAACGGCCAGCACAAGCAGTATATTGGTTATCGGTCTCATGTTGATCAGTTTGGTGGTTGCAGCACATTAGCCGCAACAAACTGCGAAGTTAATAAAGAATGATGAAAATCTCCCGGAATGAAACCAATTTTTACACTAATTCACGTTTATTAGAGCCCTTGCAACTACACGATTAACGTGTCCTCACACCAATCTGACTGAAAAAACAAGGTTGTCGCTATGTTTCAGAAAACAAGAAGTGCAAGAAGCGCAAGATATTGATTTTCAATCAAATAATTACCAATGGTATTGTTTGTCTTTCTTATTTTCAAACCGCAAAACTTCGTTTGGAATCAGGATTGTGGCAGATGGTGCGGACGCCTATTCGCTTGATCGGATAATTCGCAGGCAGTTTTTGCTGCGCTGATGTCATTAAGAAGGTAGGAGGCTTTGAAGAGGGGAAGTCATAGGGCTGCTGTCGACAGGACCTGTGCCCTGAACTCGGGGTCTGATTCAAGGCGTTCAAGCGCCTTCTTGGATGCGGCCTGGTGTGACTCCTTCTTGCTGTAGCCGTCGGCGTCGCTGGCATAGATGCCGCCCAGGATTACCGCAGTGCTGAACACTGGATTCTTGTCCGCGTCGGCATAGGTGTCGATGAGTTCATACTCGATGGCCACCCTGTACTTCTGGGTCCACTCGATGAGGCGGGACTTGAAGTTCTGCTCGGTCTTGACCAGGTCGTTCAGGTCAAAGTGTTTCTTGACGAGTTTGTTGATGATGAATTTGCGGCAGCGGCGGTAGCCCTGGTCCAGATAGACGGCGCCGACGAGCGCCTCGAGGGCGTTGCCGCAGATGTAACTGTTGTGTGAGGAGGAGTGTGTCAGCGCATGCATGTGTGTGTCCAGATGCAGCGTGTTGCCGATGCGGTTCAGGCTCTCGCGCTGCACGATCTTGGCGCGTGTCGACGTCAGGAACCCCTCATGCTTATCGGGGAACGAGCGGTACAGGAAGTCGGCAACGACGGTGTCAAGGACGGCATCGCCCAGGTACTCGAGGCGCTCGTTGTTGGCCCAGCGCCCGTTGTCGAGTTTCACGGGCTTGGAGCGGTGGATCATCGCCAGTTGGTACAGGCTGATGTCGCGCGGGTAGTATCCGGTGACGCGGTGTATAAAAACATAAAGCTCCTTATCCTTGACGAAAAGGAGCCTTATGAGTGATATGGCGTTGCTGAGAAGCATCACGGTGTCTCTATGCCAGCAGATTATTTCTGGTATTTCTTGACGATGATGCTAGCATTGTGTCCGCCGAAACCAAACGTGTTGGATAGTGCAATGTTTACTGTTCGCTTCTGTGCCTTGTTAAACGTGAAGTTCATCTTGTAGTCGATGTTCTCGTCCTCATCGCCATCGGCATGGTTGATGGTGGGAGGTACGATGTCGTCGCGGCAGGCCAGCAGGCAGAAGAGTGCCTCCATGGCGCCCGTCGCTCCCAGCATGTGGCCGGTCATCGACTTGGTGCTGCTCACGTTGAGACGGTAGGCGTGCTCGCCGAATACGTCCTTCACGGCCTGGGCCTCGCTCAGGTCACCCACGGGAGTGGATGTGCCATGTGCATTGACGTAGTCAACGTCCTCGGGCTTGATGCCTGCATCCTCGATGGCGCGCTGCATCACGAGTTTGGCACCCAGACCCTCGGGGTGGCTGGCGGTGATGTGGTAGGCGTCGGCACTCATGCCGCCACCGATAACCTCACCGTAGATCTTGGCACCGCGAGCCAGGGCATGCTCGAGTTCCTCGAACACGAGGCACACACCGCCCTCACCCATAACGAAGCCGTCACGCGATCCGCTGAAGGGGCGCGAAGCACCCTCGGGGTCGTCGTTGCGCAGCGAGATGGCCTTCATGGCGTTGAAACCGCCAACGCCGGCAGGGAACAATGGGGCCTCGCTACCGCCGGTGACGATAGCCTTGGCCTTACCCAGGCGGACGTAGTTGAAGGCATCGATGAGCGCGTTGGTTGAAGTGGCACATGCCGAGACGATACCGAAGTTGGGGCCGCGGAAGCCGTACTTGATGGAAATCTGGCCTGCAGCGATGTCGGCAATCATGGTGGGGATAAAGAACGGGCTGTACATCGGGCCACGGTCCTCGTGCTTGGCATAGTCGCCGGCCTGGTCCTCAAAGGTGTGCAGACCGCCAATGCCCGAACCGAAAATCACGCCTATCTCGTCGCGGTCGATGCCGTCGGCAAGCAGGTTGGCGTCCTCAACGGCTTGCTTGGCACAAGCCAGGGCGTATTGCGTGTACAGGTCGTTGCGCTTGAAATCCTTCACCTCGCGGCGGTCGTTGGGGTCGCTCACGTAGTTGAGCGGGTCAAAACCCTTGATTTCACAAGCAAATTTCGTCTTGAACAGTGTCGTATCAAAATGAGTAATAGGTCCTGCGCCGCTCACTCCGTTAATGGCGTTGTTCCACGTGGTCTCAACGTCCATGCCAATAGGAGTGATGGCACCCAGACCTGTTACCACTACTCGCTTTAATTCCATGTGGTAGTAGGTGGTTTACAAAAAGGTGGATGCCATGAGTAGCACCCCGTCACCGGGGGCACATCATAGTATCCACCCATGAGAATTTTTTATTCAGCGGCTTTTGCTTCCTCGATGAACTTGATAGCGTCGCCAACGTTTTGGATGGTCTCAGACTTGTCATCGGGAATCTTGATGTCGAACTGCTTCTCAAATTCCATGATCAGTTCGACGGTATCAAGGCTATCAGCACCCAGATCCTGGCTGAAAGTAGCCTCGGGAGTTACCTCAGACTCGCTAACACCTAACTTGTCAACGATAATTTGTTTTACTCTTTCTTCAATTTCTGACATAGTCGTAAATTTTAAAAATTGTTATTGTAAAAAATGTATGTTCACAATTTTGAGACTGCAAAGGAAATACAAATTCTTCAAATAATAAAGAAAAATTTACTTAATTTGAGCCTCGTTGGTGATTTTTAGAATTTATATCGGTGAATAACAGTTATTTTAAGTAAAATTGCAAAGTTTTTACGTACTTGCTGCGTTAAAAATTGTAATAATTCGCGTTTTGCTCCTTTGTGCTTTGCCCTGTCAAAAACCTTCCCGGCGCAAAAATCACCCATTGGACTGCAACCCTATCTGAAAGTTTAATCGGCTTGAAAAAAGTTTCCCCGAGCGCCCTGAAACTCCGTTATTTCAATGTGGATTACGCTAATCACACTAACTCAGGGTTGGGTGGGGTATTCTGAATATCGCTCCCAAAAACGGCAGGAGGCGCCGTGCTATTCGGCGGTAGCGGCCTCGTTGAGGTCGATGACCAGTCCCTCGTTGGCCAAGCGCGTGGCGGGGAAGACGGTGCGGGCTTCGTCGAGCAGAATGCTCTCGTCGACGTATCGCTTGGAATAGTGGCCCAGGATGAGTTGGCGCACACCGGCTTCACGGGCTACCGTGGCGGCCTCCAGTGCAGTGCTGTGGTAGCGCTTGTGGGCCTTGACGCGCAGACTGTCGTCGTAGGTGGCCTCGTGATACAGCCAGTCCACGCCCTCCACGTTGCGGATCACACGCCGCGAGAACTTGGTGTCGCTGCAGTAGGCGTAACTGAACGACGGGTCGGCAGGCGTGGTCAGTTGGGCGTTGGGGACGACTATGCCTTCGGGGGTCACCCAGTCATCGCCCTGTCGCAGAGCGTTCATGGCATAGTGGGGCACGTTCAGGCGCTTGACTTCGTCGCCGATGATGTGGCGCATCTTGGGCTTCTCCCTGAACAGGAAGCCCACGGCAGGAACGCGGTGCACCAGCGGGAAAGTGGTAACGGTGACGGCGTCGTCCTCCCAGATAACACGCTTGTGTGTGTCGATCACGTTGAAGCGAACCTCGAATGGACGCTCGCGGCAAAAGTAGTCCAGCATCTGCGAGAACAGCCGCTGGCCGTCTTCAAAGGTGTGTATCGTCAGCGAGGCCGTGCGGTTCAGCAGCGCCATCGTCGACACCAACCCCGGCAGGCCGAAGCAGTGGTCGCCGTGCAGGTGGCTGATGAAGATGTGGTTCAGCCGCATCAGTTTCAGTCCCATCCGCCTCACGGACAGTTGGGCTCCCTCGCCGCAGTCAATCATCATCAGGTTGTCGCGCACGTTCAGCACCTGGCATGACGGCTGGTGGCGCGGCGTCATCGTCGCGCTTCCGCATCCCAGGATGTTCAGTTCAAGTCGTGTCATGATTCAGCCTGCAAAGGTAGTGCAAGCCGAGCGGAGAACAAAACGAAAAACGCGGTTTTTTGTTTTTTATCCCGAGGCGCCGCGTACCTTCGCCGCAAGGCAACAGTAGTGCAAGCCGAGCGGAGAACAAAACGAAAAACATGGTTTTTTGTTTTGGGAACGATATAGCAGTTGACCCTGCGATGGAACGACAATATATTTAACCGTGCTATCGCACGGGAAATTAAAAGAAAATTAAATTTTAAAATTAATTTGGTTAATTTCCCGCCCGTAGGGCGGTTTAAAAAAACCGATGGGCTAACGGCAATGGCATTAAAAAAATGTGCGCTTGTTTCCCAACAAATCGCACACTTTAAACCTTAAAAATCTAATCCTATGAAAAAACTTGTCGCAAAGATACGTCATATTACAGAACTGTTACAAACTTTTGGCTCTAATATTTCTAAAAATCTATTGAAAAATTGTTAAAACTGACCCCTATGAATTTTGATAGTCGAAATTCGGGCTGAAATCCCGGGAAAAATGCCAAATAAACAACTGGCGCATAACCATAACCGAGCAAGACCGATTCATCAAAATCACCGAATAATTGTGCAGGCTGAACGAAATGCCGATATGTGAGCATTTCTGAAACGCAGCCATTTATACACAAATCTTAAAGAAGATGAAGTGTTTATCGAAATATTCACTACCTTTGCCCCTATAGTAGAACGATGTAATATGAAAACGAAACGATTTCTCTTTTCCCTCGTGGCGACGCTGGCGCTGGCCGTCACTCCGTCATGGGCATGTACTAACCTCATTGTAGGCAAGGCCGCCTCGGTAGACGGTTCAGTGATCTGTACATATAATTGTGATGGCTATGGCTTTGCCGGCTCCATGTCACGCACTCCGGGCGGCAGGCACGATAAAGGCGAGAAGATTGCCGTCCGTGAATGGGGCAGGGGAGCCGTGAGGGGCTATATCCCTCAGGTGGAATACACCTATGACGTCATTGGCAACATCAATGAGAAGCAGGTGTGCATCGTGGAAACCACCTTCGATGGCCGCCTGGAGTTGCAGAACCCTGAAGGTCTGCTCGACTACTTCACCATGATGCATCTGGGACTGGAGCGCGCTGCTACGGCACGTGAGGCGATCATCATCATGACCGACCTCTTGAAGCAGTATGGTTACAGCAGCACGGGTGAGACGATTACCGTGTGCGACAAGAACGAGGCTTGGATTCTCGAGATCATGGGCAAGGGGCCGGGTGTGAAAGGTGCCGTGTGGGTGGCCGTTCGCATCCCCGACGACTGTATCTGTGCCCATGCCAATCTCTCCCGCATACGCCAGTTTCCGTTGAAGGACCCCAAGAACTGCCTGTATTCCAAGGACGTGATTTCCTTTGCACGCGAGAAAGGCTATTTCAGTGGCAAGGATGAGGACTTCAGTTTCCGCGATGCCTATTGCCCGATTTCCTTCGACAAAGTGCGCTATGCCGATGCCCGCGTGTGGAGTTTCTTCCGCCACCACTATGACAAGGCCGAGATGGACAAGTACCTGCCCTACATCAACGGCCGATATGACGTTTACGACCACCTGCCGCTCTACATCAAGCCCGACCGAAAGGTGTCGGTGCGCGACATCATGAATGACATGCGTGACCATTACGAGGGCACCCCGCTCGACATGACGGCCGACATGAGTGCAGGACCGTGGAGTTCACCTTACCGTCCGCTGCCCATGAACTGGGAAGTCGATGGGAAGAGTTATTTCCGTGAGCGTGCCATCGGCACCCCGCAGTCGGGCTTCACGCTGGTATCACAACTTCGCAACTGGCTGCCCGACGAGGTGGGAGGCATCATGTACTTCAACTGCGACGATGCCAACATGATAGCCTATGTGCCTGTGTATTGCTGCGTGAACGAGGTGCCCGAAGCCTTCCGCCGCGAGAACAACGTGAGCAGCGAGTTCAGCGAGCACAGTGCTTTCTGGATGAACAATCTGGTGGCCAACATGATTTATCCGCGCTACAGTGCCATGATTGGCGACCTGCGGGAGGCACAAAAGGAGTTGGAGGACTTCTACGCTGCCGATCAGGAGCAGGTGCTGAAGGACATCGAGCCCCTCACCAAGCGTGAGCGCATCAACTACCTCACCAGCAAGAGTGCTGCCTACACCGCCATGATGATGCAGCGCTGGGACAAACTCTTCCGCCTCATAGCCGTGAAACACAACGACCAGATCATGAAGCCCTCAGAGAATGGTGTCGTGGTACCGGGACGCTATACTACACCCGGCTATGACCAGCAGTTCCGTGAACAGATCAGCAAGGACACCGGCACCCGTTACCTGATGCCCGATAGTACTGGAGACATCAAGTCGCTGTAAACGAGAGAGAATCGAACAGTAAAAGGCAGGATGTCATAATTGCGACCAGGCCATATAACTGTGCTAACGCACGGGAAATAAAAACAACTGGCGAACACCGTTGAGGCGTCCGCCAGTTGTTTCAAGAATTATCGTGTGTGTTGTGTTTATAATCTCTTAGTATCCAATCGACAGGGTGGTGTAGCAGTGACCCAGATTGTCGTGCATGGCCAGCGTTACCCAACCGGTGCTGTTTCCGCCGTACCAACTCAACGAACCGTCATTGTTAGCGAAAGGTGAACCGTAGATTCGGCACAGGCTGTTGTAAACTCGGTTGTAGCGGTTGCGGTCATAGTAACTGGTCTGGAAGATGAACTGTGCATTGACCAGTCGATCGTAGTTATCGTAGCAGAGCATGACGTCTTCCCAGTAGAGGTTCAGCAGGCGCACATCTCTCAGGTAGATGATGTGGTCGGCGTAGCCGTCAATCTCATAGCCATTGTAGTACAGGAAGTCAAGCGATACGTCAAAGAGCGTTCCGAAGTTCAGACCCAGAATCCTGTCGATGATGGGTGCGCTGCTGTAGGGAGCCCAACCATAAGGGATTACAGGGCGATACCATACGATCGGCGCAAGGCGATAGGGACGGACGGGAGGAGGCAGGGGACGACTCCAACTCCAGGAGTGGTGAGTGTAGTTGTGGTGGAAGTCGTTGTGGTAGTGGTGGCCGGTATAGTCAAAGTGGTTGTTGTGCGAGCCACCATAGCCATGACCTCCGCCGTGACCGTGGCCGTTACCGCCGTGACCATTGCCGCCGTTACCGTTGCCGCCATGGCCGTTGCCGCCGCCGTTGCCGGGCTTGCCGCCGTGATCGGGCTTGCCATCAGGCTTACCGTCGGGCTTGCCGCCATTGCCGGGCTTGCCACCGTTACCGGGCTTGCTGCCATGAGTGTTGCCGCTGATGTCGGTGACAGGCCTGTTGCTGGTACGGTCCATGCTGGTGGTGCTGGTGCCCACGTGCGAACCGCTGTCGCTGTGGCGGGTCACGGTGCCACCGGTGCTGCTGTTGCTGCTGCCGTTGGGCTTGCTGCCGCCATTGTTGTTGCCGCGGGTCGTGGCACCGCCACCAGGACGGCCAGAGTTGACCTGTGAGCCTCCAGTGGAACTGGAACTGCTCGAGGGACGGCTCACGCTGCTGGGCGTTGAAACCGTGTTGGTGCTGGTGCTGCTGTTCGTGCGGTTCACCTGCGGCGTCGTCTGGTTACGGGTGGTGGTTGAACTGCCACTGGGGCGGCTCGACTGCGTCGTAACCTGCGGACGGGTGCTGGTCGAACTGCTTGATGAACTGCTGCTGGGACGGCTCACCTGCGTCGAAGTCTGAGACCGGCTGCTGCTCGATGAACTGCTGCTGGGGCGGCTCACCTGAGTCGAGGTCTGAGACCGGCTGCTGCTCGATGAACTGCTCGAGGGGCGGCTCACCTGCGGCGTAGCCTGACTGCGGCTGCTGGTGGAACTGCTGCTAGTGCGGCTCACCTGCGGTGCCGATGAAGTGTTGGAACGTGAGACAGCGGCCGACTGGCTTCTGCTGCTGGTGCTGCCCCCTTGAGAACGACTGCGGCCCTGGGCCATTGCGTCCGATGCGCTGAAGATCAGGCATCCCATGAGAGCAATGCTCGTCATGATTTTTGTAACAGAAGTTTTCATAATCGTTAAGTATTATAATGTTTAACAATGTGATTTCAAATTCGTTTGTCTTTTAGACGGCAATCCACAGGCCAAGTTTAACCCGAATATGCGCGATGGTCCCGATAATCGCCTTATCGGGCATAAAAATGCGACCAATCGACCCTTTTTATAGATGAATCGTTGCCGGTTTTTGGCCTGAAAGGGCTATAAAACGGCCTGTTTCGGGGCAGGTTTGCGCTTAACGGCAGCCTATGGAAGGATGGCATGTCGTCATTGCGGCCAGGTAACATGACCCGCTTTTGGGACGCCGTGATGGGATTTATTGATATTTTTGTGTACTTTTGTCACGTGATAGCACAACGGGCCGGCTTTGACCGTGATTGCGCGCCGTGGCCGGTGAGCCGTTGCATGCTTTGACTGACAGATGATACAGGAAAAGAAAAGGATACAGTGGATTGACCTGGCCAAGGGCTTTTGCATTTTGCTCGTGGTGCTGCAGCACGCCTCCGAACTGACCGAGGTGGACTACCCGCTCAGTGTGCAGGCTTTCGGCTTCAGGATGCCGCTCTACTTCATCTTGTCGGGCCTGTTTTTCAAACAGTATGAGGGTTTTGCGGGTTTCTTGAAGCGCAAGACCAACAAGTTGCTCATCCCGTTCCTGTTCTTCTTCATCGTGACGTCGGTCATCCCTTATTGGGCGCTTGACCGGATGCAGCATTGGCCTTATGTGTTCAAGTTCTTTTACCGTGAGGAGCGCGTCATGTTCAATGGCCCGATTTGGTTCCTGCTGTGCCTGTTCGAGGTCAATATCCTCTTCTACTTCGTTCAATGGCTGGCGGGCAGGATTTCCGCTAAGCACAAGGTGCCCATAGTGCTGGCCCTGTCGCTGGTGATCGGCTTCACGGGCTTGATGCTGGGCGTGTACAGTGTGAATCTGCACCTCTACTTCGACACGATGCTGTCGGTGCTGCCCTTCTTCGCCTTCGGTTGGTGGCTGTTGAGGCACTCCAATGTGCTCACGTCGCCCGTCAACTACAAGCATGACATTCCCGTTTCCATCGGTTGTGCGCTGGTGCTGCTGTTCTTCGCGACCCCGGTCAAGTGGCTGGTCAACCGTGTCACAGTTTATGACTTGCCCGTCGTCTACCTGTGTGGCATCGCGGGCACGATGATGGTGCTGCTGGTGTCTAAGATGATAGGCCGCCTGCCGTTGATTTCCTATTGGGGCCGCTATTCGATTATGGTGCTGTGCAGCCACAACCTGGTGCTCTATGTGATGTGTCCGCTCCTCAAGCGCTATCTGTCGGGCGGCGCATTGCTGTTCGTCTCATTCGCGGTGGCCATGCTGGCCTGCCATCTGCTGATACCGTTGATGAGGCGTTTCCTGCCCCACGTGACGGCCCAGAAAGACTTGATTAAGGTGTAATAGTATTTTACCTGATGCCCACCCAGCGGCTGGCTTTGTCACCGAGGATCTTGTGTGCAGCAAAGCAGAAAGCCAGGCTGATGACCAGCACCAGGGCCGAATTGACAAGATAGGGCAGGCTGTCATAGAACGGCGTCAGCCTGAGCAGACGCATCACCAGCACATGGCACAGATATAGCCCGAACGAGTAATCCCCAATCATGACCAGTAACCTGTTGCAGCGCTTGAGTCCGCCCCGTTCCAGGATGGTGTAGACGATGAGCAGGAAGGCGACTGCCGTGACAATGCCGGTGAACTTGAGTATGGAACCGGGGTTGCTGCTGCCCATCATCAGCCAGCCGTAGCCCTCGCCGACCTGCAGCACTATCGATGCCACATACAGCGCGATAAGGGCCGTCATGGAATATTTCTTGACGAGGATGCGGTTGCCCAGCACCAGACCCAGGTAGTAGATGGTGACCCATCCCAGGCACAGCACGCGGCAGATGATTTCGGTGTAGCCGCTGGAATCCTTGCCGTGGCTCAGTGGGAGATATTTATAGAATAGGAGGAATACCGGGGTGATGAACCACACGAGCCAGCCGTACTTCGACTTGGCCAGTTTGCCCAGCATCGGCGTCAGCAGCACGAACTGGATATAGACAAAGATATAATAAAGATGTGACGCGGCGTTGGTGGTGAGGATATTCACCGGCAGCCTCTTCAGGTCGCCCGTCTGTATAGTGTAGATGACGGTCCAGATCAGGTAGGGGATGACGACCCTGACAATGCGCTTCTTGAAAAATGTGGCCCAGTCGGTGTTCTCGATTTTGGTGAGATAGCCCGAGAAGAACAGGAACAGGGGCACGCAGATGTTGACCAGCGGGCGGCACACCACGCTCCACATGCCCTCGGGGCACGTGTGCGACAAGATGACACCGAGGATGGCAACACCCCTGAACAACTGGATGGTGGTGCTCTTCGGGCCCTTGGGCGGTGTGGCTGTCACTGGCTGTTGCATCGCTTGTGGGTTCTTGGTGTCTATCGCAGCAGCAACTGGGCGTCGCCGTAACTCAGGAAACGGAATCCGTGCGCCATCGCGTAGTCATACATGCCCCGCCACTTGTCCTGGCCCACAAAGGCGGCCACAAGCAGCAGCAGTGTGGACTGCGGTTGGTGGAAGTTGGTGATCATGCCGTCCACAATGCGGTATTCAAAGCCTGGCGCAATCATCAGTTGGGTGCTGCCCATATAGGTGTCGGCATGGTGCCGGTCCAGGTAGTCGACGATGTTTTGCAGCGCCTCGCGGGTAGTAATGGCGCATGGCGTGGTATAAGGCATCCACTGGGTGACGGTGAGCGCTTCCTCGTCGGCTTCGGGGGCGTCTTGGAGGATTTGGCCGATGTAATACAGGCTCTCGAGTGTGCGCACGCTGGTGGTACCCACGGCGATGATGGGGCCGGGGGCATTGATGATGTCCACGATGACGTCGCGCGGCACGCTGATGAACTCATAGTGCATCGGGTGGTCGCCGATGTGCTCGCTCTTTACGGGCTGGAACGTGCCGGCACCCACGTGCAGCGTGATCTCGCGGCGCTTGATGCCGCGGGCGTCACACTCGGCCAGCACCTCGTCGGTGAAGTGCAGACCGGCCGTCGGGGCGGCGACGCTGCCGTCGATGTGGCTGTACACGGTCTGGTAGTCGGTCGAGTCGCTCTCTTCGGTGCCGCGGTTCAGGTAGGGTGGAATGGGGATTTCGCCGATGGCGTCGAGCACGTCGGCAAAGGTGACCTGTCCCTGTTCGCCGTCCCAGTCAAATGCGATTTCCCACGCATTGCCGCGCTGCTCGCCTCGTGTGGCGGCAAGGACGACCTCGTGGCCGTCGATGGTGACGGTCTGGGTGAGTGCACCCTGTTTCCAGCGTTTGCTGTTGCCCACCAGGCATTGCCACACGCAGTGGCCTGTGGTTTGGAAAATCTGCTCGTAGTCGCGCGGCAGCACGGGCTCCAGGCAGAAGATTTCTATCGTCGACCCCGTCTGCTTGCGGAAGCGGAGGCGCGCATTGATCACGCGCGTGTTATTGTAGATGAGTGTGGCATGCTCGGGGAGCAGCGACGGCACTTCCTTGAAGATGCGCTCCTCGATGGCTCCACCTTTATAATATAGGAGTTTGCACTGCTCGCGTTCGGCAAGGGGGTGCTTGGCGATGCGCTCGTCGGGCAAGGGATAGTCATAGTCGGCGATGCGCAGGGCGCGTATGTCGTCAATCAGGGCCATGATGCGTTAGGAGTAAATGAAAAAGATAATGGTGATTAATAATGTGAAGATGAGCATGTTGCGGGCTGTTCCTCCCAGCAGGGGATTCAAGGCAGCGCCGTCGCGGTGGGTGAGTTTGAACCACGTGACGGTGTGCATCACCAGGTAGAGCGCGGGAACGGCGAGGACCCACAAGGGCAGCAGGCGGCCGCCGCGCATGATGATCATCAGCCAGAACGACGTGAGTATCGCCATGGCCATGAAGCCGTTGATGAAGTAGGAGAGCGATGCTGCCTGGCGGCCGAAGATGACCACCGACGTGCGTTTGCCGGCTTCACGGTCGTCTTCCACGTCGCGGTAGTTGTTGACCAGCAGCACATTGACGCCCATCAGTCCCGTGGCGATGGAGAACAGCATGGCCAGTGCGTCAAACCGCAATGCCATCACATAGTAGGTCAGGTTCACCGGCACGAGTCCAAAAAAGATGAACACCATTAGTTCGCCCAGACCGTGGTAGGATAGGGGATAGGGCCCAGCGCTGTAGGCGAGTGCCGCCAGGGCGATGACGATGCCCGCGGGCAGCAGCCACCAACCACCATAGGGGATGAGGCAGCATCCCGCCACGCCGGCAAGGACCAGCAGGGTAAAAGTCACGTTACGCAGGGTCTTGGGACTGATGTCACCCTCGGTGACACCGCGGCGCGGACCCACACGGCCCGGCTTGTCGGTGCCTTGCAGGTAGTCGAAGTATTCGTTGGCCATGTTCGACACAATCTGCGCCAGCAGGGCGAACACCACGCACAACACGGCCGGCAGCCACTTGAATTCGCGCTGCCATTTGGCAAGGCCGATGGCGATGACCACGCCGCTCAGCGACACGGGCAACGTGCGTAGCCTCATGCACTCCAGCCATATCTTTATCTTCTTTTTCATGTCGGTGCTGAAAATTCGGCTGCAAAATTACAAAAAGATTGCCTTCATTTGGATAAAAAACCTTATTTTTGTGGCCAGAGAATAGTAACCGTTTAATTCTTATAGATATGGAACAGAATCAGCAACCGCAGCCCCCTGTGTTCGATCAGCAGCAGGGACCGCAACCTCAGTATCAACCTCAATATCAGCCACAGTATCAACCTCAGTATCAGCCTCGTCCGCAAGCACGTCCGATGCTCGGATTTGGCGAGGCTAACAAAATCTTCTGGAGTAAGAGCCTGGACTTCACCGGCCGCGCACGTCGCAGCGAGTACTGGTGGGGCTATCTTTCTGTGTTCATCATTTCGTTAATTTGGTCTATTGCCGCTTGTGTCATCGTGGTCTTTATGCTGAAAGGGGCCAGCATTGATCTGAGCGACGATGATGAGATATTCCGTTGGTTTTTACCGAAGTATTTGCTGGCTCTCAGTCCGATGCTGCTGTTGATGGTGCCGGTTTATGCCGCCTTGACGCGGCGCCTGCATGACACGGGACGCAGCGGCTGGTGGATAGTCGCTTATCTGTTGTGTTCCGTGCTTTATTTGGCTGGTTCTTTCTATCTGATTTTCAATATGTTTGATATTGAAGAATCGCTTGAGAACATGAATTGGGGATTTTTCCTTGTCCTGACATTGTTCTATCTTATAAGTGTTGTGTTGGGTATCGTTATCTTTGTATTCACGCTGCTCGATAGCAAGCCCGAGGAGAACAAGTACGGTCCCTCGCCCAAGTACCAGTAATTCAGATAAAGTTTTTATACAACAACCCGTTGACAATCCAATTATTGTCAACGGGTTGTATTGTTATTGTTACGTTGTGCCGATGCAGTTAGAGCGACAATTTGTGCAACGTGTCGAGCAGATCGCGGTCGATGGGCTTGTCGCGACGGATGGCCTTGCTGAACGGCACGTAGACGATTCTTTCGTCGTCGTCGCCGATCATGATGTTGCGCTGTCCCTCGAGCAGGGCATCGATGGCTGCCGCACCCATACGTGAGGCCAGGATGCGGTCCATTGCCGTGGGTGTGCCGCCGCGTTGCAGGTGGCCCAGGATGGTCACGCGCACGTCATATTGCGGATATTCCTTGCGCACGCGTTCGGCCAGGCCCATGGCACCGCCAGTGACGGGACTCTCGGCCACCAGCACGATCGATGAGTTCTTGCTCTTGCGGAAGCCGTTCTCAATCAGTTCGGCCAGTTGGTCCACCTCGGTCGAAATCTCGGGAATAATGGCTGCCTCGGCTCCCGTGGCGATGGCTCCGTTCAGGGCCAGGAAGCCAGCCTCGCGGCCCATCACCTCGATAAAGAACAGGCGCTCGTGGCTGCTGGCGGTGTCGCGGATGCGGTCCACGCACCACATGATGGTGTTCAGGGCAGTGTCATAGCCGATGGTATGGTCGGTGCCGCTCAGGTCGTTGTCGATGGTGCCCGGCAAACCCACAATGGGGAAGTCATATTCGCTGGCAAACTGGCGTGCTCCGCACAGGGAGCCGTCACCGCCGATGACCACCAGGGCGTCGATACCGTGTTTCTGGATGTTCTCCCAGGCCTGTTTGCGTCCCTCGACCGTCTTGAACTCCTTGCAGCGCGCCGTCTTGAGGATGGTGCCGCCGTGGTGGATGATGTTGGACACGTTCTGGGTCTTGAGATCCACGATTTCGTTCTCTACCAGGCCTTTATAGCCACGGTAGATGCCTTTTACCTTAAATCCGTTGTAGATGGCCGAACGGGTCACCGCGCGTATTGCGGCGTTCATGCCGGGGGCGTCGCCGCCCGACGTCAGCAGGCCGATTGTCTTGATTGATGCCATAGTAGTATTGATGTTGCTTTTTGGTTACTTCTGCTTGCAAAGATAGTGCTTTTTCCTGATTACGCAACAAAAAAAACGGTACCTGCTCTCGCGGGTACCGTTTTGTACTCATGTTTTTTTGCTTGCGTTAAGTTTTTTTGCGGAATTAGAGATTTAAGGTTGGGCTTTAATCATTTAATCAACATTAACTACCATCAAAAGATTCTTAGTTAGTTCTTGAATATTGTTCAAAAAATTTTGTTCAAACTCCTTCTCAAAATTGTTTTCATATCACTTGTTATATATGAATAAATTTGGAGAATTGTTATTCACGATGCAAAAGTAAGCCTGAGCGATGAAATAGTATTATGAAAAATCAAAAATTCATTTGTATGAATTGTTGTTTTTTTAACCTCAAATTTGTCAAAAAATGACCTATAAATAAGTTAAATCGCTGAAAAACAAAATAATATCTTTACAAGTGTTTTGGCAAATCAGGAAATGGCTTTTTGGGACTTTTTTCTTGAAAAAACTTGGTGTGTATTATTGCTTTCTTCTCTTGTTGTTTATGCAGCATAGAACCGCGAGAGGTTCATTCGATGCTGCTGAACCTCTCGCGGCCGATAAAGTACCGTTCGATTGGCGGTTATTTCGCCTGCACGGTGATCATCTTGCCTGCACTGTGGGCACTCAACTGCGGGGCATACTGGCACTGGATGGTGGCGATGCCCGAGGTGAATTCACCGGGGTTGGTCACCCACACGTCATACCCGATGATGTGCGTGCCCTTGTCCAGACGGTTGAAGAAGGCGTTGGTCTGGCTGTCCTTGGTTTCGAGGTAGAACCAGGTGCGGTCCTCGCTGCGGTAGCCCGACAGTTGGTCAACCGGCTCGAAGCAGGCGGCGCGCTCGTCGGTCATGGTCACATAGTCCATGTCCTTGTTCAACTTGATGATGACGCGCACCTTGACCTTGTCGCCCACGTTGAACGAGGTGGCCTGGTGCAACGTGCCGTCCTGGGCGTACACGTAGTACTCCTTGCTGATGGACACCTCTTCAATGGCCTTCTCCTTGATTTGCGTCATCGGGGCCTTGAACTGGCTGTAGATGGCGCCCCAGGCGGGACCCTTGCCGGTGCGGTCGATGACGACGCTGCCCGTGGTGGTGGCATCGAGCGTGGTGCGGAAGTAGCCCAGCCACTGAGCCATCTTGTCGAGGTTGACGGGTTGGCCAGCGACGGTGATCGTCGGCGTGGTGCCGCGGTCGAGCCACTGGCTGCCGGTGCTCAGGATGCTGTGGACGGCATCGGCGGCGAGGCTGTAACTGCCCCAGTCGTTGCTCTGCTTCATCAGTAGCATCCACTTGCGCACCTGGTCAATCTCCTGCTGGCGGGGATCCACCTCGCTCATGGCGCGCAGGATGGTGCAGGTGTAGGCCACCTTGTCCAGTTCCCACCAGCCGTAGCCGGTCTGCAGGTTGTCCCAGTACATGCCCAGGTTGGGCTTGACTATCGCGAACTGGCGGATGCTCTCGATGATGCTGGCAGCGGTCTTCTTGTAACCGTTGCGGTAGAGCGTCATGGCATAGAAGCCCTTCTCATTCAGGGTAATGCCCTTGTTCCAGTTCTTGTCCATGTACTTTAGCGTCTTGGCCTTCAGGTCGGCGCTGGCCTTGGACTGCTTCACCTCGGGGTAGAACGAGCGGATATAAGCGTAACTGGTGAAGTTGTCGTACGGGTTCTTGTCATACTTCTTGTACTCGTTGAGCAGGCGCACGCTCTCGTTGTCATAGTAGTTGAGGGCGCGGTTGATCATCTCGGTCAGGCGGCTGTCGTCGGGCAGGTAACCCAGGTGCTTGATGTCGCCGAGCAGTTCGAGCACGGTGCCGGTGGTCCAGTAACTGGACTCGCACTGCGGATACAGGAACCAGGTGAAGCCACCGTCGCTCATCTGCAGCGACTGCAGGCTTGAGATGATTTTCTCGTATTCCTTCTGGGCAATGGCCTCGTCGAACAGTTCGTTCAACTTTGACATCCGCAGCGTCTGGCGGTCGGCATCGCGCATCCAGGGCGAAGCCAGCAGGGTGCCGATCTTCAGGTCTTGGTTTTTCTGGAGCATCGACACGAGGGTGCTGTCTTCCTCATGCTCCTTCCAATAGGTGACGGCCTCCTTGATCTGGGGCTGGTCCTTGGCAACGCCTTGTGCCACCTGCAGGGCAAACAGGCTGTGGGCCGCCTGGGTGGCAATGTGATACTCGTCGCTGAAGATGGTGGGCAACGCCAGCACGCAGTACCAGATGGGGTTGTCGCAGTATTCGAGGGTCACGCGGGCATCGGCAGGGAAGTCGGGCAGTGGTTGCTCGTAGTGTCCCTGTGCCGCTTCGATGTAGAAGGGCTCGGTCTCGATGACGGGCGAGATGGTTGTCAGCACGGGCACCATCACCTGCTCGCCGTCGCCGTAGCGGCCGTTGGCAGCCTTGATGCGGAAGCCCACAAAGGCGATGGTGTCGGGCACAATCCAGTCGATGTTGACGGCCTGGCTGCCCTTCGGGTCTAGTTGCAGGTTGAACTTGCTGGTGGCATACACGTCGCCAGTGCGCGGGTCGAACAGTTCGATGACGGCGTCACAGGCAGCGGCCTCATCGGTGGCGTTCTGCACCATGGCGGCGAGTCGAGCCTTGTCGCCCTGGCGCAGGAAGCGCGGCATGTTGGACTTCACCATCAGCGGCTTCTGGGTCAGCACGTCGGCCATCCAGGTGTCACCGTGCATCTTCTTGTCCCAAGCCATGGCCTGGGTAATCCATGTGGTGTTGAAGTTGGGTACCTCAAACTCCAGGTTGATCACTCCGTTGTCGTCGCTAGTGAGCATCGGCAGCCACAGGGCGGTCTTGACGTCGTTCTCGCGCAGGGCTACCTTGTCCAGGTTCTTCTCGTTGACCTCGGCAGAACCAAAACCTCGTGAAACATCAGCAACTGCGAGGCTCTTGGTGGCTTTTTCATTACCATAACCCGTAACGACAACCTCCGACAACATCGCATCACTGGTCGCAAATTCAGCCTCTTCGTTCATGGGTGCGCCGGCCGCTGCCGACTTGTAGAGCACGCGCTCGCCTCTGTCGTAACGCATTGTCATGCCGAACAACTGCTGGTTGTAGAGGTACAGGTAGGGTATTTCGACTAAGGTCTCGGGATTGTTGGGAAGCGGTTTGCCTATCCAGGATGCCGCAGTATTGGACATCCCGCCCTGTCTGGCTTCCACATTGGCGGCGGTGCCAGTGTTTCTGAAATTTTGGAATACCCATTTGTTGCCGGAGATGCTTTCAATGGCTTTGTCATACATGTCAAGCAGCATCGCGCCGCGCAGGGGCTTGCCGTTCTGGTCGGTGAGGGTGAAGGTCCAGTGCTCGGTGTCTCCGGGCGTGAGTTTGTCGCGGAACGAGGTGGCTGTGATCTTCAGCGCCTCGGGCTCGTAGGGATTGGTGAGTTTCACATATTCCCTCTTGCACTTGTTGTCGTAGTAGGTGATGAACTTGACCGTCACGTCGGCACCGGCCTCCTTGGGCAGGCGAACGCTGAAGTCGTGCAGACCTTTGTCATAGTTGAGCCAACCCTCGCCGATGACTCTTTCGGCCGTGGATGCGACATAATAGATGTAGGCCTTGGGTGTGGACACGCCGATGGTGATGTGGCCCACGTTGTTCTTGTCAACGTTCTGCTCCAGGGGCGAGATCCACAGCGGGTTGTCCTTGACGGGCGGCACCTTGTCTTTCTTGCGGTAGATGGTGATGTCGCGCTCGACATCCACTTCCTCCTCGCCCGGCTCGGCATCGATGATGTGTATCTTGAGTGTGTATTTGCCCGAGGGCAGGTCGGTCAGGTCGATGGTCGGGTCGTCGGTGTTCAGGTTGCCCGTCTTGGCGGCTTCCTGGCCACCCTCGGGGATGACCTCCCAAGTGCACCAGGCCGAGGTGTTCTTCTCATCGGTGGTGTTGTACTTCAGCGGCAGTTTGATGGGCTTGTCGTTGAGGTAGGTGTCCTTGTTCACACTGCCCATTTCGATACCGCGGCGGGTGCCCACGATGAACGAGGTGGACGCTTCCTGGGTCTCACCGGCGTCGGTGGTGATGGTGGCGGCGACCACATAGTTGTAGCATGCACAGTAACGGCTGTTGCCGGCGCGGTTCTCGCTGAACAACTCGGGGTCGTAGGAGAACGAGAACATGCCTTGGCTGTCGGTGACGACGGTGGTGTCCAACAGGTGCTCACCGCTGCTGTCGGCGTTGCGCCACCACCACCAACTCCATCGTTTCTGGACAAGCGAGAGGCGTACGGTGGCATTGGCAACGGGCATACCGCTGTAGGTCTCGGCCTTGCCGGTTACTTTGACGGGTTGCCCGGTGACATAACTGTGCCGTGCATCGGGGAAGGTGACCTCAAATGTCGGGGTCTTGTACTCGCTCACGTTCACCGACTTATAGGCGGTAAAATCGCGACCGCCGAATGAGCCCTTCATCGTGATGAGGAAATGGCCGTTCATGCGGTCCTTGGGCACGACAAACGAGCCCTCGATGCGGCCGAATTCGTCAGTTCTGGCGGTAACGGTATCTATCGGTTCCCTGTTCTGGTCGCTGAAGATGACTTCCATCACCGCATTGGCAGCCGGAACACGATTGTAGTCCGCGCCGGCCATAACAGTGGCGGCCCACTGCACGGTTTCGCCGGGACGGTACACACCCAGGTCGGTGTAGATTTCGCCGGATGTGCCCTCCCAGTGGTCTTCTCTCATCTGGTGGTAACTCATCGGGAGTGCACACTTGTCGTCGCCCTTGGAGGCCAAAAGCATGGGGCCGTTAAAAGGACGGTTTTCGCCTCGATAAACGAAGGTTTCAGGGAGATAAACCATACCATTGGAGTCGGTGGTACCCACGGGCCCTTTGACGGCATTGCGCGCTGGTCCCATATAATAGGAGATGTTCACGCCAGGTAGCGGCTTGCCAGTTTTGGAATTCACGGCGCACACGCGGTCGTTGCCATCGAGGTGACTCACTGTCATCAGGCTGATGTCGCTCACGCGAAGCAGGTTATAATAGTTTACCGCTTCATTGTTTGCGGATGCGGGCTGGCCGTCAAGGTCGGTGGCTTGAACGGCATACATGCCGTAGGTCAGGGGAGGCAGCGTCACTTGGGTTTCCTCCTTGAACGGGACGATGCCTTGTACCTTAACGGTGTGCTGGCGCTCAAGTTCCAGCGTGCTGATCTTGGTGCCGTATACCTCTTCATACAACATGCCGTCGGGGATGCGGTATATGTTGATAGTGAACGAGTTGGTGTTTATGGATCTGATTTTGACTGGGATGCTGTCGCCTGACGGGCATACCTCGGGAAAACTGATTTGGACCACCTTGCGTTCAAGTTCGATGATCTCGTTCTGTACCTGAGGGGTGAACATCGAGTTGGGGAAGCGCTTGACGTAGTCCTGCAGGACCTTGTAATTATCCTTATCGTTGTCAAAGGAGGTACGGTCCAGCAGCAGGGCGCAGTACTCGCTGTCCAGGTATTTCTCGAATTCCTCTTTCGAGAGGTAGTCAGTGACGCTCATGGCATAGATGTGGGCCGGCGCGTTGTCGCGGGTATCTTCCAGCCATTGGTCCCTCAATGTGCAGATTATGGGTCCGACATCATTGATACCCGCCACCAGTTCAATGTTCTTCATCAACATGAACTCGTTGAGCGTGGGAACATAGGTAGCGCCCAGTTTGTTGCACCGGATGATGCCGGGCAACGAGGTCACGGCCACCTGCTTGAGCGCCTCGCGGTCGGTCATCGACTGCTGCGAGAGTGACAGGATCTTCTGGTCAAACTGCTTGCGGTCCCACTCGCTCACGTCGGTTGGCTCCTCGCCCACCGGGTTGTTGCGGTCACGCCAGCGCGCAAAGCGGTCACGGTAGCCCTTGTAGACCAGTGCCTCGAAGTAGTAGAGCAGCGACTTGATGTGCGGCTGTTTCTCCTTGGCGATGACTTTCTCGATGCGCTCGACGATGTCGGGCATGTTGTCCTGCGAGATGCCGCTCTGCGCGATGCTGTAGCGCACCAGCGCGTCCACGGTCATCTGGCCGTCGCCCGACTTCAGCGCCTTGTCCAGGTCGGCGAGCGCGGTCTTGCTCACGTCTTGCGGGAAATTGAAGTCAATCTCCTTCTCACTGCCTGATGAATGGAATGGAAATGCCATAGTCAGTAGGATTGCAATTAATAGGATATGGAAAATGGGATGTCTCATAGGCTCTATTAATGTTTAGATTTATAATAATAACGACAAAAATACATAAATAATGTGTAAAAACCTTGAACATTGCTTTTATTTTGCAATAATTAACTCGAGGCGGCACAGACGTAACTATTCAGACAAAACACACGTCACCGAATTTCATGCTAAGTCGAGAAGACGCTAAATTTTTTGATTTTCAGACAATTATCTTAGCCACAACAGGGAGGCATTTTGATGGATTGAAGTATTTTATTTTGTCTGAAATATCATAAAATAAAGACGTAATGTATTAAATATTAAATTCTTAGCGACTTAGCGCCTTGGCGTGAGGAAAGTGGCTGAATAGTTACCCACGCCCCTCCGTGTCCGGGTTGCAGAACCGTTTTATTCCGGCGGCCGCTTTGGGCGGGTAGCAGATACATTTACCGTGTTTCATATCAGTCAAATTATGGGTTGATAAAAACGGGTTAACTCTCGGTTGCAAAGTTACGGCAGATAATTTGAACCAGCACCATAAAATGCTAACATTCGCAGGTCATCTGGCGCCTCTGATCTAAATGATTTTCAGGCGCCTACAAAACAAAAAAGTCATTTCAGGGTAATCTGCCTCTCAGCACCGTTAAAAGGGAGGAAAATGTGGCCGTTGACCCAGTAGCACAACGTCACAACCATTGACCGTGCTCACGGGAAAATCATCAAATTCTTTATGAATTTTCTTTTGAGGATGTGTCATAAATCAAAGGCTGGAACTCTAACCGCCATACGGGCTGCAAATTCATCAAATTTTTAAATTAAAATTGATATTTCTAGCATTTTAATGATGATTATTGATTTAATTTGTTTAATTTCCCGTGCGATAGCACGGTTATGCTACCGAGTCGCATTATGAAACACCCTCATGCTCTAATAGCAAGGCCAACATCTCTGCGCGATATAAAAATAATTCCGCGGCATCATGGCGATGTCGCGGAACCATATATTTTGTCTCCCCATGGGAGTGGTGTTATTTCTTGCCTTTCTTCTTGGACAGCATCTGGCGGGTGAACTTGGCCTCGGCCATCTTGAGCAGGAACAGTTGGCGCTTGGAGAGAATCTTGGAGAACTTCTCGAAGTACTTCGCCTCGATCTCGCCCTCCTGGACGCGGGTGTTGGACAATGCCGACGCGGCAGCCTCATAGTCACGGTCGCTCGGATTCTTCTTCTTCTCGACCTCGGCGGCCAGGGCGCGCGCATTGCGGTTCACCTGGTAGATCTCACGTTCCATCTGCTCATAGAGGGGCATGAACTGCTTTTGCTGTGTCTGGGTCAGCCCCACCTCCTGGATGATCATCTCATGCTTCGCCTGATACATATCGGTCGCAAACTTGGTGCGGCCGTTGTTCTGTGCCGTCAGCGTCGTGGTCAGGGCCAGGGCAAGGATCAATATCGAAACTATCCTTTTCATAGTTCAAGTTTTACGGGTTTTCTGATAAGTCTTCCTCATTGCTGAGCATCACCGAGTCATCATAGTTGATGAGGTCATAGTCGCTCACGCTGCCGCTCATCAGGAACTCGTCGACATTGCTCTTGTCGTCGATGAGTTTCTCGGCCACCGCGCCCACGCTGTCGGTCTGGGTGCCGTTGAAGTGGTTGAACACCGACATCATGCACCACACTCCGGCAAACATCGCGGCCAGGTAAACAAGCGGGCGCACGCGTTGCCACATCGTGGGTTTGACATCAACGGGCGTGATTTCAACCTCAGGCAGCATCTCGGTCATGCGCTTGTTGAAATCCTCAAAGTAATTCTCCGGCACTTTAAAGCCCGAATCCTTACCATATTTGGTCAATAATGTGGAGTCTTCTCGTTTCATAACGCTTGTTTGACTTGGTAATGTCAAAAAAGTTTAATGGTGATAAAAAAAAATCATTCAGTTTCACCCAAAAATTGTTCGATTTTCTTCACCGCATGATGATAGGACGCCTTCAGAGCCCCCTCACTGGTGCCCAGAATCTCGCTCATCTCGTCATACTTCATCTCGTCATAGTAGCGCAGGTTGAACACCAGACGCTGTTTCTCGGGCAGCGATGCGATGGCCTTCTGCAGGTTCAGTTGGGCCTCGTCGCCGTCAAACCACTCGTCGCTCTCCAACTGGTTCACCAGGAAACTCTCGTCATCGTCAATCGACAGTTGGTTCATCACCTTCTTCTTGTTGACAAACGTGATCGACTCGTTGATGGCTATCTTGTAGAGCCACGTCGACAGTTTGGCGTCGCCGCGGAAGTTGTCGATGTTGGTCCACGCCTTCATGAACGTGTTCTGCAGCACATCGTTGGCGTCGTCATGGTCAATCACCATGCGACGTATCTGCCAGTAAAGTTGCGAACTGTAGTGCTCGATAACCTTACCGAACGCCGACCGGCACATCTTGGGGTCGTGCAGTTGCTCGACCACCTGGGCCTCGTCATATTTCTCACGTGCTGCCATCAGTCTCTTTTTGCTTTGAGCGTGTAAAGTTAGCAAAAAAAATGCCAACACCACCCAAAACCCCCATTTTTTATGCTTTTTTTAGCATTTCCCCTAAATGAAGTGACCGTTTATCTCATATGGTTTACTGCTAAGCCATAAATAATGTATCGAACATGTAAAGGCGTCCCCGCGGTCGCGGTGTGGCGGCTGCGGGGACGGCTATGGGTTACAGAATGTGGGTGATTCGTGTTTGGGTGACGGGTTACTCGTCGATGTCGATCACTTGTTCGTTAAAGAGGCCGCCCGAGATGGTGAAGTCAAGGTCTTTGCACTTGAACGAGCCGTTGATGACGCGGCACTGGGCGTCGAGGACGATGTTCAGGTCGGTGATGGTGTAGAATCCCCTCATCGATGATTCGACCTCACTGGCGGTGATGGTGTAACCGTTGACAGTAGGTGTCACGGTCAAGCCGTCGTACTGGAGTTCCTCGGCCTCGATGGCACCGTTGATGTTGGGCGTGAAGTTGCTGACCTTCATCACACATTTCTCGCCCTTGGTGTCGAGGGCAAACAGGTAGGCCGACTGCTTGTGGCTGTAGTGGTTGCCGTTGTCGGGATTGATGACCGTGGTGGTCGAGTAGGCGTACAACAGATGTGAGGTGCTGATGACGGGATAGCCGTCCTTGTAGAATGAGTACCACAACATGCCCGTTGCCATGTCGAAGCGGCCAGTCATGGCATCGTCGCCGTTGCCAGTGGCCTCGAACTGGTAGATGGAGCCGTTCAGGTGAGTCATTTTCATCTCGGGGGTGGTAATGGTGCGCGACTGCCCGTTGACATCCTTGTAGTCACTGGTGAACTGCATGGTCATGTCGGTGAAGTTGACCTCGGCTTTGGCGGTGCCTTGTGAGAAGACGACATCATTGCCGTCGATGGCGCGGCTGTTGATGGTAGATGTGAATGACTGCTTGTTGACAGGATCGTCATTGTCGGTGCAGGCGGTAAACAGCATCACTGCCAGCATCGAAAAGAAAAGAACGGATAATTTCTTCATTGTCGTTATGTTGAATTAAATGTTTGATTTCCAATTAAAAAACTAAAAACTAGGGATTGTGAACTAAGGACTAGGGACTAGGGACTAGGGACTAGAAACAAGAAACTAATATCAATAACTCGTATAGTCCGGATAGGTCTTGCCGCTGGCCACTACGGTGGCACTGGCGCCGATCATGTAGTTGGCGTCGAGGTGGTCGTTGGCCAGGTCGACAGTGGCATTGAACGTCTTGAACGGATATTTGTCGGTCTGAGAGACGACGCTGCCCGTGCTGTCGACATAGGTGCGGTAGTAGGCGCTGGTCTTCAGGTTCTCGCCGCTGATGGTGTAGCCGTTGGGCGTCACGGTGATGGGCACATTGGTCGCAGTGATGCTGTTGAAGTACTTCACGTCCTTGGCATGGACGATGCCCATGACCTTGACGATGGCACTGTTGCTGGCCGGGGCGATGTCGAACTGATACATGACGTTCTCCATCGTGTTGGACTTGGTGGTGTCGTCATAGGTGATGGTGTTCTCGGTCTTCAGGAAGAACACCTCGGGGGTGGTCGAAATCACGCGGATGCCGCCCGTTGTGGTGTAACTGTAGCGCATCGAGCCCTCGTTGAAGTCCACGTAGCCGCTGAACGAGCCGTAACTTGCCGAGGTCAACACATAGAATCCCAGGCGTTTGGGCGTGGCGGTGAGGTCGTCGAGTTTGAGCTGCTTGTCGCCCTGACCGTCGTTGTAGTTGAGTTCGAGCGATGCCTTGTGTTTGACGGTGTCGATCACGAGTTTGTTGTGTGTCGAGGAGATGCCGATGACGGCATCGCTGCCCGTTTGTACCATGTGGTTGACCATGGCGGTGTTGACGGTGAACACGCCGTCGCCGCGCTTGGGCTCGTCATCGTCGCTGCACGAGATAGCCCCCATGAGCACACCGGTCATTGCTATCAGTAAAAGGATCTTTTTCATGTCGATTAATAATGTATTGGTGATACAGGCCGCAAATTTACACCTAAAAAACAAATGGCGCATAGGTTCGTGCGCCATTTGTAATGTTTTTTATATTAAATCTCGTTAAAAACCTGTTCTCACTTGAGTTTGCCGTTGTCGTCATAGTGTCCGCCGTGGCAGTCGAACGTGATGCTGTATTTCTTGTCTTTGGTGTCAACTTTGCAGTTCAGGTCGGTCACGAGATAGGCATCGCCGGGCATGGGCACGGGCGTGTTGCCGCGCAGCAAGTAGGGCATGATGTTGGTGCCGCTGTAGGTGTATACCTTGCCGCTCTTGTCAACGGTCACGGGAGCGTCGATGCGGATGTTCATCGCGGGCGAGACGGCCTCGCCGATGTGGAACACGATGTTATACAGGTAGATGCTGCTTGAATCCTTGTTCAAATCGATGTCAAACATGAAGTGGGTGTCGGTCGGTTCCAGATAGACACTCTCCAATTTCTGGGTGGGCACGGGAGGATCATCATCGTCGTCGCCGCACGCGGTAAACACCAGGCCAAACATGGTGGCCATAAATAAGATGCTGAATATTTTTTTCATTGTTTTGTAGTGATAATTATGTAATATTCTATTTATTAGGTAGTTTTGTGCCGATTAGCGGGTGCAAAGGTATAATGATTTGTCGATAATGGCCAAATTTTTCAAGGGCTTTTTTATTGACGAGAGTGATTTTCTGGACCAACTGGAGTAGCCTGTCACAGGTTGAGACGCAGGGTGGCGCCGAGCGAGCGGCCATGGCCACGCTGCAGAAAGTGGTGCTGAATCGACACGAAGTAGAAGGTCTTGTATTGGGTGTCGGTCAGGTTGCGGCCCCACAACTGCAGGCTATAATGCTTCTGCTGCCAGGTGATGGAGGCGCCCAGCAGGGCATACATCGGCTGGCGCAACGTGTTGGCCTCGTCCCAATAGATGTCGCCCGTGGCGCGCACGTTGGCGGCCAGGGTGAGCCGGTTGTCATCACCGTCCACCTTAAAGGCGTGGTTGGCCTCGGCAAACACGGTGTGCATCGGCGCATAAGGCACCCGGTTGCCGCTATGGTCTACCTTGCCGTCGTTGTAATCCTTGAAGGTCGCGTGAGTGAAACCATAACTTAAATTCAGGCGGGTTAACTCGGTGGGAGAGACCGACATGGCGAACTCGGCTCCCCAACTGTGGGTCTTGCCTGCGTTGGTCATCATGCGGCCCGTGGTGGTGCCCGGAGGGAAGACGGTGAGTTGGCGGTCTCGGCAGTCCATGAAGAAGATGTCCATGTCGCTCTGCACACGTCCCTGCCAGCACTCGAAGTGCCCGCCCAACTCGTAGTTCCAGGCTTTCTCGGGTTTGTAGCCCACCATCTTGTCCACGTCATACTGCAGGCCGATGCCCATCAGACCCATCAGACGCTGTTGCAGCACATCGCTGAACATCTGGGTGTTGAAGCCGCCGGCCTTGCTGCCGCGCGATGCGGCGAGATAGACGGTGTGGTTCTTGCCCGGCCACGGGTGCCAAGTGAGGCTCACGTTGGGCAGAATGGTGAAAAAGTCCTTGTCGAGCGTGCTGCTCTCGTCGATGTCGATGTCCTCGTGCGAGAACACGGCGCCCGTCGCCAGGACATAGGTCGTGTAGCCCGTGTGGGTCACGCTGCGGTAGTTGAGCCGTGCGTGCTCATAGTCGAGACGCAGGCCGGCCTGCAGCGTCCACTGTCCCCACTGGTAACTGCTCTCGTGGTACAGCGCCGCACCCCAACTGGGGCTGGTGAAATGACTGCCCAGCACAAAAGAGCGGCTATCCCAGACAATGGGATACTCGGGGATGGCGTCGTTGACGTGCTTCTCGATGAACTGCTCGATGCCGTAGTCGTAGAACGTCACAGGGGCGTCCATGCGGTACCGGCGGAAGAAACCGCTGGCGCCGGCAAGCCAGTTGTAGCCCTCGCCCTTGTCGATGCTGCGGACGATGAAGTCCTGTGTCAGGGCGTGCTCGCGGCGTGCCTGGGTCAGCGTGAAGTAGTCGTGCTCGGTGAAGTCCTGGTCCAGCGTCATGTTGTCGTCGAGGTACTGGTAACTGGTGATGCTCGACATGACGAGGTTGTCCAGCGTCTTGCGCAGCGTCAGACCGTCCATGACCGCCGTGCGGCGGTAGAAACACGTGTCGTTATAGGCAATCTCACCGGTCTCGACCCACTCATAGGGGTAGCCGCCCTGGCGACCGACCGATAGTGAAGCCACATTGCTGATGTACAGGCCGTTGTCGTCGCGCCACTCGACCTTGGCCCGCGCTCCCAACTGCCGCTCCCAGTCACAGCGGCGCCCGTTGTGAAGGTTGGTGAACTCGCCGCGTGTGGAATTGTACTGCAACGATAACGACAGGCCCAGATTGGGCTTCAGCAGGCGGTAATGGCTTGCGCCCACGCGCCAGGTGCCGTGGCTGGCCCCCTCGACCACGGCGCGGGTGCCCTGGTAGTTGAGCGGCGACAGGGTGTAAATATTCATCAGGCCGCCCAGGGTGTTGCGTCCGTACAGGGTATTCTGCGGTCCGCGCAGCATCTCCATGCGGGCGATGTCTAGCAGGTCAAAGTCATAGTTCTCCTTGGTCATCACCGGCACGTTGTCGATGGTCAGCCCCACAGAGGGTTGGTCGATGCGCGTGCCGATGCCGCGCACATACACCGTCGACGTCATGCGGCTGCCGTAGTCGGGGATGAACAGGTTGGGCACCAGGTCGGCAGCAGTCTTGGCCGATACCACCTGGTTGCGCTGGGCTTCCTCGTTGCCGATAACCGTCAGGGCTGTCGCCTGCGTACGCAGGTCGGCGCTTTGCTTGATGGCGGTCACGGTCACCTCGCTCAGCGACACCGTATCACCCTGAGTGACAGGCACATCGCTGGTGACGGCAGCATGGCCCATCGTCCACAGCCACATCAGTCCTATGACGGTTATCCATTTTTTCACGGCTGCAAAGATAGTGATTTTAAAAACATCTTCGCAAAATCAGTGAAATTAGCATCGAAAATAATTCGTGCGCGCCATTGCCAATATGTTGATAAAAATATGAATATTATTTTGCCGTTTTACTATGTTATATTAAGAAAAATAACGATATTTGCACCCGAATTAAATTCTCACGACGTGGCGTAGCGATGCGTTGCGTCATTTAAACCATTGGATATTAGTAACTTAATCAATTATTTTAACCAAGATGACCAAATTCAACTTCTTGAAGACCGCTTGTGTCTTGTGCTTGATGGCGCTGTTCAGTTTGTCTATCAATGCCCAGAATCGAACGACGATCGGTGATGTTGACGGCAGCACCGTAGTGGACATCAACGATGTTACCGTTCTCATCAATTACGTGCTTACCGGTGATGAAACCGGAGTTGATCTGGCTGCAGCCGATATCGCCATTGACGGTTCTGTAGACATCAACGATGTAACAGCCCTGATCAACTACGTCTTGACGGGCGAGATGCCCTATACCCTTCCCGAACCCATTGAGTTCACCGTCAGCGGTATAACCTTCCAGATGCAACTCGTCGAGGGTGGTACATTCACCATGGGTGGCCGAGACGATGATCCTCGTGCAAGGCCTTGGGAGTTCCCCGCCCATGAAGTGACTCTCTCGGACTACTACATTGGTGTTACCGAGGTGACCCAGGAACTGTACAAGGCAGTGGTGGGCAGCAACCCGAGTTGGTTCACTTCGACAAATGGTTACACCAACAACCTGA